>Ga0209774_1001015_pt1 | contig 17533 bp, 15 predicted proteins | sample SaaInlV_150m_DNA_2_FD_184648 | JGI IMG/M metagenome (GOLD analysis project Ga0209774, IMG submission 184648) | Marine microbial communities from expanding oxygen minimum zones in the Saanich Inlet - SI037_S2LV_150m_DNA (SPAdes) (version 2) | ecosystem: Environmental > Aquatic > Marine >... | reverse complement strand
CAGTTCTGATTTTCTGCAGATAGATTCGACTAATTTGGTTTTGGTGATGGTCACGTGTTATGCTCCTTGGATGGTTTTAGGGGAAATATTAGAATAGTTTTGGTGTCATGTACAGAATATTTGAGAATTGTTGGTTTAGGATGGAGGTGGGCCTGGCGAATTTTTGAGGTAATTCAGAAAGGTGATCAGGGATTTACGGTACCTCTCAAGCGCAGGAATATAAAAGATATATTACAGAGTTTTTTGATGTCGGATCTTGGCTATATTGTCAAGGTATAGCATTTGGATGAGCCTCAGAAGCCAACTTTTTGCAACTGTTATCTTGTGTTTGTGTGGCCTCTTCCAATTTTCCATTTCTATAGAAAATTTTCTTCAATTCCTGGTAAGATACCGGGAAATTGGTCTTCGAAAGCGAGATCTGTGACTTCAAGGCTGGCGTATGTTACTTTGCGCTGGACGCTTCCAAATATTTTGGTTTACAAGTGGTTGAAAATCGGTATAAATTGGATCAATTGACGTGCAATACTTATGCGAGAACCTGTGAACGCTCCTTCTATAAGCTATACACATGTCCGCAGCCATAGACCGGCTGGGGTTCGCAACTCCGTCGATGGACTTTAAGATATCCCAGAGGGTTTTATGCGGCAGAAACCAGAAATTCCGCTTCTTACGTGTAGCAATCTAATCATTGTTCGAGTGACACAAAATGAAGATTGAATTCCAACCGATCGGCGTGATCCATACGCCATTCACAAAACTAGAGGACATGCCGATTCAACCCGCTGGTGCGGTCGGCGTGAAAGGCACGGTTGAGGTGTTTGAGGAATTCCGTGCCGGGTTGATGGATCTGGACGGATTCTCGCACATTATCCTGCTGTATCACTTCCATTGCAGTCAGGGATTCGCACTCAGTGTCGTGCCTTTCTTGGACTCGGAGGCTCGTGGGCTTTTTGCCACTCGCGCTCCCAAACGCCCGAACCCCATCGGACTTTCTGTTGTGCAACTTGACGAGGTTGAGGGAGGTGTGCTTCACATCCGGAATGTGGATGTCCTGGATGGCACACCGCTCCTTGACATCAAGCCTCACGTGCCGGAGTTCGATAATCAGACGGATGTTCGGACCGGCTGGCTTGAATCCTTTGGGAAGACAGTCACGGAGAAGAAGTCCGACGACAGATTCAAATAGGAGCGCGACACCAGCAAATTGACGGTACGTCATACCGCCGCCCGCGATTTGCCAGGTTGAAGACCTCTTGACGAATTCTCTTTCCCGACAAACAACATTCCCCTTGAGACAATTCGATAAATGGATGATCTGCAAAATGAGACAAGAACAAATGAAGATCTTATGGGCAGGGTTGGGAAGAAGGATACGGATGCTTTCGAAACACTGGTACACCGTCATCAACGCCCGGTGCTGAATTTTATCTATCGTTTAATGGGAGATGCTTTAGAGGCTGAAGATCTGGCACAGGAGGTGTTCTTAAGGGTCTGGAAATCAGCGGCAACCTATAAGCCTGATGCTAAATTCACCACCTGGCTATATCGCATCGCAACAAACTTATGCATCAATAAACAGCGGGCTTTACGCATCAGAAAGTGGTTTTCCATGGCCCAATCCAAGAAGCAGAAACAGGATTCGGCAAGACCGTTTATCCACGCAGAAAATGACGGACCTGCAACCCCGGAAGATCACTTGCTGGATGCCGAACGGACTCAGCAGGTATTGGATGCCATCGGTGATCTGCCGGCCAGTCAAAGATCGGCCATAGTTTTAAAAATGGACCAAGGACTCTCCTATCGTGAAATCGCTCAAATCATGGACCGCTCAGTCTCAGCGGTGGATTCTCTGCTCATCCGGGCAAAAAAAAATCTTCACAAAAAGTTGATCCAAGAAAAATAAAAGCGCAGGTTTTCTGGCCCCAAAGGGTTTATACATTAAAACAGGTCAGGAATTAGGCCAAGACAAAGAGTGGATGCCCTTTTACCCGGAAGCCGGTTCAGTATGGATTGTTATGAACATTTGCAGAAATATCAGAAGAAAACTGTCAAAATATCAGGACGGTGAATTGAGTGCGGCCCAAAAAAATACCATTGAGGCCCATCTTCGCAGCTGTAAGGGTTGCAGCAGATATCTGGAAGATCTGGCTCATGTGGTTCAATTATTTGAGGTATTACCGCAAATTAAGCCTGCTTCCATGTTTTCCGGGCAGATTATTGACAGGGCCACGCGAGCCGAAGAACCGTTTTGGGTTCGCACGCTGGGAGGGGGTTTCCGGTTGTTCCCCGCACCTGCGGCCATGGCCATGCTGGCTATTGTCGGACTCTTGGCCGGCGCGGCGTTGGGCAACCTGTTGACAGAGGACCGTTTATATCCGTCCCGTTCGTTTTCCGCCAATTATTCCAGTCAGTCGGCGACACTTGTATCCCTATCGGTGTTTGATGCCGTACCGCCCGGTTCATTGGCCGATGGCTACTTTAAAATGGCAAGCCGCAACCCAGAGCACAATCATGAAATGTAGATGGATTGTAATGATCTTGGTTATATCCCTGGCGGTGAACGCGGCAGCCATCGCAGTGGGTGGATACAACACCTATCGCAAAGTCTGCCCACTAACCATGGCCCCTGGCCCTTCACCTGAAAAAGAACATCATTTCTACCAGGTATTGGGGCTTACAGAGGCACAACTGGCGAAGATGAATCCCATGGCTAAATCGTTTCATGACCGTCTTGAGAGTCTCCATTCTTCCATGGGACTAAAAAGAGATTTGCTGGTAAGTCTACTGGGGCAGGAAAATGTTGTCCATACCGAGGTGGAAAAATTGCGGGAAGAGATGTCCGCTATTCAAGATGACATTCAAAGGATAGTGATATCCCACATCCTGGATGTCAAAGCGGTTTTGGATGGGAATCAACGGCAACGATTTTTTGATATGCTTCATAACAGTATGCGCCCGGGACATGGTTTTTTTCTCGGGGCTGGAAAAGCATTATGAATTTACGGTATTTGACAAAAGAATTGCGTTATCGCAAACGAAGAACCCTGACGGCGACCCTCAGCCTTGCCGTGGGCATTGCCATATTGATCACCATCAATGCCCTTTCAATGGCTTACAATGAAGCCGCCCGTGTACCGCTAAAGGAGATCGGGGCCGACATTACCGTGCAGCGCGCAGGCAATGTACCCGAGGATCTTACCGGGCCGGTTTTTGCGTGTTCTGCTGTTACCATTCAGAAAGATGAGGTCGAGCAAATTCGAAAGCTATCGGGCATTCAGGGATTCGGTCAGGCGCTTCTGGTCTGGGTTTTTGATGCCGACCGCTTTACTATCGTGCTGGGACTTGACCCGGACAATCCCGTGGGACCGGGGATTCTTCGTGCCCATATGACGGAGGGGAGGTTTCTTGAAAAGGGGCAAGCCCAAGCGCTTGTGGAAGCATCTTATGCCAAGAATTTCGGTATTCAGACCGGCGATTCCGTAACGGTGGCCGGTAAAACCTACCCGGTGGCAGGAATCGTTGATGCCTCCCGGGCCGCCAAAATCGCCGTGGCCCATATCTATCTTCCCATAGCGGAAGTTCAAAAAATGGCTGCCTCATCCAAACAGGTGCAAGCTGTCTCACCGTTCGGCCCGGAGGATGCGAACATCCTGTTTATCAAGGCGAAGCCGGGACAAATTGATGCCCTCGCTGATTCAATCAAAGGCATTCTAGGGGGAAAGGCCAGTGTGGCGACACCGGCTTCCTTCTTAAAACGCCTGGGGAACCTTTTTGCACTCTCGGACAAATTCACGTTGGTCACCTCCCTGATCGCTATCATTGTCACTGTTTTAATTGTTTTAAAAACCATGGCTGGAAATCTTACCGAACGGGCGGGGGAAATCGGTATCCTCAAGGCCGTCGGGTGGTCCAACAGCAATGTGGTGGGGCAACTTGTGGGCGAATCGGTTCTTCAATGCTTTCTGGGTGGTATCCTGGGGCTTGTATTGTCACTTTTGGCCGCATGGGCATTGGGATTTATGGAAGTCAACATTCCCATCCCCTGGGAAATGAGCCCCACCCCTCATTTCCTTCCCGGCGGCGGAGACCCGATTTTCAAAACGCTTACATTGCCGGTACACATATCATGGAGGTTAGCTCTTTTTGCCATCACGCTCTCCATGCTGATTGGAGGAGTGGCAGGGGGGGGCCTAAGCCGGCACATTTCACGCATTAAACCCTCGGAGGTACTGAGGCATGAATAACCATCCGATCCTTTCCGCAACGGATCTAAATAAGAGCTTTGATTCTCTACAGGTTGTCAGAGGGGTCACTTTTAATATGGAAAAAGGAGAATTTGTTTCCATTGTGGGAAAATCCGGCAGTGGAAAGACGACCTTGTTGTCTCTTCTTTCAGGGCTGGAGCGCCCATCCGGCGGCCGAATCACTCTCGATGGCACGGAGATCACCGGTTCGTCTGAAAACGAACTGGCATTGTTTCGCCGGGAGACGGTGGGTTTTATATTCCAATCATTTCAGCTCATCCCTACCCTTTCTGCCTGGGAGAATGTTGCGCTTCCACTTTTTCCGGTAAAAATGCTCGCGGAGAAACGCCGGAAAGGGGCACTGGAACTGCTCCGGCAAATGAAGATGGAGCACCGGGCCGATCACCGACCTGGGGCACTTTCAGGGGGAGAAAAACAACGGGTGGCCATCGCCAGGGCGCTGGTCAACAGCCCCAAAATTGTTTTTGCCGATGAACCCACCGGGAATCTGGATTCCGAAACCGGAGTGGCGATTATGGATATCTTAAAGCGTCTTCATAGGGAGAACGGGATGACCATGCTGATGGTCACCCATGATCTTGATCTGGCCGGATCGGCGGATCGAATTATCCGCATGCAGGATGGGGAGGTAGTGTCATGAAATTACATTGTCTTATCTTCATAGGGCTCGTTTTTCTGGTGCTTGCACCAAATTCCTTTTCAAAGGAACCGGTGCACATCGACATCCTCTATATGGACCACGGTCCCATGCAGCCGACTTTAAGAAAACTTCGGGCTCTCTTCCCGAGCTACGGCGATAAAATAACCGTCGCCTGGTATGATTTTGAAAGTGACGAAGGCACGGTATTCAAATCCAAAATGGGGATAACGGATCACATCCCGATGGCAATCTGGGTTGACGGCCAGTCCGAACTGATGGACAACGGCCGAAAAATGAAATTTCAAGGGTTCCCCAGCGGGTCCGGTCCATCGTTTTTTCAAGGGAAATGGAAGGTCGAAGACCTGGCAAATATTCTGGATCAGCTAACGGGTAAAGAAAATTAGGGATACCATGTACTACCCATATGTTTTAAAAGAGCTTCGCCACCGACACAACAGAACCATGGTCAATGTTTTCGGTATAGCGGTGGGGATTGCACTGTTTATCTCCATTAACGCCGTATCCACTGCTTATAAAAATGCGGCAAGCCAGCCGTTTAAAGATATCGGGGCCGATCTGGTGGTCCAGCGGTCGGAAGATCAGCAGGCCTTGCCGGACAAGGGGCCGAAATCGATGCGTGGCATACGACTTCCTTTCTCAAACCAGGTATTTCGGATGAAGGACCTGGCAGCGCTGAAACGGCTTGAAGGTATCGATGCGACCGCTCACACGCTTTTACTTTGGGAATTTTCGAAAAACGGGTTCAGAACGATTATGGGAGTCGATGCTAGGCAGCCTGCCCTTGGCGCACTAAAGGCAAGGGACTGGGTCCAAAAGGGACGTTTCCCTGAAAAGCCGGGGGAAATCGCACTGGAAAAGCATTTTGCGAAATTCCGGAAAACCCAACTTGGAGACGTTTTTCAGATCAGCGGACACCCCTTCACCGTTGTTGGCACTATCGGAATCAAGGAGGGCGCTCAGGTTACCGCAGCGAACATCTACATGTCCCTTGACGATGCGCAGAACCTGTTGGGGAAAAACCCGGATGCGGTGAATCTGATTTATCTCCGGTTGAAAAATCCATCCATGGTGAACCGAGTCAAATCAGAGCTTTCAACTGAAATCAAAGGAGCCTCTATCAGCAGTTCGGATTCGTTCCTAGAGCTAATGGGTGGGGTTTCCATGATCTCCGAACGGTTTTCTCTTATTGCCTCTATGGTGGGACTGCTGGGGGCTGCGCTGTTGATCATAAAGACCATGCTGTCCAATATCGTGGAGCGCTCCCATGAAATAGGCATTTTAAAGGCCGTCGGCTGGACCCAGAAGGAGATCCAAAAGCAATTGATGGCCGAAGCATTTGTTCAGACACTTGCAGGTGGGCTGCTGGGGATTCTGATGGGCTACTTAATTTCTTATTTCCTGGGGTTTCTTTCCATTTCCATACCGGTTCCATGGGAACTAAACCCTGTGCCGGCCATGGCAAGACAGGTCCAGGCAGCAAGCCAGGTCGTCAGACTTCCGGTTGCCGTGTCCTTGTCTCTTGCTGCAACTGCTATGCTTTTGTCCGTGATCACCGGGTGCATCACCGGGTATGTGCTGGGCCTGCGAACTGCCAAAATGAAGCCGACAGATATTTTTCGGGAATTATAGAAATGATTTCTGTCAAAAAGGAATTGTCATCGGCTTTGAGGCGTTGGTAAACCGGAAAACTACTGTAGCTCATTATAAATTCATGTATCATTATCTATTTTACCTCGCCCGATAGGCCATTGAAGGGCGTTGTTCAAATCCAGAAATCTCCCGATCCCAAACCCGCTCCGGATTTACCTTTACTTTCAATTGGTTAGAGCAACTCGCAACATAATGCACGTAATCTTCACATTTGGGGTCCTTGAAAAGGCATACAATATGTGGTAGTCAGTCCTGAATTGACACTAAGCAACAACTCTCTTATACTGAACCCTAACAAAAATGAATTACCCATCTTTTTATCTGTCAACTCGACCTTTCTTTAGACTTAGGGGCATCAACAATGAAATGCCCAAATTGCCAGTGTGCGAATCCTCAGGGGGTCTAAGTTTTGCCTGGAATGTGGTGTAAAAATGAACCGCCCTCATAAGGGAATCAAAGGGTTAAAAAAGAAAAGCCGGGCAAAAAAAGGTTGTCCTCGAAGGTAAGAGCCAAAAGAGCGGTCCATTTCATGAAAAAAGGGCCTTCGCCGAGGCCCGAGTGGATTACAAAAAAATCATTTTAACACCCTTTAGTGGTAAAAATGGCAACCAAGACCCTTTTCGCCGGAGAAGTTGACATGTCTACCGTGGCAGATATGCCAGTTGTATTCAATAGCTTCAAAAGAAACGATTTTTGCATCTTTGCCACTTTACCTATTCATATCCGTTTGTTAAGATAATCGCACGCAAGGACATGGGGATAAAGACGGGGGCGAATTTAAAAAGCAGGAGGGTGGGTGTAAATAGAGGCACCTCAAGCCACTTTTTTCTAGAAGTATTTTTGATTCATAACCGACTGTTATCTTCTGATGTGGAAATGATAAATATTAAGACAGTAGATTTGCCACTTGCCTTAAAAAATAATGATGTAGATGCAATCTCTGTTTGGCAGCCATACTCTCAAAAAGGCAAACAATTACTAGGAGATAACGCTATTGAATTACCAGCCTTTGAAATCAATAGGACAACCTTTAGTTTTGCGACCATGAAAAACTTTTCCAAAGAACATCCGGATATATTGGAGAGGTTTCTGAGAGCCCTTGATACGGCTGGCGCGTTCACAAAACAAGATAGAGAAAAAGCGCAGGAGATAATCGCTGGAAGTTTCAATTTAGACAGAAATGTGGTGAACGCAGCCTGGGATGACTTCGTGTTCGGTATCTTCTTGGACCAATCCCTACTGGCAGGATGGGACGAGATTGCAAGATGGGCAATAACCAACAAATTCGTAGATGAGAAAGGATCCCCAACTACCTGAACTACATTTGCTCAGATGCCTTAAAGTCAGTTAAACCTGAATCAATTACTATAATAGGAAAGATACAATGAAGATTAAGACTAGATTACAGCTTAGCATCATTTTATCCCTTATCCTGACTGTGACGATTGGCCTATTTGTCTTATTTGCACTTAAGAAAATGAATACTGAGGTTAAAGAGGAAAGAACAGTTACTGAAATAGTCAAAGGTATGGCTGAACTGAAAAGCGCAACGCATGAGTATTTGCTGCATCCCACCGACCGCTCACTGATGCAATGGAACTCAACATATGATTATTTAACAAAACTCGTAATGAAAAACGCAAATGAATTTGAAAACCCAGCTGAAAAAATAGTTTTAGGCAAAATATTGAAAACTATTAAACGATTTAAAGCTGCTTTTAGTATCGTGACAACGGGTTTCGGAAAGGAGCAAGGACTTGTTAGACCAAAAAGTGCAATCTCGCCGGATCTTAGAGATAGACTAATAGGCGAGTTACTGGTGAAGCCTCAAGCGACGGTTTCCCCTGTCTTTCAATTGCAACGGGTGATTCAAGCAGAATTAATGGCTACACAAAAAAATTCGGCTTTGTTAACCATTATCTTTATTTTGATCTTGGCTTTTCTTGTTACAGCTATCTCATTATGGATAAACAGGAGTATTGCGAGACCCATAGCAGAATTGGAGAAGGACATCCGGATTATCGGAAGTGGCAACTTAGATCATAAGGTGGGCACAACAGCAAAGGACGAAATCGGCCAGCTTTCAAGGGCCTTTGATATGATGACAGGGGATTTGAAGGGGACAACCGCATCGATAGTTGAACTTAATAAAGAGATTGGTGAACGCAAACGAGCTGAAGAAGCGTTTCGGGAGAGCGAGGCTCAAAAAACAGCCATACTTGATGGAATCTCAACCAATCTTGCTTTTGTTAACGAGGATTTGGAGATCTTGTGGGCAAACAAAATCTCCGCTGATTCAGTCAATAGAAACATGGATGAAATAATTGGGAAAAAATGTTACGAACTATGGGCTGATCCAAATGCCCCTTGTGACGATTGTCCTACCGCAAAAGCGTTCCAAACAAAAAAAATCGAGCAGACCATAATACATTCTCCCGATGGAAGAGTCTGGGAAGAAAAGGGAGAACCCGTTTTTGATGAAAAAGGGGGGCTGATTGGGGTACTTGAAATAGCACATGATATCACTGAGAAAGCACAGGCAGAAGAGGCGCTGAGGGAGAGTGAGGAAAAATATCGCTCAATGATGGAATCGATGAAAGACCCAATATATATTTGCTCGCCAGATTTTCGAGTTGAATATATGAACACTGCTATGATTAGGAGAACTGGACGTGATGCTACAGGGGAAAATTGTTTTAAGGCCTTACACGACTTGGACGAAAAATGCCCACGGTGCATGCACGATAAAGCACAACAAGGTGAGTATTTTGAATCAGAAATTGTCAGCCCGAAGGATAACCGTTCTTATCATGTTTCCAACTCTCCCATTATTCACGGGGACGGATCTATTTCAAAGATGACTATTTATAGAGATACTACCGATTTGAAAAAATTGGAAACCCAACTCCAGCAGGCCCAGAAGATGGAAGCCGTCGGAACCTTGGCAGGTGGTATCGCCCATGACTTCAACAACATCCTTGGAGGCATTATAGGGTATGCGGAGCTGGCAAAGATGAAGGCGCCTGAAGGCAGCAACGTCATTGCTTACCTGGATAAGATGATAAAATCAAGCGATCGGGCAGCAGATCTGATTAAGCAGATCCTGACGCTAAGCCGCCGGCATAAACAGAAACAAAGGCCCGTACAGGTCAGACATATTGTCAAAGAGGCCCTTGACTTACTCAGGGCCACACTCCCCACAACCATTGAAATCCGGAAAGATGTGGCCAAAGACACAGGTGTTGTTAATGCAGATCCCACCCAGATGCATCAGGTGATTATGAATCTTACCACCAACGCAGGCCATGCCATGCAGGAGAATGGTGGTGTGCTTGAAGTTACCCTTGCCAATGTGGAATTAGATGACCTTGAGGCTGCAAAGCATTTAGATCTGGATGCCGGTTCTTATCTTAGGCTGATGGTCAGTGACACAGGTTACGGTATGAGCTCTGAAATAATGGAGCGAATCTTTGATCCCTATTTCACCACTAAAGACACGGGTGAGGGAACAGGGTTGGGGTTGGCGGTAGCTCAAGGCATTGTTAAGGCCCATGGGGGCACCATCACTGTTTATAGCGAACCGGGGAAAGGGACCACCTTTCATGTGTATCTACCCGTCATTTTGGAACTGGAAAGGGAGGAAAAGGGGTCTGAAGAACCCCTCCCTACCGGAAGCGAGAGCATTCTATTCATTGATGATGAGGAGGTCTTGATAGAGATAGGGGGGCAGATTTTAGAGCATTTGGGGTATAAGGTGGTTACAGAAAAAAGCAGCGTGCAGGCCTTAGAGCTGTTCCGGGCAGAGCCTGACAGATTCGATCTGGTGATTACCGACATGACCATGCCCCATATGACAGGTGACAAATTTGCCCGGGAACTTATGAAAATCCGGCCCCATATCTCGGTTATCCTATGCACTGGGCACAGCACACTGGTCTTAGAAGAGAAGGCAAAGGATATTGGGATCAGGGCATTTGTCATGAAGCCTCTCGTGATGCGGAATTTGGCGGAAACCGTTCGGAAGGTACTGGATGAAAAATGATACGGAAAATTCTCTTATCTTGCAGTTCTTACTGACGAGTCAAAATGCTATACTACCTATATTAGCCTGGAATTTCAAAACCTTCTAAGAAAGTCATGCTTACATCTCCCAGCCTTGCATAATGCCGGGGGATGTGCCATGCTTGGATCATGCACGTAAGCGCGCGTTTAGAGGGTCGCCGAAACATGAATGATTGAATATGAATTCTGGAGCCTATCTCTTTTGGCGGGTTGGGTGTAAATCTTCATTGCTTTCGACCGAGATGTGGTTGAATAAAATAATGTGACCTTTTGTCCTTGGGGGGGGTGTACAAGGAGGTATTGCAGCTTTAAAACATTTTCGAAAGGGGAAGAAATGAAGGCGACAAAACTCTTAATTGCTCTGAGCATTTTGCTTACAACTTTCTTGGTTGGTGGGATTGCTCTGGCGAATGATCGCCCCATTTTTGACTCTGTAAGCTCTGATAATCATATTTCGCCAGAGAGATAAATGCTATGTCGAAATTTACAATTACCGGTTTGGTTGCGTGGATTTTAAGTGCATTGTTACTGGGATTTCAAACCATATCTTCACTTATGGGCTCGGAAGGTGTGGCAGGTATGGTAGCGTGGAAGAATCTGACTCTCGTTGATGTTGCTGAGAAAAACTATCTTAATTGGATCAATAATATTCCGTGGGTAACTATTCAACAGGCCGTTAACTATGTTGTTAATGTGCCAATGTATTTATTGTTTTTTTATTTTGGAATTTTATGCTTTTTAATTAATGCTCTTAGGTCAAAAGCATAAAGGGCCTTATGTTTATTAGATCCACCTTGATCATCTTTAGGGTCCGTCCGAGTTTCTCAAACGCATGCCTTTCCAAATATGATTTTTTCAACCGGTTATATGATTAATATGTTTGGCTAAAGTGAAAGATTGATCTGGTACTGTTGCGTCTGGGCGGAAGGGTTAGGTCGCAAGAGTTATGCACGAAATATTCTCCTGCAGCAGGCCGAGCTGAAACGTGACGCAGCCCCATATGTTGTGGCTGTGAGAATTCTCGACGTGACTTCATACAAACCGAGTTCCTATTTTGTTGCAGTTAGAGCTTATGCAAGTATCATCAAATCGAATTTAGAGGACTTCCTCTTCCCATCCTTGCGGAAGTTATACGTTAGAATATTGGGGGCTTTTTTCTAGACACGCGAATTTTCGCTTCTATATATTAGACGTTCTATATTTTGATTCGCCCCTCGCTAACTCCTTTCAGGTTGCTTTAACGAAGAAGATGTAAAAAGAGAATTTCAATGAAACAGAGCCAGGTTCCAGTCTCATCAGTCTTTGTGTCCATAATGGCCTTTGTAATGGCGTTCGTGTTCTTTGCCGGATGCAGCGACGATAACAACGATAATACGGGGATAAGGGTTAGTGTCAATGGTGTCCTGCAAGATGGCGCCGTACAAACGAAAGAGACGCCCAGCGGCCTTGTCGTGTATGCCCAGGCCTTTGCTTCTAAGATACCCGGTCTTTTATTTTTCCCCATGCTCAATCCCCCCTCCCCCGGCATGGTCCTTCAATATGGTAAGATTATTTCTTTTGCGTCCGCCGGGTTTGAGACAGGCTTTTGCTCTCTAGAAAAGGTCATCATGGATACTCCTCTGGAAATCTCGGGAGACATCTATTGGACCCCGTTGAATTTCTTGGCCAAGGCTGTTTCCGGCGAAATAGCGGTGGAACAAGGTGGCACAGTCATTGCCGTTACCATGCCTCAGCCCCTGGAAATAGGCGATATTATCCCGGAGGCCCGAGCCATCGCCCTGCAACTGGAAGAAGAATTTCACGTCCGTCAGGGAGAGATTTCTCTGGTGAATGCCGTTGAGTTGTTTACCGCAGGATACACGCCGGATTGTAACGGCAACAATGCCACGAATCCATATCTTGTGGTACAGAACCCCATTTCCCCAAGGGTCAAGCTGTTTAACAGGGCGCCCTACGGCCCTCAAATGGACCAGGACGAGGCGTTCGTATGGGTGGTCTACACGCCGCCGGAATGCAAATACTTCAGCTACCAGCTTTATTTAATGGCCCGGTATTACGAGGGAGTGGACCCCGGTTTTAAGAAAGTCTATGCCCGGCTTGGGGATTCGATCAACAGCTACAACATACCCTTGAATGACAATCCTTTTAAAAACTTTTTTGTACTTATAATCACCGGCAACAAAGAAACCCACGACCAGGTGGCATTGGCGATACAACAGGCCGGAATTTCTCAAGAGCTCATTTTCTCGCTTGTTGTACCTGAAGAAGTAAAGTTCGGTTTAGAGAAGGTCTCCGACGTGCTGAGTCTCCTCCATAGGGCCACCAATTTTGACCGGGACTCGGATAAGGAGGACTACGTCAACAACCCGACTCTGGAAATCCTGCGGGTAACGCCCAGAGAAGAGAAGGCGGAAATTCCCATTGAGCAGCCTGTTCCCAGAGATCGCGAGACCGGGGTCCATGAGCAGGATATTGTGGGGATAGGAGCGCTTCTGGAGACGCTGAAAGCAAATGTAATCGCCAAGCACGGGGGGAATTTCCAATACGTCAAAGAGCTCAAGACCAGCACCTGGATGTATCCGGGGAATGACCAGGCCATTGAAGAAGGAGAAAACGTCTACGGAGAAACAAATGACACCCTTTATCTGCAAACCGAACAGTTCGTCTTGAATGATGATGATCTCATCATCGTTTTGGGGGTAAACCACGATCAAACCGGGAAAACCGTTTATTCCAATGTGAGCTGCTACGGTACGCCCGCCATGAATGGCATCGGAGGTGTAACGAGCACGCCAAAGACAACCGAAGTACCTGATAGAATAAGCTATTTCGGAACCGCAAAGGAATATCTGCCCGATGTCCCCAAAGCGCAGCAGGAAATGCTGTATGTCTATAAATTTGCACGAAAATCCATTGATGAGAACACCTTCGTTATCCCCTACAATGACGGTTCTTATAAGGGAATCAACAACGGGGTTACGGTCTTCATGGGTTACAGAATGTACGTTAACATACAAACCACCATCGGCCCCTATCCCGGAGATACCGCAGACGGGAATTTCTTTTCTTTCGAAGGACCACCCGATTGCGAGGTATTCTTTGACCAAGCCATCGTCTTTACCAACACGCCGCCTTAGAGCGTACAAGACGATTTGATCTGCATTTAAGAAAGGATCGCCCTCCTTTTCAGGCTTTGTCATGATGGAAAATCGGGGCTGCTCATGAGGGTTCAAGAGCAGTATCAGCATCTGTTTCAGGTATTTCAGAAAAGCTTCCAGGTGCAAGAGAAAAGCTGGATTGTGCCTTGAAAATCTCCAATGAAATGGGCGCCCACAGCCCGGGTAGAGAAAAATGAGAAGAAACTAGTGGCACTTTCATGAAACTACGTGGAATAACTACAAATTCCAGACATGAACTCAATCTCACCTCCGGTGCACCTTTGAAAACGGCTTCCGGGCAATCTTCAACGACCCCAAGATGTTGTGGTCGATCCTCCGAGTGAATTTCGGCGCATGAGCCAAGACTACCTATTAAACTTCCGTTTGATATTCCTGGCACTGGTTCAGTTGAATAGGTGTTAAAAACATTTTAAATTAAACAATTTATATCAATTGTGCGCTGAAAAGTTTTTCGGCGGTGAGACCGCTTTCTATCACCCCTAAGCTGACCGCAGGCACCTCTTTGGTGGTAAAGTGAACTCTTACGAAATTGTGGATTACCCAATAGAGGTTCAAAACGCGTTGAAGGCCTGTTTCAGATTTTGCGTAGGTGTTTGTTTTTCTTCTGTATGGGGAGCATTTCCGGCGCATTGCACTATTATTGGCTTCAACGTGGTTGGCGTGTGTTTCCTCGTCTGAAATATCATTCGAGGTTTCAGGGTGTTGTGGGCATGTTGTCTGATACTTTGGCCTTTTCGGACCTTTTTTGTGTGTTTGAGAGCCTTTGTTTTTCACCCTGACTGTGACTCCTTTTTTCAACGTTTTTCGGGGACGACCTGGTTTACCGGTTCGCAAAAGATCATGGCATATTTCAAAGAGAATGTTTCCATATCGTCGTTCCCCATCTGTCAGAAGGGTTATGTCTTCGGTTTGCTCGACAAGTTCTGCCATGGTCTTGATGGCTTTTTTGAAAAGGGACCTATCCTTTTTACCGCAGCTTATTTCCCAAATGAATCGACTAACTCTATCCATGAGGACAATCGTCCATCCCGAAGATTCTTCAGGGGGAACATTTTCATGAACTTTCGTATAAAATTCATCCCCTTCAATGATCATTTGAATATACGCATGCGCCATTGAATAGATGAATAAAGTACGGTACAAATTAGAAAACTTTCGTTCCCAGAAAAGCAGGCTATTCTTGGCAATACCAAAAACCCTGCAAGTTGCATTTAGAGACAGTCCTTCAGTTCGAGCGTTTATGACACTCCAGATGGTACTCGTAGACGTTCTGATACCTTCCAGGAATGTATTTTTTGTTTCTGAGAAGGAAAACCCACAGTCGCGGCATAAAAGTATTTTCCTGCAACCATTTGAGACTGTTTTGTACTCGTAATCAAACCGAACGTTTTCAGATGTGCAATTGGGACAGTTACAGGAAAACATAATCTACTCCTTTTTGTTATAGTTGGGGTAGACTATGTTATGTTTTCCATTTTCATTTGTTCAGTGGTATCTTTTCCAGTTGTTTCTACTGCTTAAAACACCTATTCAACTGAACCAGTGCCTTATCCTACTATTACGGAAAGATAGCGTGGTCCGACAAGAAATCCGAATGTTGTGGTCTTTTTATCTTGATCTACAACCCGTTTTTTTCTATAGTCGACCCTTAAAAAAGCAACGTCTTATCACCGTTACAAAATCAGATATTAAAAGTTAAGCGACCCTTTTAAATTAAAAAATAGGAGGTAGAGTTCATGGATTACAACAAAGAAATATTGAAAGGCGTTTTTATTGATCCCAGGATTATCGAAACAAAACAAGGCAAAGTGGAAATAGATATTACTGACGATGACGCTCCTGTTCTAATGGGAAGCCATGGAGGTATGGGCGGCGTTGACCAATGTCGCGCAACAATCCAATTTGCATCTGAAGGTTTTAAACTGTTATCTTTATCAAGGCCAGGCTACCTTGGAACTCCTTTAGAAAGTGGGAAATCACTTGATGAGCAGGCCGACCTTTTTGCGGCTTTACTCGACGAGTTAAAAATTGACAAGGTGGCATTGCTTTCGGCATCAGCAGGAGGACCTTATGCATATACTTTTGCATGGCGTCATCCGGACAGAATCTGGGCGCTTATAACAGTAGATTCAGTGAGTGGTTATTACGATTTTCCCGAAACTGCCGGCGCCATAACCCAGATGATATTTCTTTCTGACATCGGCCAGAAAATCTTAAGAAAACTGACTGAAATGAAACCTGATGCTTTTATCAAGGAGATCTTCAAAGCTGAGGCTTATTTCACTAAGGAACAGCTAAAAGCTCATCTCGACTACGTTTTGAACAATGAAGAAGCAATGGATTTTGTAAAAGCGTTCATGAATACGATGTACCCATTTAAACCTCGCCAGGCTGGAACGGAAAACGACATGGGAATTACCAGGAAATTACACCACCTGCCAGTAGAGAAAGTTAAATGCCCGACCCTGGTAATTCATGGTACGCATGATTCCGACGTAAAATTGTACGACGGCGTTTATGCACATGAGCATATTGAAGGTTCGGAAAGATATTGGATTGAGGAAGGCTCCCACATTGGATTCTGGATAAATCCTAACGCAAAAGAAGCACAGAAAGCTGCGCTCGACTTTCTGAATAAGCATAAACCCTGATTAACGGCGGTAGTCCAGCTTATTTACACTGTTTTAGGTCAGGAATACATCAGAATATGAACTTAAGGAGGGAAATGATGGGAGGCCAGAAGATCTTAACAGCGGAGGAGTGTCAGAAGTGCCTGACTTATCCATCCAAAACAATTGAAACATCGTTAGGACCGATTGAATATGCAGATCGTGGTGAAGGTCCGGTACTCCTTTCCGCCCATGGTCAACCTGGTGGATTTGACCAGGGCCTGGGAATAGGAGAGGTATTCCGGAAGGCTGGATTTCGCATAGTTGCCGTATCAAGACCAGGCTACCTCGGCACACCACTGGAAGTCGGCAAGACAGCAGAAGCCCAGGGTGATGCGCTTTCAGCATTTATGGATGCAATGAACCTCTCAAAGGTTGCAGTCGTTGGATGTTCCGCTGGCGGACCACCTTCGTATCAGCTAGCTGAACGGCATCCGGACAGAGTTGCAGCACTGATCGAGATCGACTCGATCAGCATGAAGTTTGTTATAAACGACAATTTGGAGTTAAGCAAACTACAGGAGGCCCTCTATTTTAGTAAGCCTGGCCTCTGGCTGATCGACTACTTTATACATCACTTTCCTGCTGCGGTCGTAAAAAACTTTATGCAGACTTCAATCTCCTTAGACAAACATGAATTAGGTAAACGTGTAAAAGAGATTGTCGGTGATGAGGACAAGCTGGCCTTTGTAGATTTTCTTTTTAAAACAATGAGCCAGGACTATGACAGACGAAAGGCCGGTGTAGACAATGACTTCGCCATAGCGGAGGAAATTGATAAGCTACCGCTTTCAAACATTAAATGTCCCACACTGATCATACATGGAGATGCGGATACATTGCCAATAAGTCATGCAGAATATGCGTATGAGGCAATTCCAGGTTCTGACCTCTTCCCGATTAAGGGCGGTTCACACATCGGTTTCTGGGTGGCACCTACGGCCCTTGAGGCGCAGGAATTTGCCGTAAAATGGCTCAAGGAAAAGATGGGGGTTTAATTACTACCTGTCACCATTTAAATATACCTGACTGCTTATTATTCATAGC
>Ga0209774_1000974_pt1 | contig 18094 bp, 16 predicted proteins | sample SaaInlV_150m_DNA_2_FD_184648 | JGI IMG/M metagenome (GOLD analysis project Ga0209774, IMG submission 184648) | Marine microbial communities from expanding oxygen minimum zones in the Saanich Inlet - SI037_S2LV_150m_DNA (SPAdes) (version 2) | ecosystem: Environmental > Aquatic > Marine >... | reverse complement strand
TAAAGAATATAAGAATATGCATTGGAACGAGTTTCGAAAGATCGTGAGCGATAAGTGGGACCCAGGCTTGAATATGCCGTTTGACCCAATCGCTTCAAAGCATGCAGAGGAATTGGGGCTAAAGGTAGTCATTGCAGAAGGTCGCAAGATAGACAATCTTAGAAATATTTTTGAAGAAAAGGAGTTCGAAGGAACAATTATCGAGGATTAAACCAAAAGTGCAAAAAAGTTTAAAATAAACTTAGACAAAGAAAAGAGAAGTTAACCTAAAAAGGTTCAGCCAAAAAAGAGGGAGGTAACGTGAAAGCAGACAACAAAAAAATGACAGAAGCTGCTGGAGGTCTTCTCATTGTGATACTAGCACTACTAGCTATCGCAGGACTCATCCGCTATGGAGAAGGTTGGACAATGTGATCTTATTTTAACGCTCCCTGTTGGCTATCGGCCAGCAGGGATCTTTTTTGATAATTTGAGCTTTAACAACGAACCATTCTTGTTTTTTCAGCGCATTATGGTATTATTATGCGTTAACTACAAAATAGTTAAAAAGTTTTTTTAAAATTTATGATATTTTTTATTTGACACAAAGACATTCAAACAACAGGAGGTAGTCGCATGAAAAAGAAAGAGCAAGAAAATCCGATAATCAAAGCAATGCTTAAGGGTTATGGAGAAAAATTCCCTTCGTTGGAAGAATTTTTTTCCTTAACAACAAGTCCAGAAGACTTGAGAAGACTTCTTTCGCCAATTCCTGAACTCGGCAGATATCTAAATCATGTTGAGTTCCTTGGTGCGGTCACTTCAGATTTGGCATATGCAAAATTGCGCTTTCGCGTGATGATTGAGTATTTCATTTGTCTTTGCCAGACCATTGGCGAGCGATCTTTTGAAAACAAGGAATTCCTCCCAAGACTAACAAGTGAGGAAATTGAAACTCTAAGGGCAATTGAAATTGGACCCAATGAAGTTATTCAAGCTCAGTTTATTGAAACTTTCACAGGGCACGACACAGCCGCTGCTGGGGATTTCCTTAAATTATTGATTCCTAAAAAAATCCCAAGATTGGCGAATGCGATTGAAGGAGTACATTTTGCAGCAACATCCGAGGATGTGATTGGGAATGTCACGGGATTGATGGCTAACAACCTAATCTATCATCACCTCTTGCCAAAAATAATTGATTTCTGGATTTTCACAATCGATTGGAGCCAGAAATGGCAACAAGACGGGAAAGGTTCGTTGATTTTGCCAGCCTTTACGCACAAGCAATCAGCAGAACCAACTACTCAGAACAAGATGATTTCAGTGCCGTTGTACTCGACGGTCACTTGGATAGGAATGTTGATACATCCAATGATCCCAAAGTCCCAACCATTCTCAGGAAAGATGGGGGGAGCTGTGGGGAATGGAACTTGTCATTTTGCAGCTTTTCCTGAATTCGATTGGGAGACAATTTTTCGTGATTTCGTGGAAGGATTTGGCTTACATTATGACAAAATGACTGATCAGTGTAGTCCATATGTCATGGAAGGATTCATCTTGCACATCATCGATGATATGTTAGGGAAAATGGTCAAGTTCGGTGAAGATTTTTGCGATCTCGTCAGTTGCCCAGGACAACTTTTCGTAAAGTTGAAGAAAAAAGGGCAGAAGGGTTCATCAATTATGCCTGGTAAAACAAATCTGTGGGGCATCGAAGGGGCACTTGTGATGCTCCGGAAAGCTCAAAGTGCAATTAGATTTTTTATCTCAGAATTGCAAAACTATCCACATCAAGGGAATATGGCCAGATCATATCTCTTTAGATCACTCGGTGGCGATTTGATGCCTGCCTTTATTGCAATTGACAGGATCACCAAAGAACTTGGTGCTTGCGTTCCAAGCGAAAGAAATATTGAGGAATGCCTCAAGAAATACCCTGGAATGTGTGGAAGTTCATTGCAAACATATCTAAAGGCGATTGGGATTAAGGACGATGCATACCGCCTCATCCAAGAGATTTCAATCAATGAAGATGGATCCTACGCCAATGCAGGAGAATTTAAAGATAGGCTCCAGAATGTTGCAAAAAAACTCAACCTCTCTTCGAACATCCAAGAAAGATTGATTGAATTAACGGAATTTTCCGTTTTGGTTGCCCCAGCAGACAGGAAGGCTAAACTCTTTATTGAAGAGACAAGGAAAGATCTTGCGGAGTTTAAAAAAATGTGTGCTCAGGTAAAAATCTAAAAAATATCATAGACAGAGAAAAAGGTTATCAGTTTAAATTTAAACTGATAACCTTTTTTATTATAAAATTATATTGTATTATAAATATATGACAAAGATGTAAAGTATTTTTGCTTAAAATAAAGCAATGAATAAAATACAAGCAATATAGTGTAGAAATAAATTTGACATTATTTTCATTCAAGAATAATATATACTATATCGAATTTAGAAGTAAAAAGATCAAAATAAAATAAATGAAAAGAACTATTTTTGAAAAGCTTGGACTTTCAGAAAAAGAAACAAAGATATATCTAGCGCTTTTAGAGAGCGGAGCAATTTCTGTTCGTGGGCTTGCTAATATTACTAAGATAAACAGAGGTTCTGTCTATGATATTTTAAAAAAATTACAAAAAAAGGGCTTGGTAGCCTTCTATCATCATGAAACGAAACAAAAGTTCATTGCAGAAGATCCAGAAAAGTTGAAAACCTTAATAGAGGAAAAAGAAAGAAAGCTAAAAACAGCCAAAAGTGATATTGAAAAAATCATTCCTGAACTCCGATCTATTCAAGAGAAAAATGGACAAAAACCAACAACAAAATTCTACGAAGGACGTACGGGGATTAAGACAATTCTCGACAATGTTTTTGAAATTTTAGCATCAGAAGCTAACACGGAAAAGGAATATTATGTTTATTCAGCAAAAGAAGCAAGCGAAGATATTAAAGAGGCATATCCAAATTTTACAAAAGACAGGATTAAGCAAGGCATTTCAGTCAAAGCTATTTCGCTGGCTGGTGGAGGTAGAGTGAGTGGATTAGATCAGCGAAGATGGCTTGGAACAGAACAAAACTCAGCGACATTTATTTTGATATATCCTGGAAGATGCGCTTTTATCTCTCGTGATGTCAATGGGGTGCCAGTCGGAGTGATTATCGAAAATGAAATGGTTTATGAAACGCAGAAAGTTATTTTTCTGCAACTTTGGAATTTATTGGAGAAATAATATAATTAAAAACTAAAAAACAAAACTATGTGTGGAATTGTTGGCTACATTGGAAAAAATAAAGCGATGCCAGTTTTGCTTGATGGATTAAGAAAATTGGAATATCGAGGCTATGATTCTTCAGGGATGGCAATTTTTGGAAAAACATTGCAAACATTCAAGGCAGTCGGAAAAATAAAAGAACTAGAAAAAGTGATCGGAAAAAACAAGTCGAACGGAACAATAGGAATTGCTCACACTCGTTGGGCAACTCATGGGAAGCCATCAAAAGCAAATGCACACCCACACTCTGATTGCACAGGAAAAATTCAAGTTGTGCACAATGGAATCATCGAAAACCATGCAGAGTTGAGAGAGCTTCTCAAAAAGAAAGGGCATAAATTCCATTCGCAAACTGACACAGAAGTCATCCCTCATCTGATTGAAGATCTTTATAAGGGAGATATCACCCAGACACTTCAAGAGGTTTTGCAAATCATCAAAGGCGCGTATGGCTTGGTTGTGTTTTGCCAAGATGAGCCCGAGAAATTACTCGTAGCTCGTTGCGGAAGTCCTCTTGTGATTGGAATTGGAAAGCACGAGACCGTGATTGCTTCTGATGTGTCAGCAATTTTGCAGCATACCAAACAAGTGATCTACCTTGAAGATGGAGAGATGGCAGAAGTCGGCTATGATAATTTCCGAGTTTTTGATGCAAAGAGAAATTTAATCAAAAAAGATATCGAAAGCGTGCTATGGAATATCGAGGAGATTTCAAAGAAAGGATTCGAACATTTTATGTTAAAAGAAATTTTCCAGCAGCCAGAGTCTTTAAAAAACAGTTTCAATGGAAGAATTTCTTTTGAAAATGGAACGGCAAAACTAGGTGGGTTGACTGAGGTTGCAGACAGACTAAGAGATGTTGAGAGAATTATTATTGTGGCTTGCGGAACAGCTTGGCACGCTGGTCTTGTTGGCGAATACATGCTTGAAGAATATGCAGGAATTCCAGTTGAAGTGGAGTGGGCAAGTGAGTTTCGTTATCGAAACCCGATTCTGAACAAGCGAACAGCGGTTATTGCTATAAGTCAATCTGGAGAAACAGCTGATACACTTGCAGGGATTAAAGAGGTGAAAAATAAAGGGGCACTAGTTTTGGGAATTGTAAACAGCGTTGGATCGACAATTTCACGTGAAACTGATGCCGGGGTGTATAATCACATCGGGCCAGAAATTTCCGTTGCATCAACAAAAGCATTCACTTCCCAAGTCGCCATTTTGGCACTCTTAACTGTTTTTTTGGGGAGACAAAGGCGAATGTCTCTTGTAATGGGAAAACGCATCTTAAAAGAGCTCAGCGACTTGCCTGAGAAAATTGATGAATTTTTAAAAGATAATAATATTGAAAGAATTGCGAAAAAATATCACAAAGCAAAGAATTTTGCATTCTTAGGAAGAAAATATTGCCAACCACTAGCAAACGAAGGCGCCTTGAAATTAAAAGAAATTTCCTATATTCACGCAGAAGGGTTTGCCTCTGGTGAAATGAAGCATGGCTCGATTGCGCTAATTGATAAGAAATTTCCTTCGTTTTTCATTGCCCCGAAAGATAGTGTGTATGAAAAAAACCTTAGCAATATTGAGGAGATCAAATCTCGAAGTGGTGATGTGATTGCTATTACAACTAAGGGGAATAAATCTTTAGAAAAAATAGCAGATGATGTGATTTATATTCCGAAAACTTTGGAAATGTTGACTCCAATTCTAGCGACGATCCCATTGCAACTTTTTGCATACCATGTAGCAAGGATAAAAGGTTTTGATGTAGACAAGCCAAGGAATCTTGCAAAATCTGTTACTGTTGAGTGATTTTTATCTTAATGTTATTGAAAAACAGAAAAGACAGTGCTACAATATAGTGCTGTTCTTTTTTAACTTTAGAGTTTACCAAGAAGAAGTATAATTGTTTTTAACATTCAACCAACGAAAAGGGGTGTCAAATGAAAAGCAAAGTTAACATGGGTTTTCTTCCAAAGGCTGTCAGGGCGATTGAGTTAATCGAAAGGTTTGAAGTGGCAGGTCTCCTGCATTTTTCTACAGGAAAAACAAGGGAAATGTTTGAGATTCCGGATAAACCAGAACTTCTTTTGATCTATGCAACGGACCGTATCAGCATTTTTGACATCGTGCTCAATGCGCTTATCAAAAGTAAGGGGCATGTTCTTACAGCATCAACCATTTTTTGGCTGAATCAGTTCAATTTTGGTGCAGGTGACCACTTGATGGCATATGGTTCAGGGATCGATGAATTTCTTCCGAAAGATTTGAGGGGGGATAGCGATCTTCAGAAAAGATGTCTTGTTGTTGAAAAAGCCATGGTTTTGCCAATCGAGGCGATCGTAAGAGGAAATCTGACTGGTTCCGGTCTCAATGACTACAAGGCGACTGGAATGGTTTGTGGACACGAATTGCCACCTGGTCTGCACGACGGAAGTAAATTGCCAGAGGTATTATTCACTCCTTCAACCAAGGCTGAAGCTGGTGAGAAAGATCGGAACATTGAATTTGATGAAATGGTTGAGCACATTGGCGGCGATTTTGGACTGGCAACAAAAGTGCGCGAAGAGGCAAAAAAAATCTTTTCCCTTGCGAATGAGATTGCAAACAAAAAAGGCATTGTCATTGCTGACACAAAGTTTGAATTTGGAATGGTCACAAACAAGAGCAATAACACAGTGAAGCTGGCCCTCATTGATGAAATTCTGACGCCGGATTCTTCTCGCTTCTGGCCGTTTCAGGATGAATATACTTCTGCGCCCGAAAGTTTTGACAAGCAGGGCGTCCGGGAGTGGGGCAAGAGTGTCGGGATTAAAAAAAATCCCACTATTGTTCCTCCCGAGGAAGTCTTGGATATTGCCACAAAGAAATATCGAGATATCATCCAACGCTTATCAGGAATGCCACTGGAAAGTTTTTGGCAAACAGAAATGAAGATAGATCTGGCTGCATAAACAGTCATGCTCCAGAAGAATTTAAAAGTTACCACAACTCATCATAGTCGTGGTAACTTTTCTTTTTGTATACTAAAAGCTCACGTCACACAGTTTGTGTGTCGTGAGCTTTTGAAAAAACAAGGAAAGAATATTAATAATCATTTGATACCTGCAAGAATTTTTTCAATAACGAGAATTTCCTCGTTGATCCCCAGAGCTTTTTGAAGTTCCATCCCCAGTTCTCCCTCTCCTGAAAAATGTTTTCTAGCGGCATTGATCTTCACCACTATTGGAATTTCCTCAGTCTTTTCGTTGATTCTACTAGCAAAAAGAATACAAGGAGCGTTGTCATCGGGATCAAGAGCAATGGCTATTGGTTCATCACCATTTTTATTGTTGTTAGGAGAAGAGAAGTGGTTTATCATTACGCCTACATTCAAAGATAGTTCCTTTGAAATTTGATTAGCTCTCCCTATATTTTTCGGTAAGGGATTCTTCCCTCTGCGCAGTCTTGATATTTGAGTCCGTTGCTTCATGATTTCCCGAATAGTTGCTAGAACTTGTGGGTCATTGGCAGTATAAGTGATTTTAGGAAAAATCCCTTTTATGTGCATAACCACAACGCCTTGTTCTAGTTTCAATAGAGGAACAAACCAAGGCTCAAAAAGAATTTTCTGCTCCTCGGGGTGATGATTGAGGGTTACAGAATTTCTCCCGCTTAAAATCTTTTTGAATTTCTCCAATTCCTCTAGGAATTTTTTGGAAAAATCCCAACTAGGCACTTCTAAGGACTTGTTTCCCGTGATATCCATATGATATCTCCTTTTGTTAGATTTTCTGATTTAGAGAACTTTTTGCCCGTTTCAAAGCATAAGGCAATAATAAAAAATACCCTAAAATAAGAATCTTGTCAATATTCTCAAATTCTTTAGAAAAGAGTTTGGGAAATTATTTTTAAAATAAAAAAAACCTGCATCACACGATTCGTGCAGTGCAGGTCTTTTAATTAAGCTAGTTTAGCTTTCTTACAGACTATCTTTGATCTCTTCAATGGATGCTTTGCCCTTTTTAATTTGAGCGATTTTTTCATCCAGGCCCAGTGCCTTTTGATAATCCTTGGGCAATGGATTTTTGCCGGAAAGATGACCTTCAAGCAAACGGCGCTTGATTATTCCAGGAACTTCAGGAAGTTCTGTATCAACTTTTTTCTCAACGATGATACAAGGAGAGCCTTCAAGGTCAAGCCCAATGCCGACTGGGTTGCAATCAGCGATCGGATTTCTTTTGAGGTAGCTTCTAATAAAAATCAATGCTTCAAATAAATTTCCTTTTATACTGGAAATTTTCACTGAAGTTTCATCAAAGGCTTCCCTTTCTTTTGCGGCCCCTTCTTTCTGTTGTGCAAGGGCTTTCTGAAGACTAAAGAGTATTTCCCCAAAGTCATCGTCTAGCCTTACTTCAGTTTGAACTTCTCCGTTCAAAACAAATAAGAATTTTGCAACAGCCTCTTTTGAGCTTTCTTTTCCAGCAACAGCTTCGTTCTGCTGCACACTGAGCACGTTTTTATCCAAAGAGAGTTCGGCCCAGCCTCTGGAGAAATATCCGTCTAGCTGTCTTTGAAGGCCCTTCTTTGTTCTTTGAATATCCGCAAATAGGTTTCTTCTTTCCTGTTGGCTTTCGAACAATGCGGAAATTTCATCCTCCAGGCCGATTACCTTGGGAATCAAAGCGGCAATTTCATCATTGCCAATCTCGGAAACAACCTTAGTGTAGATGCCTTCAAGGCTAACTGTGACTGAAATATTCCCTTTTTCAGAGGAATCAAATTTCAATCCTTGCACTAAATTCAGCTCTTCAATGGTATTCATTGCACCATTTTCCAATGGGATATGCTTGCCATTTTTCAAAACTGCAGAAAATTCAGCATTGTCTTTTTGAATATCCTCAGGTAAAGCTTTTAAAGCAGCCTCTCTCTCCGAGTTATCTGCTTTGTTGCCCATCATTTCCTGCATGATGTCGTCCAAATCATCCTCGGATGAAATAACTCTAACATGAGGACTGCCGAAGGGGTTATCACCACCAAGCTCCATGATTTTGCGAATATCTCCGCCGTCCAAGGCATCAATGATCTCCTGAATACTTATTTCAGGGCCTCCGCCTTCAAGCATCGTGGCAATTTTTTCAAAAGTTCCAGGTGCGCCAGAGAATCCTGGGAAACCGCTGCCTGAAAATGAGAAAGAATCCTTCCCGCGGGGGGTTCCAAACAATTTTTCAAAAATGTCCACAAAACCTCTCCCGGCTTTATTATCTCCACATACAGGGCAGTTTGGGTCTCCACAACCAGGTTTCTTAGCTTTCTTCTCCATTGATCTCTCCTTTTTCTGATCCTAGGTTAATTGTAAGAGTACTTCTTTCTTTCCATTATTCTCTGCACATTGCAAAAGAATTATAAATAATAACACTAACAATTGATTTTGTCAATGTTTTAAAGATATTTCGTTTGCCATATTATTTTCAAAAAAGCTTGCCTTAAAAAAGAAAAAGACCCATGTCACGCAGTTGCGTAACATGGGTCCTTTTTGTGTATTTTACACAAAAAGTTTCAAAGGCTATCTAATTTTTCACATTTTGAGCAATCTCTTCTTTAATGCCCAATGCTTTTTGAAGCTCCCAAGAGAGATAACTTCTGCCGTTGATGTGATTTTCTATCAGCTTTTGTAAGGTATTTTTCGGCACTCGATCAGCAACTTCATCTATATTGACCCCAATGATCAAACATGGTTCATCATCGAGCGGGTCAACTGCTATGGCAATTGGCATTGCATCTCGAGAGTTTATCTCAAAATGTTCACAAAGGAAAGATAAACCATTATAGATACTCTTCTTTGTCTTCTGAATTTCCCTAGCAAGATCATCAAAAGACCTTCTTTGCTCTTCCGCAAGTTTTTCTTGTTTCTTAACTTCATCTTGCAAAAGAATGTTTTCTTCGTGACCTGTGGTTTTAACTGGCGAGTTTCCCAGTTTCCCCTCAAAATCAAATTTGGATTTCATCACTTTTGCATAGAAACAAGCTATTTTTTCTTGCTTTTCCTGCAAAGAAACAACTTTGTCTTGAAGATAAATCACTTTAGAAATAAACTCTTGAATCCCTTCATTCCAATATTCTTTGATGATTTTGGGAATCATTCCCTGAACAATGAGTTTGACAGTTTTGGCTTCCTGATCGAATGTTAAGGACTGAGAAAGTTGCATGCAGTGAATGGTGGTGGAGTTTCGAGCATTTTGAAACTCCTCAATACTTTTTCGATCCAATGATAAAACCTTGTTTCCTGCTTGAACTCGACGATAATCATTAATATGCACCATAATAGTCTCTGGAATATCATCCTCCGTCAGTAAAGAAGAGGAGTTTCCTAGAAACCTCGACATACCTTCAATGAAATTCTTCATCCTAGCAGCATTGCATTCAGAGCAATCAGGTCCTCCATAGCCAAAATTAGTTTCTTGTGCTTTCATTGATTTTCCTCCTTTCTTGCTGATTTCGGATAAACTTTTAAAGTACTAGTTCTCTTTCGCACAATTGCAAAAGAGGATTTTAGACGATAGCATCAGACCAGGTCATGTCAACGCTCATAAGACTTAGCAGTTTTTACTGAGCTTTCTTTAGAGTAGTTGATTTTTCACAAGAAAGCTTCTCGGCAGAATTTTTGATATTGCTACAAACAGCAATGTCTTTTGCTCTGACTGCGACATTGTGAAAACATTTGTCACGTGTCCCTTTTTTCTCAATTGCCTCGCAAAGAGATGCGTCCTTTGAGCTAGTTGCTGCACCATAGCTACAGTCATAACGATCATCACTGTCATCCAAAATCAAACAACTAGCAGAACTTTTTGTTTTTTTTGCAAGATCAGATAAACATTTTTTTTCTAAATTTTTATTTTCAATCACCTGGCAGAGTGCCAAATCTTCTTTTGCAATGGCCACTCCTGCATAGCAAGAATCTTGATCTCTTTCGTTTTCAATTTTGTTGCAAGAATTTTCGTCGCTATTAGCAATTCCTATTTGTTGATAGCAAGCGTCTCGTTGCCTTTTGTTTTCGATTTTCTCGCAAAGGAGATCTCCTCCTTGAGCAACGGCCACTGAGCGGATACAAGCATCTTTTAGTAAATCATCCTCAATCTCATCGCAAATTTTCTCATCTTTCATATGTTCAGCGATTTCGCTAAAACATCCCTCTCTACCTTTTTCGCCTTTTTTAATATTTTTACAAACATCAGGGTCATTTTTATTTACTGCAATTTTGCTATAACATTCATCTAGAGCGATATCTTCTTTGATTTTTTTGCAAAGTGATTCATCATTCGCTTCGATGGCAATCTTTGAAATACATGTCCCAGCAGCAGCTTCATTTTTCATTTTCAAACAAGCATCGGGATTTTTTGTTTTTTGAGCAATACTACCATAGCATTCATCCACGAAATTTTTTCCTTCGATTTTCTCACAAAGAGACAAGTTTTCTTTGGCAACAGCGATATTTGAAAAACAATTATTTTTCTTCGATTTATTAGTGATATCATCGCAAATTTTCTCGTTCTTAATTTCAGTTGCAACTGCAACTAAACAACGTTCACGTCGAGCAACATCCTCCATTTTTTTGCAAATTTTGGGATCTCCTTTTTTGATAGCTTTATTCATGTCAGCGTCAAGGAAGTCAAGAAACCCACAACCAGAAATTGTTAGTGCGCTAAAGAAGGCGAGAGAAAGAAGTGATAATTTTCTCATAAAGTTTGTTTAATTGTTTATACCCATTATAGCAAAAAATGAAATAATAAAAAAGATTAGGCTGATTCAGATTTGAACCAGCCTAAAAGGTTTTCATGAAAAATGCTTCAGGGGGATTAGCCCTGACGGATTGTGTTGCTGAGAGTGTTAAGCAAACAACCCTAATGTCAAAGTGACACGATTATCACAGAGCACTAGACGGGTATCACCTCCTTTTAACGCAGAAGAACAAGATTTTTCTGCTTGCAAGAAAAATACCTTTACATCTCTTAGACGAATAGATAATGTTTTTTCGCTTCCGCCAACTAGGGTGCATAAGTGCCTCCTTTGTTAAGGTGGATACCTCTTTTTTCGTTGATTTTCGCAAATAGTTCCAGTAAAAATCAACACGTAACCTAAGTTTAATCTTTAAAAAATTAAAAAACAAGGAAGAAATTGGGTCCCTTGAAAAAATCTTTCATTTAAGCTATGAAATTGAAACTTGAAGACTACAATGTTATACTGAAGCTAACTTCATCCTTGGAAGATACAAAAAATGAAAAAAACAACCACACTCTATAACATCCTTGCTCTTTTGGCAATAATTGCTGCTGCTCAGACAATATTGCTGATTTTTATCAAGCAAGATGTTAGCACGGAGGATAAAAAAAGCGATAACCAAATCATTCAAGTCGCTTCTGAGAAAACAGATATTTTCTATCCAGTGTTACATGTCTATGATGGTGACACAATTTCAATTGATAAAGATAGCAGCACTGAAAGGATTCGTTTGATCGGCATTGACTCGCCGGAGACGAGTGAAAAATATCGAGAAAAGGAATGTTTTGGAGAAGAGGCCGCAAAAAAGGCGGTCGAACTTTTGAGTGGGAAGAAGATTAGAATAGAAGCAGATCCAACTCAAGCAGATGTCGATATCTATGGCAGGAGCCTCCGCTATGTTTTCTTGGAAGACGGGACATTTTTAAATCAAAAAATGATTGAAGAAGGATTTGCAAAAGAATATACTTTTAAGGAATCTGCATACAAATATCAAAAAGATTTCCTTGTCTCTCAAGAAGAAGCAAAAAAAGCAAAAAAAGGGCTCTGGAATAAATGCAATGAATAATAAAAAACAATGAAAAAAAACCTCTATCTAGTGCTTGTGATTCTACTTGTCTTTCTGCTGGGCTTCATCGGATATATGCTAATTGAATCAGTTTATCTAAAACATCTTATCTCAATCGGTGTGATGCCAAAGGGGAGTTATACCGTAGGAGCTTGGTGGCAAGCGTTCCCTTTATGGATCAAGACCTTTATTATCTTCGCTGGAATTGCCGATGGTTATTTCCTGGGACAGTTTTGGTGGAGAGTGGTGTATATCGAAAAAAGACACTGGAGGAACAGAAAAAAGAAAAGTTAAACCAAAAACCACAAGCGATGATTAAGAAAACAAGGATATTCTCCTTGTTTTTTGCTTTCTCTTGGAGTAGACTAAAACTTCAGTACTTTGGAAATTTTGGGAATTGTCCCATTTTATTTTTTGGAAAAACTTAACAGAAGGAGGTGTCTAAAATGAGCGGAATTTTTGGAAGTGCGTCAAAGAAAAGTTGTACTAATGATCTTTTCTACGGAACGGATTATCTATCTCATCTAGGAACAAAAAGAGGCGGAATAGCGGTTTTAAACGGAACCGGAATCAAGAGAGTGATTCATAGCTTAGAAAGATCCTATTTCAGAACAAAATTCGAATCAGAACTTCCTGGGTTGGAAGGGAATATCGGAATTGGTGTGATCAGCGACCATGAAGCTCAACCAATTTTGATGCGTTCACATTTGGGGTTATTCGGACTGGTTACTGTTTCAAAGATCAACAACATTGAAGCGCTTGTTGAAAAAGCATTCAGAAAAAAACAAACTTTCGCTGAAATCGGTGGCAACAACATGAACCCCACGGAACTTGTGGCAAAACTAATTTGTGAAAAGGACTCCCTCTCAGAGGGAATTGCCCATGCACAGAAATGCATCAAAGGATCTTGCACTATTCTTTTAGTCTCAGACAATGGTGGAATTTTTGCTGCCAGAGATCGTCTTGGCAGGACACCGCTTATTGTTGGAAAGAAAAAGAACGGTTTCGCGGTGTCTTCAGAATCATGTGCTTTCCCCAATCTGGGCTATGAAATGGAAAGGGAATTGGGTCCAGGGGAGATTGTCCGAATCACACCAGAGGGATGTGAAGAATTAAAAAAGCCAGGCAAGGACATGCAGATTTGTTCATTTTTGTGGGTCTACTATGGCTATCCAGCTTCAACCTACGAAGGTTTGAATGTGGAAGACGTGCGTTACAAGTGTGGAGCGGCATTAGCTCAAAAAGATAATGTCATGGTTGATTTTGTTGCGGGAATTCCGGATTCAGGCATTGGGCACGGCATCGGTTATGCAAACGCCAAAATGTTGCCGCATAAAAGGCCTTTCGTCAAATATACTCCGACCTGGCCAAGAAGTTTCATGCCGCAGAATCAGGATATGCGAGACCTTGTAGCAAGAATGAAATTGATTCCAATCAAAGAATTGATTCGTGGTCAAAGAATTCTCTTTTGCGAGGATTCAATTGTCAGAGGCACTCAACTGAAGGACACAATAAAACTTCTTTTTGAGCTTGGTGTGAAACAAGCGCACATGCGTCCGGCTTGTCCAACTTTGATCTATCCCTGTCCATTTTTGAACTTTTCGCAATCACGTTCAACACTTGATTTGATTGGCAGAAAAGCAATCAGCCAAATTGTGGGGCAAGAAGAGGAAAACCTCGAAGTTTTTGCCAAGGCAGGTTCTCCAGAAAATCTAGCAATGATTGAAAACATCAGAGTCCGTTTGGGACTTTCAAGCTTGAAGTTTCAAGCATTGGATGATTTGGTCAAAGCGATTGGGCTTCCAAAAAAGGATCTATGCACCCATTGTTGGGATAGTTCCAGTTATTTTTAACATGCAGTTTTTTAAAAGAAAAAAGGGTTTGAGTCAAATGATTCAAACCCTTTTTAGATTGGAATTTTATCCTAAATAAAAAAAGGGGAAACGCTTTGTTGAACGTTTCTCCTTTCTTAATTTCTTTTTGATAAAAGAATGAAGAATTGGTTTGCTAGTCTTTTATAGTAGCGTGACTTTCTTCATCTGGCCAAGCCCAGAAAGCTTTGTTTTCACCGGTAAACCATTTCACAAATGGCATGATCCCGTCAATGAATTCGCTTGTCCCAGCTTCCCTTGAAAAGGCGGTTCTTTCGTCATAGCCTTTACCAGCGCATTTGCTGATGATATCAATGGCGGTGCCACCTGGCAAGACTTCTCCTTGTAACAAAGAGCGGAGTTCCTTATATAATTTCATGGACTCAACGCACCCAGGTGACCTACAACTATCCATATGAGGGATAAAACTGGTAGCCATCTCTATCGTTATTTCAAAGTTGCTACCATGGTTGGCAGCCAACCATTTGTCAGTGGCAGCAATTTCGATGTCTTTTCCGTCTTCTCCCTCACCAATAAAAATGAGGGTGCCGTTGCCAAAAAAAGTGTGCAACATGTCAAAAAAAATCCAACCAGCTGTTCTTTTCAGCCCAATTGCATAATCCTTGCAAGTCTTGTTTCTTAATGTCATCACCTTCTCTCCTTTTTCTTTTGCGAACATTATTTTAAACTACTTCCTTCCAGTGAAAAATAATAACACAAATTTCGAGATAAGGCAAGGTTTGGGGTGGATTTTTTCTCAAAACAGTGCTATCGTTGGAAGTCAGTTACAATGTTAGGGCAGGAACAGTTCTTAAATTAGCTCGAGAAGAGCAAGATGCGCAGGAGGTATGTATGGCAAAACCAGGTATTATCAAGCTTGTAGACGCGAGGGGAAACGGCATGGGTTATATGGTGCCGGGAATATCAATCCGTTTTAATGGACCCTATGCGCCCATTGATCTTCGACCGAAAAAAGCGCCGGAACCACAGGGTATTTTGGGCAGACACACAGATCCATTTGGGAAGAAGTGGAATCCACCGGGTTCCTCGACAAGTAGTTTGACTTGTTATGGCGATCTTAGAAGAGCTAATGACGATGATGAGGAATGTCCACATTGCCATGAATACCCCAACCGCAACAACGGTCTCTATGTTCAAACAGATGAGGGGGAAAAATGGCTTATCAAATGCTTTAACTGTAGAAAACTTTTCCTTCCATTCTAACAGTCCCAGAGCGAAATAAGCTCGAAAATCCTCAATGCTTTAATTTAAAAGCATTGAGGATTTTGCCTTCCAAAGGCCCAAACATTCTTTGTGTTAGCGAAAAATTGAAGTTTCGTTTAAGGAATGGTAAAATAAAAACAAGAAAAAAGGGGGATAATAATTTATTCCAACAAAAATGCAAAAAATAAAAGTTGACCAACATGGTCTCACAGCCTTTTCGTGGTTTGCTGCTTGGTTGTTCACAATTGGTTTCTTGCAACTGCCATTTTTCTGGAAAGGCATCTTCGCACTTTTGCTTTGGCCATACTATATTGGCATGGCAATCAGAGAATTTGTTTTTTAGACAGTTGTCTTTAGGAGAAAATAGCTAAATAAATAGTATATAAATGGGAAAAACAAAAAAAGTCAAGATTGTGTCTGCTGAAAAAGCTGTCGTGGTTTCTTTTCTGGTTGATATAAGTGATGTAGTGATTAATCTGATTGTGGCTGTTATGAGTGGTAGTGTGGTGATGATCTCCCAAGTCTTACAAGGTTTTGCAGATCTAGTTTCTTCAGGGCTTTTGATTCTCGGAGTGAAAAGAGCAAAACTTCCAAGAGACAAGCGTCATCCATATGGTCATGGTAGAGAGCTATATTTCTGGACTTTTCTTTCAACGCTTTTCACTTTTACAATCACTGCAGTAGTTTCTTTCTACCTAGGGCTTCAAAGGTTCATTAACCCACAACCGATCAGTCAACTTTTTTGGGCATATTTAGTTTTGAGTATCTCTGTTTTTACTAATGGATATGCAACGTGGCTTAGCTTAAGAAGACTGCTTCGAAAAAAGCACCTAAGCAAGCTTTGGAGTGTTTTTACCCATGGAGCTCTTATCGAGACAAAAACATCACTGGTCCTTGATTTGACTGGAGTGATGGCTTCTATCTTGGGAATCATTACCTTACTTTTATATCAAATCACAGGGGATGCAAGATGGGATGGACTTGGAGCAATGTTGATTGCTGTGATTTTGGGTCTTTTGGATATCTATTTAATCAAACGAGCAAAAGAACTTTTGGTTGGAAGAAGTGCAAGCACAGGAACTGAAAGAAGGATTAAAAATGCAATCAAATCATTTTCAGAAGTTGAAGAAGTTCTTGATCTGCGAACATTGCATATTGGGCCAGAGAAGTTGATGGTTAATGTTGAAGTTGACCTCGTAGATCAGCTCACAACAGATGAAATTGAAATTCTAATTGACAGAATTGAAGAAAAAATCAAAAAAAGAGTTCCGTCAGCAGCCAACATTCAAATTGAACTTGAAACTTCAAAGGTCTAAAAGAGCAATTGTGTTTTTATAATAACTAGAAATAAAAATGAAAGAATTCGAAAGCTTTCCGACTCTAGGAAAAAAGCAGGAAGAAACAGAGAGGGACGAAGAGGAACTATATCAAGAAAGGGCAGCATTTCTAAAAGAGAATTATCCATTAGAAGAGAGTGATCATGACGTGGAAGATCTTCTAAATGATAGTCTTGATGGGAAAGAAGTGATGGAGAAAAGAGATGGTAGTGGTGATATTGAGGGTTTTTTGACCTATGCCATGGAAGAGGACCCAGAAAAAACACCATATTGTTCAATGGGAATTGCCCTAACAAGGGAAGAATCGAGAGGCGAAGGAGTGATGGATGAACTGTTCGAAGATGTGAAGAATGTTGCCGAAGAAAAAGGCTGCGAATATATTGTCGCGACTGCAGACACTTTGGGCGGAGAAGAGTTCTTGCTCAGCAGGGGATTCTTTGTAGACTTTGATAAAGTCACAGACAGAAATTATTTTAGGTTGGACTTGGAATAGAAAAAATCATTAAAAATAGAAAATATGAAGAAGAAACAAAAAGAACAAAACAAATTTTACATAGGGATAGCCTTTATTTTAGTTGGGGCTTTTACAATGCTGTTTGGCGACAGTCCAGCTAGCAGCTCAGTTGTAATTTTTATTATCGGCATCATCTTCATAGGGGCTTCAAAATACCGATTATTGAAATAGCAGTCAAAAACATTCAAAATATCCAAGTTTGGTGTTTGGAAAAGGCAAAAGACCGTAGGGAAAAATTTCTCTACGGTCTTAAGGTTCTTTGGTTTAATTCAATTCAATCTATCTTTCGTGCATTTCCTTGAAGAGGCCATCGAAAAGATCTCCGTTGCCGCCAAGATGTATCACACGGACTCCGATGCCATGTTCGTCATCACAGCCACTTTTTTTGAGGGACACAATTTGACCGTCCTTTCTGATTCCCAGGCCATGGTCAGGATTTCCCAGACGACGTCTGATGTTGTCCCAGACCAGTTTGTCCGCAAGTTTGAATTTTGATCGGCAGACAGCAAGTCTGTTTTCCAGTTCTGACGAATCTGAGTCATCAGCACCGTTGATTTTGCACAGCCCGCTGATAATCTCTTTTTCAAGAGGCCCACACTCATGTCCCAGGTACAGAAGGGCTGTTTCAAGTTCATTGAGCTGGCCAATTTCTTCAAGGTCATTCTCTTCGTCAAAGGGCGAAAATTCCGACATAAAGTCAGTGTTGATTTTGCTCGCCATAGCTTTCAGAATTTCCTCGATCAAGCTTCCTTCAAGTCCCGGTAGGATTCCTACAAATTCACTGGTTTTCATTGCTCTCTCCTTGGGTAATAGATTGATGTTTTGATGGTACTTGTCACTGGGGTTTAGTCCAATAGAGCATTTAAACATATAAACAGCTTCTTGTCAATGTGTAAGAGGATAAAATTTGCAGTCTTCTTTGACCAAATGCCTCTATTTTGTTACTATTTCTATAGTAATTACAGTTCTTCTGGCTGCTAAAAGGCAGAAAAATAAAACAGTGGGAGGGTCAGTAAAATGATGAAGATCAAACACAGAGATGAAATCTACGAAGTCGATGTGAATGGCTTTCT
>Ga0209774_1000937_pt1 | contig 18729 bp, 18 predicted proteins | sample SaaInlV_150m_DNA_2_FD_184648 | JGI IMG/M metagenome (GOLD analysis project Ga0209774, IMG submission 184648) | Marine microbial communities from expanding oxygen minimum zones in the Saanich Inlet - SI037_S2LV_150m_DNA (SPAdes) (version 2) | ecosystem: Environmental > Aquatic > Marine >... | reverse complement strand
AAATAAAATCTGCTTTATACTTAACGAAAATCTACCTTCTAAAGCACTCGAGACAATTTTTTTATTAAAAAAATAAACTTCTAAAACTTTTCTGTATTGTGGTGATATGTTGCCAATTTTAAGATACTGAACATCTAACGCATCAATAGCCTGCGTTAATCTTTCAATTTCAAGATACTTAATGCAAAATTGAAATACATCGCTATACCACGACCATGTGATCTTATAGCCTTTATAGTCAAATTCTGTAATAAAGTCAGTATTGTGAGAAAATATTTTATCAGTTAACTTTCTAGCTTCAGCAACACTAGAGATTTCAACATAATCTTCAATATATAGTACTTTTTCTTTACTGTTGTCAAATTTCAGTTTTTCTAATTTTGAAGCAATAATGCAGGTTTGGCTCAATTCTTACCCCTTAGATAGCTGTCCATATTTAATAAGGAACGATTGAAAGATTATATGAAAAGTAAACTATTAGAGGAATAAAGCCAAGCAATACTAATCCAGAATTATTAAAAACCCTTTGTCGCCTTATCAATAGATAAGACGCTACCGTTTCGATATACCTCGCCAATAGCATAATAAGTGCTGCCGCCATAATCCCATAATTTAACAAAATTAAATAAATGAGCGTCAATTCAATGACAAATCTAATAATACTAGCAATTAATACTTTGTTTGTTGTTTTGTCTAGGCGTAACACAATGCCGTAGCTTAGAATTATGCCCGCAACAACATACTCCAACCCCAGAACATAAAATACAAATTGACTTACTTCATTGTCTTCAATCTTATAGATTAAAAAGAAATATTGCATCAACAAAGATAATGCAATAAATAAAGATAGTCTTAGAAAAAATGTGCCATAAAAAATAGCATTCATCTTTGCGGAAAAATCTTTAATATCATTCTTTAATTCTAAAAACTTTGACATCATCGGATCAATAAATGATCCAGAGGCAGAATGCAGCGCCTTAAAGAACGTTTTTAAAATTGAAAACACAGCCACATCTTCTAGAGAAAACTCTTTACCTAAAATCAATGTTGGTAAATGATTTTTTACATAGGTTAGTAGCGATGATCCTGTTAGAGGTGCAGCATAAGGGAAAATATATTTTTTACCAATACGAACGTTAAATTTAGACTGAAGTAATCCAGGTATAGAAAACTCACTAAAATCTTTATTAATTTTAAATGATAAAAATAGTAGCATTGCCACGCTCACTGCAATACTACTATGCAAATAATCTAAATAGTTTTGCGTATAGAAACTCAATATAACAACAATTAATAAATAAATTGTATTTCTTACAAGACCAAGATTTGCCGTTAATTTATATTGATGCTGAGCATTTAAAATGCAGTTATTAACACCAATAAAAGCGCTCAAAATACTATTTAATATAGCAACTAATAAAAAACCATCCACAACGTCCGAAACTTCATCGTAATTACCAATTAAAAACTCAAAAAAACCATATTGCTTTGCTATATATACAATTGCAATAAACGAAAAAATCAAGAAATATTTATAGTAAAGTACAAATAACACAATACTTTGTTTATCGACAAGCGGAATTTTATCTTTTAAAAATCGAACAATTGAATCGTTAAATCCAGCCATTAGCAATTCAACAATCGCAAACAAAGAAAGCATAATCACGTACAAGCCGTAATAGCTTTTATCAACTGTTCTGAAAATTATAATTGAAATTAACAGCAATACAAAATAGCTCAATCCATTCATCCCAAGTAAATATGAAATCACTTTGAAAATTGAGTTCTGAACAATAGTCTTACCAGGAAAATGCTTCATAAGATATTAAACTAACCACCTTCTCTCTGGAAAAATAAATTATGCAAAGTGTTTTTTTTAAATGAGCTTAAATCTAATGGCTTTTAACCAGCCAATAAGATAATGTAACGGGTATCTTCTTTTTATCTTATATTTTATATTTAGCTCTTTTAAAGTTTTGAGCGTGCCATAAGACAAATCAATATTTCCACTATTAGTAATAGAGTTTTGATGCACTCTATATTTAATCAAATGCTCATTAACATGGCAAGTTTTATATTTTGCAAGTACGTTCATAAACAAGTTATAATCCTCGCCAACCACGATATCTTCATCAAACAAGCCACCAATTACTTGAAGCGCTTCTTTTCTAATAACTACAGATTGGTTATTTATTTCATAATGTCTTAACATTTTAGATAAAATATTCCCGCACCCATGCTTTGGTAAAAAGGTATTTATTTTATCTCCACTTTCATCTATCAAATATCCGCCAGTATATGTCAGCCCATATTGAGTATTACTTTCCATAAGTGGTATTTGCTTCATAAGCTTATCCTTGAACCACATATCGTCACTATCCAAAAAGGCTACATAATTACCTTTTACCAAAGGCAAAATTTGATTTTTTGCCTTTGCAGGCGACCCACTATTTGATTTGCTAAAAACGGCCCTAATTCGACAATCAGATTTAGAGATTTTTTGAATAATACTCATTGTATGATCTGTTGAACAATCATCAATTATCAATAACTCCCAATTCTTAAAAGTCTGATTGATAACAGACAATATAGAGCTCTCAATATACTTATCAGTATTGTACGCTGGCATAATAATAGAAACCATTGGCTTACTTATCATAAAACATCCTATTAACAATTATTTTTTTGATTTATAGATACCTGAGTCAAATATTCTCCAGCTAAATTTATACATCACCCTGGTATTGTCTACACTACGATCATCAACTATTATAATTTCATGATTAATATATACTTGCAAAGCAACAGATTTTAGATGTATTGCATGCTGGCATTACTACCGATATTGCTGAATTGTTTATAATCGCGCCCATAAGTCAGGAATAAGATTGTCTGTATTTATTGTGGCGTTCTTAAACCATTTTTTTGGTGCAATTACTTTTTTATCTGAACTCTGATTAAGCCAAGCACCCCACCAACTGAAAGAACTATTTGCAATAATATTATGCTTGCATTGACTCATCAAATATATCTCCTCGTGATCTGGGGTACCAACCTCAAGCGCCACGAATGTTTTATTGCCAATAAAATCGAGATTGCCTTTTGCCCAACCTAAATCGTCACTAAAAATAAAAAAATGTGCATGTTTTTTACTTTTTAGAACCTCCATTACCGCCTTCTTGTAATACTCCATATTACAAATACCATGAACACTATTTGCATGAGTATCAGTTAAATAGTCGCCGCGCCTAATATGTAAACTTACCGATTCACTCTCGATAATTTTCTGCCGGTATTCTTCAGTTTGAGGGTGGGTATTTTTTAACGTAAATATCTCTAAAAGATCTTTACGGTATTTTTTAAAATACTTTTCATTTTGCCAATGACCATAAAAATAAGTATCTGTTGTTATATTAAAGACCTCTTTATCAAAAACAAACTCTTCTTTTTCTTGATAAAAGAACTTTGTAAATTTCAACAAAATCATTAATAATTTACGAACAATCTTATCTATGAAAGTTTCATTCTTTGCATTAATCCTGTCTACCAAAAATTTGTATTTAGATTCAAATTTTAAGCCTTTTTCAACACTGTACAAGCCCAATTCATAATCACGCAACTCATAAGCATCAAAACCACTTGCATCAATTTTTAAGTCTGCATTGTTTTCTTTTGACGCAGCATATCCAAACGCATATTGAAACATTTGATTCCCAAGTCCACCAATAATATTAACCGTTATCATTCTTTTTCGGGCTAGTGACCTTTCCACTTATCCTCACGAACAAATATAGTATTTATGTAAGTATCTGCATAAACCATATATCCCTTGCTTTCCAAAAAAGCAACCATGGAGGTATTTTTAACGCCATTTCCTGAATTTGAAAAACTGATTGTTTCTACACATATTACAGTTGGGCAGCTACCCTCATAATCGATAGATTTTATAATCTCCTCATCCATTCCTTCAACATCAAGTGATAAGAAGTCTGGAAACCCCCCGTCAAAGCACTCATCTAAAATAGAGTTCAATGTCCTCATCGGGACTGGAATTATTTTTACAACTTTATAATCACCCTGCTCAGAATATGACTCAACATCCTCCTTTGAAAAAGTATTTAAAGTTGAGACGTTGACAACATAGAAATCCATTACACCCTCCCTCTCTCCAACGCCGTAATTCAGATTTACATCTTTTTTTCTTGCTCTACTTATTTCTGTAAACAAGTCAGGGTCTGGCTCAATATTCACCCCCCTTGAGCCATTCTGATAAAACAAAGCAGTGTTACTAATATAATAGGCTTGATGTGCGCCTATATCCAAATAAGACGGCTTTTTAATACCCAATGTATCAAACACAAACTTAACGATCAAATCCTCTCCACTCTGTGAATAGCTTGCCTTTCTATATACAGTCTTTTGAAGTATCAGTATCTTTCCAAGTATTGCTTTAAGTATTTTTTTAATCATTTACACTTCCTTTACGGTTTAGTCATTTCAAAAATACCACAACCATAGTGGTGGTCAATATTTATATCAATATCTTAATCGTTCATTTCAACATTTTTATGAAAATATCACCCTTGTAATCTACAAAAGAGAACATTTTCTATCATTACTTTTATATTTTTACATGTGAAATACAAAAAACATCTTTAATAAAAAGATATGCTTATGATTAAACCTAACTGTTAACATGTAAATTCTGTTAATAATATATTACATTTACATTTGTTTTAATAAATTTACCAATCTAAAATTTTCTATATGCCCTGGCGCCACTAATAAGGGTTTATTTTATGCCAGATTCTCTTCCAGGCTATTTTTTGAAATAACAGTCCCAGATAGAACAAAAAAAATGATAATAATCTAAAATTTAATTGATTAGTCTTTTTTAAATTTATGTTTTTAAAAAAAACAACAATACAGCCTGCACTAATTTTTAAAGACAATTTTTCCATAATATACGCCCTAGGGGAATATTTATCTACATTGAGAGAAAACTCTGTAATTTTATTTTGCAACTCATTGATATTATTTACAATTATTCCACATCTTTCGTCAAAATACGGAGCAGATGTGGCGCGAATTCTACTAGCCCCTTTAGGAAAAGAGTAGGGGATATATTTTTTTGTCCTTATCGGAAAGGTGTCAAAAATAGTTTTAACATCCAAGACAATCAAAGGCATATTTGTTGCTAATGCTTCCTGTAGCCCAATGCCCTGTGACTCACTGCAGCCAATCCAAATTCCAAAGCTACAATTATGCAATGCTTTGACATAATCTTCTTGCTTATATTCTCCATAGCAAATTAGCTCATAATTAAAATTGTATTTAACCAAAATCTCCTTCACACTATGTAAAATTTCTACATCTCTTTGCTTAAAATATAGAAGAATTTTATCAGTTGACTTTCTTTCTACTAAAGAAAATTCATCAGTGTCAATTCCTGCTGGCCAGACTTTGATATCCGTCTCATGATATTCAAAATAACTCCAAAGATCCACCACCCACTTACTAGGAATTAAGAATATAGAGTTTTTATGCAATTTTTTCCTAAAAATAGGTAGCTCATCAGGGGCTGTGGCAATATTTGGACCTATAATTACTGGTTTATTGCAAAATCCAGCCTCTATAACTGCCGCCTTATTATCATGAATCCAATTATTCTTATATTTGGATATAGGCTGGTTGTAAACACACTCAACTCCTAACATTTTAAGACCATTAACGGTATTTTTTACAACTTTAGAAGGTCCCGTTATGCCACCCTTAAAAAGACTCTTAGAAATTATATTAACAACCACTATTAGCACCCTTATCTTTTGCAAAGTATGCAAAAACTACAAATATTATTAATACACTATAATAACTTAACATATAGTGCGGCTTATTAATTGGTCCAGGAATTAATAAGCCATACAACACTATTAAAGTAAATAAATAATAAATAAAGCGGTGCCCTCGCAAATAAAACCTAAATCCTATTATTAGCTTAATTAAACCAAACAAAATAAATATATTTAACAAATATGGGAAGATGTATAGATAGATAAAATAAGCATTAAGATCACTCACAAGTAGCTTTGGATTAGATTTTAACTTATCAATAAAATCATCAACCCTTATGGTTGTATTTTCTTTTGTACTATATATTTCATGAGGCATAACAAACACTCTTGCCAAGCCTCTAGCATACGATAAGATAAAGTAATCGAAATTATTAACTATAATTTCGATCGATACATCCCTCATACGATTATATTTATTTTCATCGTTCTTATTATTCAAGTAATATGGAGCGTCTATATCTGCCTTTTTCCAAACTATATTGTGTGCCTCTGCAGAAGTTAAATTTAACTTATGTCTTAATGTGTCTGCTGCAAAATAAGTTAAAACGACATCGCCCAACCTAGAGAAGCTAAACGAATCTAAAGCAAGTTTATTTCTGATAGACCAGGGTGCGATTATTATCATTATTATAATGATAGAAATGGTGATTTTTTTAATCGACACATATCTTGATAATAGTAAAAAGAATATAGGAATGAAATATAAGAACGTCGGTCTAAAATACAATGATATTCCAAGAAAAATTACACCATAGTAAAGGTATTTTTCATCATTCTTCCTTATGAAAAATACCAAATTCAAAACAAACAATAAAATAAAAAATGATAGCATTAAGTCTACTTGGACATGTGTCACTGTACTTATAACCATGGGGTGAATAAAAAACATTGCACTTACAAGAATCGTTTTTTTACTTAAAATAGAAAACACTTCGAAGACTTTTAAAATCATGATATACATAAAAATGAGTAATACCGATTGAAATATCACAATAATTTCATTGAAGAAAATCGAGTCTATTTGTTTAGCAATCACTAATATCAATGAATACCCTATCGGTCTAAAGTTGTCTGGAACCGAAATATCCCCTTGCGTAGAATAAACTGAATAATTTATAATTGAATTCGCGCCTTGCAAATAATTACTATAATCGGAACCTTGTATACTGCCATCAATAAATAAAATATAAAAAATTAAGGTTGAAACTATAACGAAGATGGAAAATAAAAAAGTTACTGCATATTTGCGATACATATCATCCTGATTTTTTTATTATTACGGCAGTATTGCTACGCATTTTTACCTTACTAAATACAAAAAACTTATTAAGTAGAAAATTAACGATAATATAACCCATCATCGCTAACAGTTGAGATGTGTAATTGTTCAGTTTATCAATAGTCATGTAAAGAATTATAATATTAATTATATAGGATATAAAAAAAACTAAAATAAATCTATACACCTCATTAAAATCACTTTCGCCACTTTTAAACACATAGCGCTTATTTAAAAAGAAGGAAATAGTTACGCCAAACAAATAACCAGATATATTAGCTATATAGTTGTTAACCTCCATAAATAGCAATAAATATATTACAGATAGGCCAAAAAAGGTATTAATAAATCCTGCTAAAATAAATTTAAAACTCTGTATAAAAATCATTTTTCAAAAGAAACAAAATATTGACCACCAAGTGGAAGCCAGGTTAAGTATTTTTCAATAAAACTAAATTGCTTAAATCGTGAAGGTACAAATAAAATATAGCTAGAGCTTCTAAATTTAAAGCCCTGCGCCTTAAAAATTTTTTTTAATTCTTTCGCCTTAAGAAGGACGGCATCCTCGTCAAATTCACAAGTATTCACCATGTGCCTCGTAAGAGGGTTATATGGATTATGCTCAAAGCAAACAATACGACCCTTGTCATTCAATAAATCATAAATTAAAGAAGTTACTTCCCTTCTTAACTCCGGCTGTATATGATGATAAACGCCAGAAATAAATATTAAATCAAACTTCTTATAAAATCTATCGTCGCTTATTTCAGAAAAAAATTTAACATCTGGATTGTTGTTACTCGCTATATCGATACTATCTTGTGAAATGTCATATCCATAAATATTAGAATTTGGATACTCATTTTTAATGAATGGCAGATTCCTTCCAACCCCACAACCAAATTCCAATATATTGACACTATCTTCGGGAGAGATTATTTTAGTTATTCTTGCCTTTTGCATACTATAATAGTCAATATCCCCGAACTTAGCATGCTGCTTTCTCATCAACTCACTATAACCATCACTATATTTATCAAAGTCAACTTTTTCAATCACGGGAATTCTTCTCAATTATATACCTTGGTCGTTGCTTAGTCTCTTTGTATATCTTACCAATATACTCTCCAATAATACCTATCGACAAAAGCTGAATTCCACCCAAGAAATAAATAGGTATATTAGTAGATGCCCAGCCAGAAACTGCCATATCTGTAAATATCTTTATAAATATAACATACGCAATACTTAGCATGGAGAGAATAAAAATTACCAATCCAAAAAAAGTTATAAGCTTTAGAGGGTACACACTAAAAGAAGTGATGCCATCCCAAGCAAAAGCCAGCATTTTTTTAAGTGGGTACTTACTCTCACCAGCCAGTCTTTCTTTACGATCATAATAAACTGCATTATTTTTAAATCCTATAATTGGAAACATAGCTCGTAAATATAAATTAACTTCACTAAACTCTTCCAAATGACATAAAACATTATTACTAATAAGCCTAAAGTCAGCATGATTTTTAACTGATTTTATACCTATCTTGTGCTGTAAATTATAGTAGATCTCTGCACTTTTACGCTTAAATAGTGTATCTGTTGCACGCGACTTTCTAACCCCATAAACAACCTCATTTCCATCTTTAAAGGATGCAATCATATCTTGTATAGCATTTATATCATCTTGTAAGTCACAATCCATAGTGATATACATATCTGCTTTATTTTTGTTACTAAGAAGACCGGCTAAAAGTGCATTTTGATGTCCACAATTGCTTGATAACTTAACTCCAATCAAATTTCTATTGCTATTTTTTGTGACTATTTTCCATGTATCGTCTTCCGAGCCATCATCTACGAAACATAAAAAACTATCCTTTGATATAATTCTTTTTTCAATTAAATTGTTGAAATATTCAGACAATATATTAATAGATAATTGCAATACATCTTCTTCATTCCAACATGGCAATATAATCGCTAATTTATTCATTTATTTATTTATTTATTTATTTATTTTAGCAAAAGTCAGTTTTAACACTTATAGTGTAATTACATTTTATTTTTTGCCTTAATCGTCCTAATAATTTTATCATGGGGGCTACTTTGCAAAGTAGGGGGTATAGGGACTATGGGTGTATTATTTTTTTAACAAGGGATATGAGCCTGCCCTTTATATAACCACAACATGTTAATAAGAACCATATTTTTCTATCATTTGCTAAGGAAACTATTGCGCTATCAATACCCCTCTCTCTATCATTACTGATAATGGTATTAATGTTATAGCTTAACGCCTGCCCTATATAATTTACATCAATTTTATACCAAATGGCATATCTTAATTCAATTGCAGTCCTTTCAATGGCTTGTAACGACTTGTTTTTTGTGCTAATACCATTAGAGGTATTCAAGAAATACCCGACCCTTCCCTTTGTCTTCTTTCCCACACTAAAAATAGAAAGCCTAACAGTGTAATCAAAATCACTTCCACTCTTAAATTGCTCATCAAAATACCCGACATCCTTTATTAAACTCCTTCTCCACATAAAAAAAGGGCCGCCTATCGCCCCCGTCGTTCCCAAATGTTTTGTAAATTCTGGAGTTGAAATATTTTTCCCTATACTTTTTCCAAATTTATTTACAATTAAAAAATCTCCATAAGTAAAGCCAACATCAGGATTATTATCTAAAGTAACAGACATCCTCTCTACTGAGTCATTCACTCTCAAATCATCCACATTCCAGCACGATAAATACTTTCCACTACTCTGAGTAATTGCCCTATTCCAGCTCTTGTATAAACTTTCTAACTTAACCTCTTGATACACCATATTCAATCTTGATGCATATTGATCAATAATTTCTTTTTCTTTCTTTGTTGGGTCATTATGCACAATAGAGAACTCAATGTTTTCTATGTTTTTTTGAGATAGTGCATTTTCAAAATAACCTTCTAAAAACTCTTCCACCCTATAAAGTGATAAGATTATTGAGACCTTCATTTGTATCCAATCTTTTTATACTTCACCAATCTATAAAAAAGATAGGGAAATTTAAATAAAATATCTGGAATTTTAAGAATAATAAAATCTAAAATTTTGTAGCTCCTATCTTTGTCCAATAATAATTTATAGCGATTTATGATTTTTAAATTTAGCCCCTCTCTCGATTTTATTCCTATCAACAACCTTCTAACCCAATTCAATTCTTTTTTGTAAATAATATTCCACTCTTGTCTATCAATATTATTTTTAACCTTAAGAAGCAGATCCAGTAAACCTAAGCCAACACTCATAATTTCGTCTGCTGATTTAATTTTAGCAAAATCATCATCTCCCAATCTATACATAAAAATGGGTTCGTTTATTACTGCAACTGCAGACTCTCCCCTTGATAGCATTCTAAACATGGCTGCTGTATGTATAAATTGAGTCCCTATAAATTCTTGCATATCTTCTTGTAAGTATTTTTTTCTATTAAAAGCAACACCAGAAACTCCGCAAAATATTTTTTTTGAAAATTTCATTAACTCCGCTCCATTTTCAAAAATATATGTCTTTTTTTCTTTAAAGTTATTAAACGCCTCATCTTTAAAGTTGCTAACCTGACTCTTAAGATTATGAGTAAAAAAATTCGCCCCCCCAATCACGACTGTTAACTCTTGCTCTTTGGCTATTAAATCGATATATTTTTCAAGCGAGCCTTTAAGTAGAATATCATCATCACTCATCAAAAGAACAAAATTAGCTTTAGACTTTTTAATGGCGATGTTAACATTTGAATCAAAACCTAGATTTTGTTTATTCTTATAATAGCTTATGTCCATATAAGATTGCAACTCTTCTATGGTTTTCTTAGTACTGTCAGTTGAATTATTGTCAGATACCACTATTTCAATTTTCTTCGGGTATTTCTGAACTTCGTAATTAACTGCTATCAAGGTATCTTTTAATTTATTCGCTCTATTGTATGTTGGAATAGCAACAGTTAAAACAGGCTTTATATTCTTCATAAGTGGTAATTAATCATCAAATTTTTTAAATTATATATCTGTTTGTTTATGCAATTGTTGCATTCTGAAAAAAATAAAAACTCATATCTTGTAATTACATACGGAGATCAGCTTGCTAAAGTATTATAAGTATTTATTGCGCACCTTTTCAGCGACCTTCTCTCCTAATAGCTTATAAAAATTCAATCTCCAAAATGGATAAAATTGATATTTCATTAAAAACCAATGGGACAATTTATCACTCAAACCTCTCGGATCAACAATAACATCACTAGGCACACCTTCTAATTTGAGAAGTATCGCTTCTTTTCTTTTCTTTTCCCAATTTATATACCAAATATTTAAATTTTTATATTTATATGTGCCATATTTTTCAAAGTTTTTCAAAACTTCCGTATCTCGCCAATTATACTGACCCTCTGAATATTCCATGTCAATTTTCAAATTCATATCAAGCCAGGGTTTAAAGTGCTTTTCTTTTAATTTTGATAGTTTGACCTTTCGCTCATCAAAGGCGCACGCATATATTTTATTGATATATTCAACATTTTTGTTAGGAAAGTGATTCTTTTCAAACACTTGATAAAGGGCTTGTTTACTGCGCTCCATGGAAAAATTGACGAACTGATAATGCATAACACATGCAAAATTCACAATTATTTTATTATCCAAAAAACTTTCTGGCGCTCTAGGCCCGTGGAATACTGGCCCCTTGAATTGAACTTTTCTATCATCACGAAAAGCGAACCAGCTGTAGTTATTACTCCAAACACTTTGATCGTCTCTATAGTAAAAAGGAGACTTCCATAAATTTACCCATGGCATCATTACAGCACTCCCTATATCCATGCTAGCAATAAACCTCTCTCTAGCACCCGGTTTGAGAAATTCGGCACTTATTACCTCATCAGCATGCATTTCAAATATTATATTGCTTCCATCGATACTTCTTGCTAACTCCAAGTAGTAATTTCGCAGGTCCGGAGTATTAAAATCTAGTTTTGGACGACTATAAATAATATTTAGATTTTTGTATTGAACCTCTAATCTCTTATATATATCATGAGAACCATCATCACTATTATCATCTGCAACAAAAACATAATCTGACCACTTAACAGCACTGCAAATTGCATTTTCTATGCACCATGCATCATTCCTAACCGGAATAACGGTTATAATTTTAACCATAAATTTTTAATAATTTTTTGTAAGAATTTTGGTACAAAGCTTCTGAAAAAGTATATTAAATAAACCGTTACCATCTGCTTCTTTCTTTTAACGCTATTCATATTTTTTTTTAAGATTGGTAAATACTTCAAAACAATATCTTTATGCTCTGCTTTTCCTATTGAGTTCTTTACAAAAAATAAGAAGTATTCCCATTCCATTTTAGATTTATCTATATTTTCCACCTTTTGTTTGTAGTGATTTCTCAATTCCTCAATTGCAATCATTTGCTCTACAACATCATCTTTTAGCCAGGTGTGCCATGCGTAATTATCTTGATGACTGTGATATTTTGCAAAATTTTGAGCACACATTAAAACTGGAAACTTTGTTGCTATTCTTATCCAGTATTCACCATCTGGGGAGTATTTTAAATTTTCATTAAACATTCCGAGTTTATTAATACAGTTACAATGAACGAAATTACCTGACATGATGGGTAAATTAATACCTCTGCTAGCCTCCACGCCCGCTTTTAAAATAGTATTCTTTTGGAGAGTGGGGTTTTGAATAACAAGCATAGGTTTTTTGATAGATTTCAATAATTCATATGCTTTCTGAAACCCGTCTTCTATAAAAACATCATCCGAACACAACAAGCTCAACCATGCCCCCCTGCACAGGCCAAGTGCCTTATTCCAATTAGGCGTCATACCAATATTTTTTTCATTTCTATATAGTTTAACTTGTCTATGGTTTTTATATTTAAAATAAATTTTATCCCAAAAATATTTTTCTGAATGATTGTCAACAATAACAAGCTCTATATCATGATATTTTTCCAATCCTACACTCTCAACAGCTTTAACAACATCTTCGTAACGATTCCAGGTTGGAATCGCTATAGATAAAAAAAAATCTTCAGTCTCTTGTGTATTAGTCATTGTTAATAATTTATTTATTTATGTTAGTTGCGCGTTGGGCGCTTGTTATGCCAACTATGTACGCTTATAATTTATAGCCTTTGCATTTTGGCACCATCACCTCTCTATCTCGATAGGCCCTACCACCCCAGACAATATTTAGCTTTACCTTATTTTGAATCTCATATTCTTTTGCAAGCTGTTTAAGGCTAATTTCCCTACCTGAGCTAATAACAAACGAGGCTAAATTGTATTGAGCATGGCTATTCGATAACAAATTAATTAGCTTTAGATATTTATCAGTCACAGTGTCAATATTAACAATGTCAATTAATTGATCTCCTGGAGACATTAATAATTGCCCCCCTGTTTTGGAAGACTCTTGCCATAAATTAAAAATTTTTTTTCTAGTATCTCCTAAACCGTAAGTGTCATTCAGCTTGATAGTAATAAAATTAATATCATGGGCTTCTGCGTAGTACCTAGCCATTGACTCAAATCCTTGTTTGCTTGCTGCATACAAATTGACTGGATTATAATCTTCTCCTTGATAGTGCTGCCAACATGTGCCTGTATTTAAGAACCACGGTATTTTTGCATGCATACTGGCTTCAAGTATTTGCGTACCGAATAAAATATTCGATACTATTAAGTTTTCTAATTGACCCTCCTTGTGTTGGGTGACATACAAAGAGGCTAGATGTATAACACCTGTAAACTCTTCAAAGTTCATGTGCTTAATAAGCATTCCAATATCGCCATCAAAATCAAAATAGTTTATTTTATTAAGTAAAAAAAAACTTTTATCACTACTCTCCCTAGTAATACAAGAAAAGTTAATCTTTTCTTGTATTAATCTTTGGCAAATATTTTTACCAATAAAGCCTGTTGCGCCAGTAATCAATAGCTTCATACAAATGGAGTCTTGAAATCAGAAAAATTTATCAGGGTATTATCTCTATCTGAGACAATAGGATTTTGAATCTTCCAATCAAAACCAAAACTATTATATTTAATACCTGTATCATAGTTTGGAGCATGCTCGCTTGTGGCCATGTAATAAGCAGTAGCAAAATCACTTAACACCCCAAAGCCATGCGCACACCCTTTGGGAATGTATACAGATTTCCCATTTTGCCTTGAAAGCTTAACAAATATAAACTCTTGAAAAGTGTCAGATCCCTCTCTCAAGTCCAAAATAACATCAACAACTAGCCCCTTTATCACTGTTACTAATTTTGCATGACAACAAGGCGGGTTTTGAAAATGCATACCCCTTATTACGTTTTTTTTTGACTCAGTATAATAATTTTCTTTAAAATTAAATTCTAAATTTCTCTTTTTAAACTCACTTGCTTGAAACGTTTTAACAAAATCTCCTCGAGAGTCTTGGAATACATTTTGCTCAATAATATAAACACCTTCTAACTTTGTTTCAATAAATTCCATTTTTTATCCTTGATCTTGTTTAATTCTTGAATAGCTCATGCATATAAATCTCTTATTTGATTTGCTCCAACCTTCCATCGGTAAGCGTATAAATCTTATTACACCTACCTATAGAACTCATTTTATGAGTAATCATTATAATGGTCAATTTTGACCCTATATTATAGATCTGGTCTATTATTTTTCTCTCTGTATCTTCATCAAGAGATGATGTAGCTTCATCAAGCACTAAAATCTCTGGCTCTGTGTACAAAGCACGGGCCACTGCAATTCTTTGTTTTTGTCCGCCACTTAGCTGCATCCCCCCCTCTCCAACGCTAGTATATATACCATTATGACTCGTATTTAAGAAATCCAACATATCAACTTTTTCCAGCACATCTTTTAGTTTTTTCTCATCATAGACCGCGCCAAAAACAATATTATCCTTAATATTTCCATCAAACAAATATAGATCTTGCGGAACGTACCCAATTTTCTTTCTGAAACTTTTTATATTTTGACTTGTTAGTGTTACCCCATCCACAGAGATATTTCCAGTATCTGGCTTATGAAGACCAATTATCATATCTACAAAAGTGCTTTTTCCGCTACCACTCCTACCTATAATGGCAATCTTATCGTTTTTACAAATTTCTAAGTTAGCATTTAAAATTACATTGTTTTTCTTATCATAAGAAAATCCAACATTACGAGTAGAAATTTTATCTTTAAAAGAGATGTAATCGGAACCCAGGCTTTCAGAGTTATAAAATAGATCTGCATGTACAATATCTAAAGATCTTAAATTGAACAATATTGTATTGTAGCCCGTTAAAATTCTATTTATTGAAGGCATTAATCTGTACATGCCAAATACGAAAAAGGAAATTGTTGGAAGGTGCTCTGCAACCCTCCCTTCTGTTAGCCATGCAGTAGCAGTAATAGAGAGTGTGATTAATACAAAAGCTACAGTCTCCAAAAACAACCTTGGAAAATGCGTTAAGAATGCAGCAGAAATATTTGCCTTTATAAATAGAAAGCTTGAATCGCTGAATTTTTTTAAAATTCTATCATTTTCAGAGTACAGCTTAATAAATTTAAAATTTCCCATTGTTGAATTGATAATTTCATAATAGTCTCTCTGGTGTAACTCTCTACTAACTCCTGAATCTTTTAATTTTTTAGATATTGTCTTAATAAAAATAAAAACCACAAGTAATAAGAATATAGTTAAAGAGGTTGTAATTTTATAATTAACATACATCATTGCTGAGTATATAAAAATCAACACCAGTACCTCGCTCACACTTAACAAAAGAGCTCTCATCATGTTGGTCAAATTAAATGTTTCTATCACTATGACTTTTGAAAATATACTGCTATTTCTCTTTGTAAATTCACCATAGTCTATATTCATGTAATTTTCTAACAATCTTAATGCCATAGACCTCATCTTGCCCAGGGCAAACTTTTCTAGTCTATATATATAATATAAATTTAGTGACCCTCTAAAAATATAGAAAAAAGCTAAGAAAACACCAAAATAAATAATAAATAAAGTGCGGTCATTAAAATCAAAAAAAGAGTATATAAATTTATAGTGACCCTTGGCTTCGAGAGAGTCTGGATTTCCTACAATATCAAGAAAGGGTAGAATTACCCCTACACCTAATAACTCCACTATTGACACAAATGTAGATAGTAACAATAAATAAAATATCGTCTTCTTATCTTTACTATCTAGGATAGATATAATTTTTCTAAAAATCATAATTTTTTTCTGGAATCAATATTTGCTTTATTTCATTAAAAATTCCATCTAATGAAGAATATTTGGCAGTATAACCAATTCTATTTGCTGAATAATTTGTTGAATAGTAGTTAAGCTTAGCTCCAGAGGCGTTAATAATGTTAATACCATCCTTAGCCTCATATTCAAATCCAAATTCATTCTTCAACTCATTAAGTAAGTCAAATTTTGATACGGGTGACTTTGTGTAACAATCTAACGCTGTATTTATTGACTTAAAATCAATAATTTCTTGTATCAAGCTATAAAAATCAGGTGGAGTAATAAAGTCCCTAATAATATTACCTGACGATGTCTTAAACACTTCTTGATTTATTATTGCACGAACAATATCAGTAATCAAAAATCTGGCGTCCATATCTTGTGTGTGGCTGAAATAATTAAATACCCTAACATCAACAATAGATAAGTCAGATAATGACCTATGTTTGGCTTCTGCATATAGTTTAGCGAGTGTGTACCAATCAGTTGATTTAAGGTTGTTAATATCTATCGTAGCAACTGTATCCTTATTGACAGGCTCTTGGTAATTGCCACCATAAACTGCACCACTACTCAAAAATATGTATTTAGTCTCCTTATGCTGTTTAAGATACTCAAGTGCCATATCATCATATCTCTCAGTTATCTGAAAAATATCGCCCCCCATTTTTTGGGCTTTTATTGGATCACCAATCCCTATAAAATTAATAATGACATCATAATTCTGACTATTATCAAAGCAAGCGTACTCTTGAGCTGAATATTTATCATTCAGGTTTTCTTTGTTAATCCATCTTTCTAACAAACTAATATTACGGCCAAAAAGAAAAAGGTCATAATCTTTATGATTTGAAAAGGATAGAATTAAATCCTGTGCTATTTGACTAGTTGCGCCTAAAATTGCAATTTTCATAACTACTATACTTATTTGTTAATAAATTTTAATACTTCTTTTACAATAGCTCTCGAATTAAGCTTATATTTATCCCGCAAAAACTCTTGCGACCCCACTTCTGATGAATAATGATCATCAATACCAAGCCGTTTAAAATTATTTATAGTTATTCCGCTATCAACGCATAATTCACAAATTGAACTTCCCAAGCCACCAATCAATACACCCTCCTCAATCACTATAATCCCTTTCTTACTCTTTATTTCATTTTGAATAAATTTAGCGTCTAGGGGTTTTAAAGTATGTATGCTTACAATATTTAAGGATATTTTAGATTCTTCTAAAATTTTAGATGCCTTAACTGCCTCTTCCGCAATGCCGCCTGTTACAAAAATTGTATAATCAGTGCCCTTAACAAGGGTCCTTGCTCTACCAATTTTAAAATCGTCAGAATCACTCTCTAGTTCAGCTTTTGTCTTGTCAATTCTTAAATAACCAACCCCTTTACGTAAACTTAACTCAACTGTAGCAAGCTCCGCCTCTCTTTCTGTGCATGGTGAAACTACAGTAACTCCTGGTAGTGCACGCATAATTGCAAGATCCTCAGTTGCATGATGTGACATACCCAATCCACCATAACTAAAGCCACCTCCAGTGGCAATAATATTAATATTTAATTCATGATAACAGGCGTCATTTCTAATTTGCTCTAGGCATCTGAGGGTTGGAAAATTTCCAATAGAATAGGTAAAAATTATTTTACCCTCCAGAGCAAGTCCAGCTGCAACACCCATCATATTTTGCTCAGCAACGCCGATATTTAAATATTGCTTAGGGTATTTCTTCTCAAATTCTTCAAACACCCCATAACCCAAATCTCCAGTAAGTAACATTAAGTTTGGATCTTTATCAGCTAACTGAAAAAGAGATTTCATTAATGCATCTCTCATATCTTTTCTCCGAGGTCTTTCATTGCTTGATCGAATAACCTCCCATTTGGAGTCCGATAGTGCCAAGCAATCTCATTTTCCATAAAAGAAACACCCTTACCTTTAATGGTGTTTGCAATAATAACTTTTGGTTTTTTAGTGTCGCCATCTATAGCTGAAAATAATTCATCATGATCATGTCCATCTACTTCAATTACATTCCATCCAAAAGCTATCAACTTATCTCGTAAAGGCTCAAGGGATAGTGTCTCTTCTGTTGTTCTCATGCTTTGCAGTTTGTTTCTATCAATAACTGCTGTTAAATTATTAAGCCCATGATGTGCCGCAAACATAAAGGCCTCCCAGTTTGAACCCTCATCTAACTCACCATCGCTCATCACAACAAATATTTTATGACTTTTTTTATCAATTTTTGCTGCCAG
>Ga0209774_1000909_pt1 | contig 19227 bp, 17 predicted proteins | sample SaaInlV_150m_DNA_2_FD_184648 | JGI IMG/M metagenome (GOLD analysis project Ga0209774, IMG submission 184648) | Marine microbial communities from expanding oxygen minimum zones in the Saanich Inlet - SI037_S2LV_150m_DNA (SPAdes) (version 2) | ecosystem: Environmental > Aquatic > Marine >... | reverse complement strand
CAAAAGAAAAATGGTTTGATTTGGTAGAAGATTTTAGGGACGATGAAGGTATTGCTAAACATTTTGGATTATCATTAGTTCAGTTACAACTTATTAAACAACATTGGGATTTATGAAAAAAATATTAGTAATAGCACCTCATCCAGATGATATAGAGTTCGGCTGTGCCGGCACATTATTAAATTTCAAAAAACTAGGTTATATCATTGAAATAATCATAACTGTCCGCCCATCCAGGGAAATAAACATCAAGCGGGATCAGTCAATAGTAGAGTCAGAATTGCGAGAATCAATGAAGTTATTGGGATTTAATTACCAACTTTTCAAGACACCGTTGACACCTACCGCAAGACCAAGTTTACTATGGGACAATGATACCATTACTGCTATCGAGGGGATGCTTCAGTATCAGCATTACGACTTGGTAATCACATCAGACGATGGTGATTATCATCAAGATCACCACAATACATTTAATATCGTGAATTCTATATGCAGAGGTGGTATAACTAACGAATTATGGACTATGGAAATCCCCCCATATTCGCACAGGAATACATCTTTTAACCCTACGGTATTCATTGATATATCATCCACATTTGAATTAAAATTACAATCAATCAGATGCTATGATTCATATGTCACACGCGAATTAATACTCTCAATTGAAGGGTTGGCGAGGTATCGGTCACAATTATTAAAAGAATCATCTTACGCAGAAGCGTTTAAACAAGTTTTTAAATTAGGAAAATAACAAATGAAATTAGGAATCATCGGCAATGGAATGGTTGGCAAAGCAGTGGAGAATGGGTTTTCAGCAAACACCATACTAATATCTGATCCAACCATGAAACGAGGAATGTCTATCGAAACAATATGTAAACAGACACCCGATATGATATTTGTATGCGTGCCTACACCAATAAAGCACGCCAAATTTGACGCTACTATTATTGATCAAGTAATGGAAACTATCAATAGCTCATATGACGGGATAGTTATAATAAAATCAACGGTTCCACCCGATATCATTGAAAAACTAGCAGATTCACACGCTAACATAAAAATTGCACACAACCCAGAATTTCTTTCTGACAAAACCGCAATGGAAGATTTTATCAATCCATCATTGATTGTTATCGGTTGCGATGACAATAACACAGCACTCGCAATCAACGACCTATACTTAAATCATTCAAATATATCATGTAGCCACGAGATCATTCACAACACTGACCTAGTTACAGCTAGCTTGATAAAATATGGGTTTAATACATTCTATGCAACAAAAGTAACCTTCATGAATGAGTTATATAACATAATACACAAAAGCAACACGGATTTCAAATGGGATGAATTTAAGAAAATCTATGGGGCAAATCAATGGATAGGCAAGAAACACCTAGATGTTCCAGGACACGATGGTTATTTTGGATTTGGCGGTAAATGTTTGCCTAAGGACACCAAAGCCTTTGTCGAATATGCATCTAGTATTAATCAACCATTTGAGTTGCTTGAAAAGGTTATTGAATTAAATGAGAATCTACGCAATGAATAAAGTCCTAATAGCAGGTGGATTAGGTTTCATAGGCAATGTATTAGCGAAAGAATTCCTACGCAATGATTGGTCTGTTTCTATAATTGATAACGAAACAACATATAATGTATATGAGGAGTTATTGCATAATAAAAAAATGATGTTGCGCAAGCAAGGGTTAGAAGATGCTACGATATATGATGCTGATATTTTTAATGCCATTGAAATAAACAAAATCGTAACACTTGTTCGTCCAACTGTCATTATAAACCTCGCCAATATGCCTATCGCTAGTGTTGCTGTTGAACAACCAATTTTAGCATCAGACACGATGATACATGGTCTACTTGGTTTATTAGAAGCCGCAAAAAATAACACAGTATCGCGATTTGTAAATGTTTCATCTAGTATGGTGTATGGGGATTTTCTTACTGACCCAGTGTTAGAGGATCAGAGTTGCAATCCTCGTGAAATTTATGGCAACTTAAAAGTAGCAGGCGAACGGTTGGTTATGTCGTATTACAAATTGCATAACTTACCATACACTATCATTCGCCCATCTGCATGTTACGGTCCATCGGGCAACGAAGCATTTGTTATAACCAAGTTCTTAAAAGAAGCGATCTCTGGCGGAACGATCAAGATTCATGGAATTAATACCAAACTAGACTTCACCTATGTCACTGATATTGCACATGGTATATTTTTAGCATCAACCTCGGTTAATGCTATCAATGAAACATTCAATATCACATGTGGACACAAATGCAGCTTAGTAGAAGTGGCAGAGATATTAAAAGACTGGTATCCTAAGTTATCTGTCATCACAGCCGATGCTAATAAATTATACCCCAAACGTGGACAATTGAGCATCGAAAAAGCACATAGATTAATAGGATATCAACCAGAGGTTCACATTAATCAGGGTTTGGAGTTATTTAACGAATGGCTATTAAATTTTTAGGACTAGACCAATGTTTTGCTGAGCACAAGGATATACTCACTGATATATACTGTGAGGTCGGATTATCCGGGCAAGTAGTCGGTGGTGAACATGTTTCAGAATTCGAAGATAATTGTCGCAACCTAGCATCTAGGAAATACGCAATTTCTACAGCAAATGCATCAGATGGATTATTCTTTGCACTTAATGCACTCGGCATTCATCACGGGGATGATGTTCTTACCACGGCATACTCATTCCACGCAACAGCGGAGAGTATTTTGCGTGCTGGTGCTACACCGATATTCGTTGATGTAACTGATGATTATTTGATCGACCTAGACAAAGCATCTTCCGCAATTACTGATCAAACAAAGGCTATAATAATAGTAAATTTATTTGGAAACTGCATCAATTTTGACGAAGTACGACATTTCGCAGATAAACACAATATAGCAATCATTGAAGATGCTGCACAAAGCCTAATGGCATCGTGGGATAATATACCAAGTGGCAAACTAGGTATTGCTAGTGTGTATAGCTTTGCACCTAGTAAAAATATCCCATCATTTAGTCATGGTGGATGTGTATTAACTGATGATTTCGGGTTGTATAACCATATAACATCACAAAAATTGCATGGCAGGCAAGGGACAAAACATACGATGGTTGGATACAATAGCATAATAAGTGCATTTGAAGCAGCGCAATTAAATTATTTTTTTACATTGAAACACAAATGGCAGGCACACCGAAGGGGTGTTGCCTCGCAATACATCAATGGGTTGGCCCATTTATTACAGACCCCACCCACCAATGACAAGGTAATAAATGGGTGGCATAAGTTTGTCATAAAAACAGATAAACGCGATCAACTAGCTACATTCCTTAACAACCATGACATTCAGGTGGGTATACATTACAATACGATTTCCCCAAATGAACCAGTATTTAATAACACTCATTCTTACGATGTTGCTACCGCATTGTCTTCAATTAGCTTGAGTCTCCCTATATACCCTGAATTAAGAGACCAAGAAGTACAGTATATTATAAATACCATACAAGATTTTTTTACCAGATCTTGATGTTATATTTTTTAAAAAAATAATTCTGGCACCACTGCCAATCGAAACTCAAATCCAACGCATCTATATCACCATTTACTTCTTCGTAATACTCCAATGAGTCCAATGCACCACTCAAACAAAAGGTAGCATTCTCCCCTTTCCCTAGTTCGCACCATTTATCTAATCTGTACTGTATTTCAACATCTGCACCTAAATCAACTTCACGCTTTAATTTCATTACTTCACGGAATGCACTTCTCCACGTGATCCATGGATCGGTGTTAAACCTAGCAATACTTGCGACGATAGGAACAACTTCATGTGGCGCACTTAATGTAAAATCTAATTTGGGATTAGTATCCAATACAAGCTGTTTGTTGTATAGATTAATGTTCATTGCCCCATATTCCAATCCATTGAGTGGATTTATACTATGGAAAATATAATGCTTGGGTCGTTGTAAATAATCAGGCTGAAAACTAAAATCAAATGAATCCAACACCTCGGTTTTAGCAAAAACAGCATAAAACCACCGAGTGTCACTCATTCTAGCAGCTGCCTTGTATGCATTTTCTCTGCCTGTTATCCCACTACTATGCTTTGCACGCGGGCATATAGTTTGTAATATATTCCAATTTTCGGCTGCGATTTCTTCTCCGTTGCTAATAAAAACCACATCTTGTAAATTACTAGCTAACCTATTGTCTTTTTTAGAAATATACGGATAATCATAACATTGGTCTTTTATGTATTGTATTGCATCTCGTGGTATCATAACAATGCTATTAGCTTTGTTAAGTGAATGGATTTTGCGGGTTTCTTCTCTCCACAAATTTGGGGTAATTAATATATCACCGATATCAGCTTCAGGTGGACACAATGTTATATACGGTGCAATGATTTGTTGCGACTTAACCACCTCCACTAAATCAGCTGAATCATACCGTATGGTTTCCGTTTGAAATCTAGGCACGGTTACACTATCAACAAAATGCAAGGTAGCATACCATTCTAGTAGCACGGTAGCATTGATACGTTCATTGAATCGGCTAACATTAATTAAAAAAGTATCACCAAAACGTTGGTCATTGCTAGGGAATACATGTAGCATTAAATGTTGCCATTCATTTGGATGCCAACCAAAGTCAAAATTAGAATAATTACATATGCTACTACATACCCAAACAAGTTCATCCTTTTCCAAAGCCAGTATGCGCTTCAATGTGCCATAATAACTACTAATAAATCTCGCTTTCTTCTTAATCACTAATCCTTTTGCCTCTAACTGTTCAATAACCACATCAGTTTCTAGGTTGCCATGATCTATTAAAATAACAGCACTTTCGTTTCCCCGCGGAACAAGTGGTGTACTCTGATATTTCACCCCATTGTAGCTTCCTATTGGAAGCAGCGAGGTGCCTGAATTTTGTTGCCACCTACTCCCCCACACATGTTTGTATGTTCTTTCCCATGGCACTGGTTCCCATAAAAAATCAAACGAGCTATAGTCACATAAGTAATGCAATAACCAGCAATACCTAGTAGTACACAGTTGCATTGCTTCTTCTTCACTCAGTACGCTAGTCAATGGTACGCCCAATTGTACCTCTGGTTTTTTGCCTATATAAAATATATCAAACATACGACTCTTTACTCCAATGATTAAAATAGATGAAATTTACGATACGATTTTTTTGCAATGGTTGCAACAGAACCGATCATTGTTTAGGTTATTCTTTTGTGACCCACCAGGATCGACCTCACCAATGAATCTATTTAACTACGCAATCCCGAACGAGGGAAAAATCATAAACAACCGGGACTACGCCAAGGAAAAAACACACTTGGCGGATAAAAACTACTATTTTTTTCATGATCAAGAACCAATATGGATTGACATACATAAACCACTATTTGACACTGTGATTGAAAAAAACTTAGATTTATTAAGCATATACACAATACAGACGCAACCAGCCTCATACATTGAATACTATTTTAATAACTCATTGCACACACAACCTGATAAAGCATCCCAATTTCCAGAATTCGGATATATTATCATCAGTGAACAGAATAGCATATTCGCCGAACAATTACAAGACCATTATAATTGGAAAATTTGCTACTATTTTTATCATGGATGGGCAGCGCTTGATTGGTATAGAGGATACAATCGAACTTTTTTGATCCCCCGTGCAAAACACAGAACACCGACTAAATCTTTTATAAGTCCCAACAGGATCATAGGGGGGAAACGTGACCATAGAGTATTGTTCTTATATCATGTATTTAAGAACAAGCTGGATAATAACCATTTCACTGCACCAATAATCTGCCCCCATGAGAATACAAGTATCACTGATGTTGCTAAAAAATACATGGATACATATCCTGATATTATTGATGTGTTTAATAATGCGTCATTGCCCCGGTTATTTAAAGATGAGGAAACACAATTAATGACTAGTCATCGGATAACCAATCATGATGAAAGTGCTGATAGTTTATTCTACGTCCCAACCGAGACAGTGTATTTTGGCAGGAGATGGCACTTAACTGAAAAAACGTTTAAACCCATAGCATTAGAGATGCCTTTTATATTAGTAGCACCGATGGGTAGTTTAGAATATTTAAGAAGCTATGGATTTAAAACATTTGCTAACATAATAGATGAGAGTTATGATGAAGAATCAAATGATATATTGCGCTTGGAAAAAATAACCAACTTGTTAAAAGACATAGACTCATTAAGTGCGAAAGAAAGACAGCAGATACACAGACATTGCTTGCCATTAGTAGAATACAATTACAATCATTTCTACGTTGGCAATTTTGAAAAAATATTATGGAACGAACTTACCGGGATGATACAGGAATGGTTATAAAATTTTACTTTGATAAAATAATCAGAGACAAACCATACCCTAACATAGCAACACATCAAGCTATGCCATACACACCAGAATGGAGAGAATTCAGTTCAAAATCCCCATTTAGTGAACCACCCAATCTTATTGAATTTATGAATTATAATAATGTGCCATATAACATTGTGCCATTCAACGAAACCACCAATGATACATTTTATTTGATAGCCATTAGCTGGTTTGACTTTAGTGTAGATTGGTTCTCACTCATGAGTGATGACATATTGGTTAAATTAAAAACAAAAAAATTAAAAGTATTATTCTATTATTGGGAAGCAGATAATCCATTTAGAATAGATGCCCACATCACGCATCTATGTAATTTGCACCGTATACCTAGTGCACAGGCTAAGTTCATTAGTGGCAATAACCAAGCAAGCAATATAAACAATTTCTATTACTTCGCCGATGATGAGTTGCTATTTCAATTTAGAAACAAAAAAGTTAACGCTATTCCTTTTAACACACTCCCCCGTGAAAAGAAATTTACTGCACTAGTTAGAATGCATAAATCATGGAGATCAAATACAATGGCCAAACTATGGGAACAGAATCTACACACGGATGGCTATTTTAGTTACGGTATTGATATTAAAGCACCCGAATCCGAAGATGATAACCCAATTGAAGTTGATAACTTTACTAATCTTCGTATTCTAACACACCAATTTTTAAAAAAGTGTCCATTTATCGCTGATAATCTTAACAGCTCCTCGCACAATGATCATCGCAAAACTACAGCCGAACACTTTAACAATAGTTATATAAATATCGTATTAGAAAGCCACATGGATGTAGACCAAAGCAATGGTGTATTGCTATCAGAAAAAACATTTAAACCAATCAAACACGCACAACCATTTATTATATTTGGCGCACATGGGTCGTTGAAACAATTACGTGATATGGGGTACAAAACATTTGATGATGTATTAGACCAAGGGTACGATTCTATTCAAAACACCACTGAACGGTGGCATTACGCAATAAATGTTCTAATTAAATTACTATCAAAAGATATCACAGAAGTACATAATATCTATATTTCATTAAAAGATGACATAATTCATAATCAGCAATTGTTTATGTCAAACAAGGCTAACCGAATAAATACCCTAATAAATAACTTATACAATGATTAATCTACCATACGAACGGCAACAATTACTCAAAAAGCAAGGGTTATTATTCAATACAAATGGATCATACATAAGCCCAGATAAGAAGACTATATATTGCGGAATACCAAAGAATGCTAGCAGTTTTATCGGTCAACTACTTCATTATAATGGATGGAATTTATTTATTAATGAGGAAGATACCCTTATAACGACTAATACCGATATGCCTATTTCCGACGTTGACAACTGCTTCGTTGTGTTACGTGATCCATTTGATCGGTGGGTGTCTGGCATTACGCAATACATAGCTACCTTCGAATTTGATACACTGCTAGGCAAAGATAATGCGATAACTGGCATGGACATACATTCGCATATAATAGATACAGATGACCATACATTACCCCAACATTATTATTTTGCTAACTTGCATACAGGGGTAGATAAAACATATTTTTGGGTTAATAAAAATTTGAAAAATAATATGCTATCGTTTTATAACCTCACTGACAATAACAAAACGGCCTTGCCGACCAATAACGAAGGAAAGCCAGATGATTCTATCATAATACGAAATATTTTAAAAACTAAAATTTTGAGGTATCTTGATCATAATCCATTATTCAAACAACAGATCATCAATTACTACAAAAAAGATTATGACATAATAGGGTCAGTTGATATTATATACTAACTACAGACCTTAACCCCATACTCATTCTCAAACCGAACAGCATCATTTGTATCATTAACCATTGGTTCACCGCGTACATTAAGACTAGTGTTTAATAGCATAGGACAGTGAGTTAATGTCATCCATGCCTCCAATAATCGCCTAATACCTGAATTTCCCTTTGGTACTGTTTGCACACGGCTTGTTCCATCTTTGTGAATAATAGCAGGAAATTTGGCTGGGTATTTACAATATGCCACTGCTTGCATATAAGGACTCTTTTCAAATCCCTTTGGCATATCAAAATAATCTTCGGCGAATTCTTCTAATATAACAGGGGCAAATGGTCTAAAATGTTGCCTTCGCTTAATATCATTTACTTTATCCTTGATATCATCACCACGTGGATCAGCTAATAAACTACGATTGCCTAATGCACGAGGCCCAAACTCCGCACGTCCGTTTGCGACACCTACTATTTTATTAGTTTGTAATTCATCTAATAGTTGCTTGACTGGGTAATCCCCTTTAATATCATAACCCAATGATGCATCCTTCCAGTTTACCTGCTTGCCATATGCCAATGCTGCTGCACCTAAACTACTTCCAGCATCCCCAGGATTAGGCATTATCCAAATATTATCATAAAAATTGCCTAAATTTCTATTAGCTAAACAATTAAGAGCTACACCACCCGCATACACGAGGTTATTGCTTTTTCCTATTAATCTAGATTTAGACATTATTCCATTTATCATTTCTTCAGCCACATTCTGAACACTGCAAGCAATATCATAATCATTATTGCCTAGAATAAAGCTATCAGGAACACCACTGTGTAGATTTTCTGTGAACTTAGGGGGATGCATTGATGAAACCAATCGATTTAATATATTTTGTTCATAATACGCTTTACCGTATGCTGCCATCCCCATTAAAATATATTCTTCATCCATTGGTCGTAAACCTACTTTCTTAGTAAATGCACTATAAAACAAGCCAATGCTGTGCGGATAACCTTGTTTCCATAATAGTTTGTACATTGCATTGCCTTGTGGGTCATAGCAGGCATCCCATATACTAATAGTATCTAATTCACCTATTGCATCAATCACAACTATAGTAGTATCACTGAATGGACTTGTTTGGAATCCTGCAGCAGCATGACTTTTATGATGACCAAAACTTACCAACTCTTTGGATAATAAATCAGGACTTAATTGATCTTGCAACACCCCACTTAACGAGAATGACCAATCAACTGGTTGTCTAGCACGAAGTTGTCTTACTTTTTTAAGCCAATGATTTTCATAATACGCTACTTTGCTAATATTACCATATGATTTAGCATGATCCAATATATCTGGACATAAATCAGGGTCATGTTTCTTTTTGCTGAATCGTTCGCTATGACTAGCAAATTTTATATCACCTGTTTTTTCATCTAACACGGTAACTCCTGCATCATGGAATCCACAGCTTATACCTAGTATGTTCATTTATATATAAACGGATCACGTTTCCGAAGTTCTTTTAACCGTTTACGATAACGCATTTCCAGCTTTATTTTATTCCACAAATTTTTAATCCATTGCATATATTACACTCCGTATTCTTTAAATATCTGATTTATTTTTTCTTTTAATTCTTTAATCCTAGCATTATCATTTGGTATCTTAGAAGATGGTACATCGTTATCCACATGCACACTCGGTATTGCCTCTCCTGTATGTACATTTAGTCCAAATAGAATTTCTGCTTGCTGTACGATAGCATCATCATTCATCTCATGTTCTACAACCTCATCACTAGAACTATTCCATACATTCTCTGCATAATCAACAGCACCCAATGGAGATTTATCAGATGTACCAATGACAGGGTGTAAATCTTGTTCCCCTGTCACATTAGCAGTCATCACGGGATGTGCGCTTGATATCTGTCGTTGAATAAAATCAGTATCATCCCAGTTATATCCAAACTCGGCATATGCATCACTCGTTTTAATGCTGTATACATCTAGATGATTTTCTAACACAGACCATATATGCTTATAATTATCGGTATCAAATGACTGTTGTAGATCTATCTGACCACATTTCGGATGCCCGATAGTCAATGCCTTGTCTTCTGGGTCAAAATTATTATTAATTAACCACGTGCGGAATTCACCCATTAGTTTTTGCTGCCATTTAAACTGTCCAGGATTATTAGCCCATTCAATGTCAAAATCACCAGCAGCTTGCGTCTGTGAACGCATAGCAATAGTGGTTAATTCATCTTTATTTCTCCCATATTCACTCCCTTCATCCATGAATACTTCCCAGTGATGCTTGCCTACTGCCTTATTGACACCGACATACACCCCACCCAGCGACCTATTTAATGTTTCAATGCCGAAATCTTCATAATCTTGTTCATCCAATTCAAACCGTGGGGCATTTAACCAACACATTAATTGACTAGGACGTTGCCATTCAGGAAGATATACACTTTTACGCTTACTTAATGCCCACGATTCAAATTCATGACACAACAAATTAAGTTGTCTGATATAATATCGTTCTTCTTCATTGGCGTTTAAATAATGTGGGGATAATGTGCCACCCTCGCCAGCAGTGCCTTGCAATTCTTCAAAATACCGATGTAACATATTATAATGTTCATGAATAATCTTACCACCATCCAACTCATCACCAACTGGACCGTTCTGAATCGAATTCTCCATCGTATACCAATCATCAATATGATAATCTATACTAGAATCATTGTTTATATAATCAATTGATTTATTAATCTGATCAACGATATATGGGCCATCTCGTTCACTATTAATGAAACCGAAAAAACAATAATTCTTCTCTAAGAAATAATTATCAGTTAGTAATTGGTTCAAATGCGTTAACCATTTCCTAGATAATGGAGTATCATATGCATCCATGTAAATTGGATATAAATCCCCAGTATTCCTATTCTTTAACGTTATTTCTATTTTATCAATTAATTTGTTGCCACCATTCATAAATCTCACCATCCTGTTTTAGTATGTCGTTCATTGTAAAAGTATCATTCCTAATCTTCTCCAACTGTATTACCCTATTCTTGCCTTTACTTAGTCCACTTTCAAAAGTACCTGCCCATTCTTCTTGCATGGTCTTTCTAGTTAATAAATGTTCCAATACATCTATCAATGGCTGTTGTAAAGGCGTGCTAGTTGGTTTAATCTCAGCTAATAAATCATTCACATACCTATGCAATATATGTTTTGGTAATGCCAATGGACTTAATATAACATCTGGACTAAATGTAAATGTAACCTTTGCTAATAACATAGTATGCAATTCTTTGCTGAGATTAAATATATTTTTTACTTCAAATAAGCCAGGCAATGTTAGTGTAAAATCTATTCGCATCTGTCGGGCATTTGTTTGAATTTGTTGCGCATCCTTATAATTCTGCTTCCACTGATCGTATTTTAACCCTGTTCTAATATATTCACCAATCTTCCCTGTCCCATCAATACTAGCACATATTTGCCAATCTCTTAAATGCGCTAATATATCACTGTATAAATTAACACCTTTGTAATTCACTTGACTTAAATTAGTATTATATCTAGCATACACATTATGCCCATCACCTTGATCCACTATCTGTTTCATGAAATCCCAGTGTTCTTGATACATTAGTGGTTCGCCACCTACCCAATATACTTCTTCTACGGTGTGGTCTTTTACTGCCCTTGCAAATTCATTTCTAACTACGGTATCTTGAAATTTAGATACATCTGATCTTACTTCTGGTTTCATCCAATTATTCTTTGGATTAGTCAAATCAACCATATTATGTTTACGTTCTTCACTCTCCCAAGATGAACTTAGCATATCACCACACATTCTACACTTAAAATTGCATAGATTACTAAATCTATAATCCCAACTTATTGGTTTCATAGTAGTATACCCAGTCTCAGATGTACTATTCCAAATATCATCATATTTGTGTTTAAATAAATGCCAAAAATAACTACGATACACATCCGTATTAAGCAATTTATGATTACATACCTCGCATTCAGGTGGAACTTCGTTATTCATCATCTTTCTACGAACTTCCATTACATGCTTACTATTCCACCATTGTGCTAATGTCAATGGGTTATATTCCCCTGTCCCTTTTTCTGTATCTATGTATTGTTCAAAATTTTGTGCTGGTTCTCTGCTTGCACAACATAATCTGCGTTCTGTTTGGGGACTTAAATATGTGTGTAGCCAAGGTGCTAGGCATAATGTGTTCGGTTTGATATTAGGTTTGATATTAGGTTTATTCATTGTATTCAACCGTATTTAATATAAATAAAGTAGTAATGAATTTATATAGCAAACACACAACACCAGAATCATTGTATGGCTATGAACAAATACGTAGAAAATATGCCAAACCAACACTAGAGATGTGCCAGAAACTGATGGGTGAGAGCAGTGGAAACCTTCATTTTACAGAATTCCCATATAATCTCGTGCAGCAATTACCTGATAAGCTAAATGTAGCAGGGGGGTTAAACCTTTCCAATACATCAATAACACACTTGCCTGATGATTTAAATGTAGATTTATGGTTAGACCTTTCTAATACACCGATAACTCATTTACCTAATGGCTTTACGGTAGGAAAGGATTTATACCTTTATGGTTCGGGAATAACTCATACACCCAATAACTTATATGTAGGTAGAAATTTAGATCTTAGGCATACACACCTAACTCATGTAGGGAAGAACTTAACAGTAGGTGGGTATCTAGACCTTAGAAATACACCAATAACACATATAGGTGATAATTTAAGAGTAGGTGGGAATTTAGACCTTAGAAATACACCAATAACACACATAGGTGATAACGTAGCTGTTGATGAGGATGTAGACCTTCTTGGGTCATCAATAACACACATAGGTGATAACTTAGAAGTAGGTGGGAATTTAGACCTTAGAAATACACCAATAACACACATAGGTGATAACTTGTATGTAGGCTATGATTTATACATTGGAAATACACCGAATTTAGATAAAGATAACTTACCTAGTGATATGCAAGTAAGAAAAATAATCTACTAATGAATTTATACGACTATCACACTAATCCAGAGTCATTATACGGGCATGAACAAATCCATAGAAAATATACCATGCCAACACTAGAGATGTGCCAGAAACTGATGGGTGAGAGCAGTGGAAACCTTCATTTTACAGAATTCCCATATAATCTCGTGCAGCAATTACCTGATAAGCTAAATGTAGCAGGGGGGTTAAACCTTTCCAATACATCAATAACACACTTGCCTGATGATTTAAATGTAGATTTATGGTTAGACCTTTCTAATACACCGATAACTCATTTACCTAATGGCTTTACGGTAGGAAAGGATTTATACCTTTATGGTTCGGGAATAACTCATACACCCAATAACTTATATGTAGGTAGAAATTTAGATCTTAGGCATACACACCTAACTCATGTAGGGAAGAACTTAACAGTAGGTGGGTATCTAGACCTTAGAAATACACCAATAACACATATAGGTGATAATTTAAGAGTAGGTGGGAATTTAGACCTTAGAAATACACCAATAACACACATAGGTGATAACGTAGCTGTTGATGAGGATGTAGACCTTCTTGGGTCATCAATAACACACATAGGTGATAACTTAGAAGTAGGTGGGAATTTAGACCTTAGAAATACACCAATAACACACATAGGTGATAACTTGTATGTAGGCTATGATTTATACATTGGAAATACACCGAATTTAGATAAAGATAACTTACCTAGTGATATGCAAGTAGGTGGGAGAATTAAAGCATAATGGATTTACGACAATCCCAATAACACAGCTACTTCGGAATGACTATCACTAAACTTACCACCTTTGCGATCATCCATTCGCTTAATATCAAATAATATATCTTCTGATGGTATCTTACTATCTGTCATCATAAAATCAACAATATTCTTAAACTCACTCTTAAAAACATCGTTTACTTCTGCATTTAATAACCGTTCAGCGACGATACCTTTCAATGACTTAGGCAATGATGTAATACAATGAACTTCTGCATCATGTAATATATTCCAATAGACAAAATCAAACGCATTGCCCCTATTTTGGCACTCTATCCATTTAGCTAACTCTTCTAAATAATACACATTAAAAATATTAGAGGTAACACATACCTGCAATGATATATTATTATTGTTTTTCTTTAATTGCTTAAACTGCGAGATATTACTTACCACACTGTTCCAATTAGCACCATGCCGCTGGTATTCAAACCTATCACTTATATCATCAATGCTAAATGCTATTTCAACATGTTTAAACTGCTCCCATATGCCAGCCTGTTCTGGATAGATAGTACCATTAGTATTATAATGTATTTCAATATCGCTAGAATACCCAAGTTCAACTAACTTCTCCAAGAATTCAAAATGTTCCCTTATCATAAATGGTTCGCCACCAGTTATTTCAAGATATTTTATATCTTTGGCATTATCTAATAATTCATCCCAAAAAGCAGTTGCTTTCCTCGGCCACGCGCCTAGTCTATTCATATCATATGCATAGTTGTGTTTTCGTTCTTCCCTCGGTAATTCATTTAATTCTTCTGATGCATATGTACTAGAACTCCACGATCCACAAATTCTACAAGCAATATTACATATATTACCTAACTTCAAATCAACAAATGCCAATGGCTTTGGATCAGTAGTTAAATCATCTGGTATAATGCCTTTTAACTTGTTTAACATATGCATTCGTTTACTAGTACGATTGGCATCTTCTTCTGCCCAGCATCGTTCACAAATAACAGGCTTATAACCTCGTAGGAAGCCCTGTCGCAAGGCTTTCATAAACTTACTGTTACGTATAGACTCTAAGCTATCCTCGGCTAGGTTGTACTGGTTGGCTGTCTCCTTCGTTATTAATGCAGTAGTTAAACAACAAGGTCTAACCGAACCTATAGGAGTGGTTTCTAAACTAATCCATGGCAATACACAGAACTTTTCAGGTAAATTTTTCATATGTAATTTAACTCTGGAATATAATACAATATATGTTCGTTGCGAATAGCATCTAGTTGCTGTGTCTTTTCCCAAAATGTATCCATCATCGAGGTATTATCATTGGCTAGGTAAGTCAATGCACTTGTAAATCCAGTAGTAGCACGTTGCAAGTCATCATGTGACTCTAGCCATTCAATATGTTCTTTGTACTTCACTCTAATCATATCCTTGTAATGTTCTGGAAATATATCTATTCTGTAATGTGGTGGATCTTGTAGTATATTGATATTAAAGTCCTGTGGTTTAATAAATCCTTTTTCTACCCAATCTTTATGAAAATCAGTAATATGCAATGCATTTAACGCACTTAATGTAGCAGAAATATAAAAATCAACTTCTGGGCATATCTCAATCATTTGTTTGCGATTATATTCTACATCCGCCCATTTAGTGCCTTTGCGAATATATTCTGCATATTTGTCCATTCCATCCAAACTCGCACCAACACTAACACTATCAAACTTCTTCCAGTAATCAAATACCAATCTGTCTTTAAGATTAATCTTAGTGAAATTAGTGTTGTATATAAGCCGAACATCAAATCGTTTTCGTTTTTCAAGTTCTTCTAGAATATAATAATGTTCATCCATAATAAGAGGTTCGCCACCTGCAAAATATATCTGTTCGACATCATCGATATGTTCTAACACTTGTTTCAACATATCACCATTCCATCTGCCAGTAGTGTTTAGCGTTTTGTTGTTATCTTTCCAATGCAAATCACCTGATTGGTTAGCCAATGCCGATTGATCTTTGTGCCATTGGCTACTAAAGATATGACCGCAAGTTCTACAACTAAGATTACATAAATTACTAAATCTAATATCCCAATACGTCATTGTAAAATTAGATAGGTTACCATCATAAAATGCACGATCAGTTACCTGATCAATGTGATGTCCATGATGTTTGTTTGCACTTTTTCTTCCACTAAAGAATCCGACATCGTCTTGTTCATAGCATCTTGTGCATACTGGACTTTTTACCTCAGCAAGCATATTGTGCCGTAACTCGCACATTGATTTGCTATTGATGAGTTGTTGTATTGTATTTTCTTTATTATTGCCAATTGGATGTTTCATTTCTGAATGACAGCAGGGATATGTTTCACCAGTTGGGTAACAATGAATATGAATCCACGGATATATACAAAATGTTTTGCTTTCTGCTAACAAAAACCTTTGTTGTTCAGTTAACGAACTAAGGCTAATTTTTACTGGTTCTGCACTATTGTATTCATACCTTGGCATTTTTTTTAATCTTTTGTTTGATTGTACTAGCACTTATCTCGTATGTATCAAATTCTACTGGACACAATGAACATTGAGGGATTACATTTTTTATATTAGCAATAAATGTTTGCATTTCCTGTTCTGTGTTATCTACTTCCAATGGTGCATACGAATGAACTAATTCCTGTTGTTTTTTTGTTAAGTCAAACTGGAATTGGTCAGTAAATTCTGGTAATAATCCAGCAACACCACACTTATATAATTTACCTTTTATGAAATGATGCGAATCACGATTATAACATAATTCATGTGCTCTGCTGCCATTATTTTCATACAACGTAAATACCCCATCTTTTTCGCGCAATGCACTATCAGCAAAATACCAATTATCCTGAACAACAACAGTTACCCAATTGGCATCAACTAATTTAAGATCAATGAATCTACCTTCGGCCAGCGGTACAGTTGGATCTACCTCTTCACCCCAACTGATATATGATTCAGTGATAGGTTTCTGCAATGATTCCTTTATTTCTTGGATCATTTCATCTTTGCGGTCTTTGTTATGGACACCGATACTAATAAATGTTTGACCACCCTTTTTGCGATGATCTATTATAGTTTGGTACAGTTCTGGCCAAAATTTAAATCGTGTGCCGTTCGTAGTAATCTCAATGGATGTTTCAGGCCATAATTCCCTAACACCATTAACCCAATCCATAAATGTTGGGTTCAGGGTGGGTTCTCCACCTAAAATAGATACACGTGGTAAATCTAGTTTATTACTCCATTCCCTGTATATATCTTTATAATCATCCCATTTTTGCTGCCCAGAGAATTGGTAATTATTAAACCTATTACAATGTGTGCAATTGAAGTTACACACATTGGTTATATAAAATTCTACATAATCTAATGTAATTTTAGTCATAATCCTTGGTACCATTGTCCCAATGCATCAAATGTTTCGGTAAAGTTTTTATCACGCCTTGTATCATATTGTTTGTAAAAATGCTTGAAATCGTGTAACAATGATGGCATATCAAATGTATCAGAGTGCGGAGTCTTAACTACATCTAAATAATCAATTAATCGTTGAACTTGATTCAATTCCATTTCGTGCAATAATATATTATTTTTGTTTTCATCTAACCAATGCTGTATGTTATCTTTAAATTTCATCCTAATCCGATCAGGCAGAACCAACGGACCCTGAAAGCTAGGGAATCTTAATATGTTTAATGTAAAGGTTGGGAAACTCTTTCCAAATTTACCTTTTAATTCAATGCAATAATCCAAAAATTCAGGCAGTGTTTCCAGACACAATGCATTAATAGTACACATCATATGGAATCCCTTTATATTTCCTTCGGTGAGTAATCGTTCTATATTCCAACTCCATTGATCCCAATTAAATCCATCACGAATATACTCGGCGTGTTCTGATGTACTCTCGTTACTTGTATACAATTGAAAATCAGGTATGTTTTTTGTCGCCTCTATTAATTTAGTAATTGTATTTTCATCAACACCAAGGTTACTATTCAATGCAAATGCAACATCCGTATCATTCTTATTGTACCAATCCAATAACCTCCAAGTATGAGAACTCATTAATGGTTCCCCCCCTGTTAGTCTTAATTCAGACAATGTTCTGTGTAAATCACTTTCCCACCAATTAAAAAATGCTTCTACATATGGGTTAGTCTCATTGGGTTTATATCGCTGAGATGATGTATGTTCATGTGTGTAGTGGTTCCTACCATCGCTTATCAAGTCTGTGTATGGACCGTTTTTTTTAAGATCTGTCACCCATTGGGTGCTGAATGCTGGGTTACAATAACTGCATGCAAACTGGCAAGTTCTATCAAATGCAATCTCCAATGTTTTTAAGTCAATATCCTCATTGCTATCAGTAGCCATTGCAGTTTTAACATCTTCATCATTGTATATTGCTGTTTTATATACACGGTCACTAATACTATCTCTGCCAATATCCTCTATTTTCCAGCAATATTCACACCCTGTCGGTCTTTCACCTACTTGCATTTTCCTACGGTCTTCTTTCTTTTCTGGGGTATTATGCAATGCTTTTGGTGTTTGATTAATACTATCCAGATGCACAAAATGTGGTAATGGGTGGTGACAACTAGTAGTCATTCCCGAACCCAACCAAACAGTAGCATTGTACCATTTAGCTAGGCATAAGGTGGGACTATGACTATCTATATAGTGCTTTATCTCTCTATCTGTTTCTCGCCTACCTTTACGCAATCCCATATATTTCCCTATTTATTTGTTGATACCGCGATATAAATGTATGTACTCGCTGACATACTTTTTCCCCACAAATGCGTTCAACATCACCCACCAACGCATCATCAATGCCAAACACACTTTGTACATTAATTACAAAATCTAACTGCTGACTACCCAATGTATCATACCACGCTGCGGTTTCATTAATATTATGATATTCAATTAATTCATCACGTATCATTTTAGAATCTATAATATTATTTTTACTGTATGGTGGCCATCCGTTGCCTCTTATTGACGCGTATATTTCTTTGTTCCATGTTAGCGTATGTTGT
>Ga0209774_1000892_pt1 | contig 19419 bp, 14 predicted proteins | sample SaaInlV_150m_DNA_2_FD_184648 | JGI IMG/M metagenome (GOLD analysis project Ga0209774, IMG submission 184648) | Marine microbial communities from expanding oxygen minimum zones in the Saanich Inlet - SI037_S2LV_150m_DNA (SPAdes) (version 2) | ecosystem: Environmental > Aquatic > Marine >... | reverse complement strand
AAACCCTCCTGCTGCGGCAGAATCCTGAAATGGAACCTGGTTCTATTTATGTTGAGTCTGATGAAGAAATAATCAGCAGATCCATTGAAGGGCAGTTCGATAAGCTGGAAGAATCGCTGACAGAACAACTTGAAAATAGACATGCACATTTATCCGAAGTAGATATAGATGCGCACGATTTTAGCCTAGAGACTGTTTCAGACTTGAAAGAAGTTGAATCGGAGTCTCTTGATTTAAGTCAAACTGAGACCACACAACAGATAGCGCCAGCAAGCTCAGCAGAAACAAGCGTTGAAACAGAGGAGCCTGAAAAGCAGCCAGATAATGTGGAGCCACTTCCGGAAACTGCATCGGCGGAATCCGAAAATCTGCAGCCTGAATCACTAGACTCTGAAGCCGCAAGTGCTGAAACAGCAAACGTCGAATTAGCGGAACCGGAACAGGGTACAGAAGCTGTTGAAACAGTAACTACTGAAACGCTAGGTTCATCGCCGGACACCACAGATCAATTTCCGGAAACTGATACGGATGACTCTGCTGAGTAAAAAGTCTATGGAAATAATTCAGTCAACGTTTGCCAAATAAAAGAAAATTTTGCGGATATTTTTTCAGGCTCTAAATTATCATTTTTAAATCCTCAAAACTGAAGCTAACTAAGCCTTATATTTTTCATGTTACCTGATTCATCAACTGCGGAATTACCGGTTTACTCGAACCTTGAAACGTACATTAGCGGAATTGAAAATATTCCGGTACTACGCAAGGAAGGGCGAGTGATGCAGGTGATCGGGCATATGGTAGAGGCCACAAATCCGGGTTGTGCTGTAGGAGGAATGTGCCAAATATTTAATCCTGCAACCAATAAATCTGTGCCTGCGGAAGTCGTGGGATTCCGGAAAGACCGGATGCTCGTAATGCCACTGCACAACGCTCATGGAATTGGGCCAAAATGCAGAGTTGTTCCGGAAGACCGTCCGGCGATGGTTCCGGTAGGTGAGGGATTGCTGGGACGGGTTTTCGATCCGTTGATGCGGCCACTGGACGGTTTAGGCGAGTTAGCAACTTCCACGGAGGTTCCCTTATATCCGGAAGTCGTAAACCCGTTGAATCGTGAACGCATCAAAGAACCATTAGATGTTGGAGTGAGATCCATTAACGCCAGCCTGACTTGCGGTCGTGGACAGCGTATCGGAATAATGGCCGGTTCCGGAGTTGGAAAATCGGTGCTGCTCGGAATGATGGCACGTTACACTGACGCAGACATTAATGTCATTTCTCTGGTAGGAGAACGTGGAAAAGAAGTGCGTGAATTTATCGAAGATAATTTGGGTGAAGATGGCATGCGGCGTTCGGTCGTAGTCGTTGCGACATCGGATCAGCCGCCTCTGCTGAGAATGCGCGGTGCTTATGTGGCGACCTCTATCGCTGAGCATTTCCGTAATCAGGGTAAGGATGTTCTGCTGTCAATGGATTCTCTCACGCGTTTTGCAATGGCTCAGCGTGAAATTGGTTTGGCTGCAGGAGAACCTCCGACAACTAAAGGTTATCCGCCTTCCGTATTTGCCTTATTACCAAGCCTGCTGGAACGTGCAGGCACGCATGAGGGACCGGGTTCGATAACCGGATTTTACACTGTGCTCGTTGAAGGAGATGACGCAAGCGATCCGATTGCAGACGCAATCCGCGCCATTGTTGACGGACATATTTTTCTCAGCCGTAGTATTGCGGAAAAGGGAACTTTCCCTGCAGTGGATTTGCTCTCTTCAACCAGCAGGGTTATGGTCAATGTAGTTGGCGAGACGCACCTGGAACTAAACCAGATTTTACGACGTACTTTAGCTACTTACCGTGAAGCGGAAGATTTGATCAATATCGGTGCGTATGTTCAGGGAAGTAATCCGGAAATTGATTACGCTATTTCTAAATATCCATTAATTCAGAAATTCATTCAGCAGGGTATGAACGAACATACTGCTTTGAGCGAATGTGTTGACCGCCTCCAGCAAATTTTCGGAGACAGGTTGGAGGGGTATAATTTTGCGGAATAAATTTTCTGAAATCTCCAAACTAAGTCAGGCAATCTCGAAAAATTCTTTAGTCAGCGTGAATAGCGCAACTTACCCAACTACCGTTATTTGCTGAAGATTCCACGCAAGCTTCCAAAAATTGTATTCCAGCCAGACCGTCTTCCAGTTTCGGAAAATCTTGACTGAGCGGATCTGCATCGTGTCCAGCCATTTTGGCCTGTAAATTTTCTGCGAAATCAGCATAAACATTGGTGAATGCTTCAAAGTAACCTTCCGGCTGTCCGGGATTGACACGTAGCAGACGTTGCGCACAGGGATAGAGTTCCGGAGAATCCAATTCTAATATACGCGGTGTTTGTCCCAAAGGCGAAAAATGAAGTTGGTTTGGATGTTCCTGCCGCCACTCAAGACCGCCTTTCGTACCAAAAATTCTAATTCCCAAACCATGACGATGACCGACCGCGACACCACTGGCCCACAAATAACCAGCCGCGGACTGTGAAGACTTTTCCGCTTTTTCAAAACGCAGCAGAACGTGTGCGTTATCTTCAAGTACACGTCCGGAAACAAAGCTCTGTCGATCAGCAGAAACTTCCTTTAACTGCAAGCCGGTGATGAATGTTGCCAGATGCAGGGCATGAGTTCCAATATCACCGAGCACAAAAGTTTGTCCGGAAATTTTCGGATCATTACGCCACGCTGCACCTTCGCTTTGTTGCTCTACCGCTGTTGCGCAGTTTCCGTGTGCAAACTCGGTTTGTACTACGTTAATGTCACCCAATTCCCCATTCTCCACCATCGCACGTGCCTGCCTGACCATTGGGTAACCGCTGTAACCGTACATTGAGGCACACAACACATTGTGTTTTCGGGCGAGTTGAATCAAGTCCAAAGCATCCTCCACATTAGTGGTGATCGGCTTTTCCAAGATCAAATGAATTCCTGCTTCAATGAAAGTTTTAGCAATAGCGTAATGCGTACTGTTTGGAGTCATCACACCGACTACCTGAATGCCATCCTCCCTCGCAGATTCTGCAGCTGCCATTTCCCGATAATCCGTATAGACACGCTCCGGGTCCAAGCCTAACTCTGCGCCGAATTTCCGACCATCTTGCGGGTTTATGTCAAAAACTCCGGCCAGCAAATCGTAATATCCGTCTCTCTGCAAGGCGACACGGTGGCTGTCTCCAATCTGGCTGGTGGCACCTCCTCCAACCATTCCGTAGCGTAATGTTGGATTTTTCTTAAATCGATTGTGCATCAAATCCCTGTGTGTTGCAGAATAAATTTACGGGCCATTTTGGCATATTCAAGCGGATTGGCTTTTTCCGGATCCTGCTCTGCTTCAACGACAAACCAGCCTTGATAATTTGACTCTGCCAACGCTTGAAAAACCGGATCAAAATTTATGGCGCCGTCCCCCGGAACAGTGAAAACGCCGGCTTTTACTGAATCCAAGAAACTCATTTTATGCGGATGAACTTTGTCCAGAACATCCTGCCGTATATCTTTGAGATGAACATTCCGGATCCGTGACGCATATTTTTTGGTGATGGCCAGGGCATCGTCCCCAGCGTAAAAGGCGTGTCCGGTATCGATCAGTAAATGCACAAAATCCGGATTTGTCATTTCCATCAAACGGTCAATTTCAGCTGCGCTTTGGATCATCGTGCCCATGTGATGGTGATAAGCGATGTACATACCGTTTTCACGGGCAAGTTTGCCTATCCGGTTTAATCCGGACGCAGTTGCCTGCCATTGCTGATCCGAATAACTTGGGCGTTCAAAAACATATTTTGGCGAACCCTGCACACAGTGACCGCATTCACAGAGATTGATAACTTTCGCGCCCATTGCTTTGAGAAAATTCATTTTCTCCACAAAAGCCTGAACCGTTTCTTCCTCGCGACCTTCTTCACTAAAAAAACTACTGAACCAAGCCGATGAGATCTGCAAACCTCTTTTTCCCAAAGCCGTTTTTAAGACCGCAGGATCCTGAGGATATTTGTTGCCGATTTCACTTCCGGAAAATCCTGCTTCCGCCATTTCGTCAATGCACTGCTCAAAAGGAATATGACCTCCCAGTTCCGGAAGATCATCGTTGGTCCATGCAATTGGTGCAATGGCTAATTTGATTTGATCTTTGCTAAACATGATATTTTCAATAACTGTAATTTAAACTAAAGTCTCTTCTGTATCTTCCACAATTTATGCTAGTCTGACAATCTCTTAAAAAAGCCTAAAAAGTGTCATTTTGAACAAAACGAGAAATTTATTTTATGATACTACTCTAATATAATAAAGATTTATCCCTACGGTCGAAATGACAAAAGTTGTGTTTCAGATACTTACAAGTTCCTGGATTCCCGCTTTCGCGGGAATGACAACTAATTACGAATGCATCATATTTTAAACGTAGAAAAAAACGGGATAATCTATGCTCAGGATTCAGGAATCAAACTCAACCCACGTTTGCGGAATGTGAGAGAAACCTCAGTACCGGAATCATATTGTTTTTCCATTTGATTATCTATCACAAATAATTCACCAAGAGCACTTTCAAGTGTATATTCAATATGATCACCCAAATAAGATGTTTTTAGAATTGTTGCAGATATTTCATCTTTATTGACTACAGGATTCAGCATGATAGCCTGAGGACGAATTGCCACATCAACTTCTCCTGAGTGAATTCCCCGGTGAGGCAGTTTGAGTTTGATTCCTCCAAGATCAACTTCTGCTTCGTCTCCTTCAATGTTGATGATTTCAGCTTTTACCAGATTAGCATCACCAATAAAATCTGAGACAAAAAGATTTGCCGGTTCTTCATATAACTGATGTGGAGTTCCTTCCTGCGCAATCACGGCTTCATTCATGACAATGATACGATCCGAAACAGCTAGGGCTTCTTCCTGATCGTGAGTAACATAAACCGTGGTCAGTCCCAGTTTTTGCTGCAATTCCCTGATTTCCTCCCTTACTCGTCGGCGCAGCTTTGCGTCCAGATTCGAGAGCGGTTCGTCAAAGAGCAGAACTTCAGGTTCCAAAACAAGTGCTCGTGCGACGGCTACCCGTTGTTGTTGACCGCCGGAAAGTTCACTCGGCAAACGTCCGCCGTAACCCGTCAGTCCAACCAAACTCAGACCCTCATGGGCTTTTTCGCTCACTTCCGCTTTCGACATCTTACTCATCGTCAGACCATAAGAAACGTTTTGCAACACTGTCATGTGCGGAAAAAGTGCGTATGACTGAAAGACCATGCTCACATCCCGGTCAGTTGCTGGAAGTGTGGTCACATCTTTTCCTCCAATGTAAACATTTCCATCCGTTACCATCTCAAGTCCTGCAATCAAACGCAGTGTTGTTGTCTTCCCGCAACCTGAAGGTCCGAGTAATGTTACTAGTTTTCCAGATTCTATGGCAAAATCAAGATTGCGAATGGCCTTCACATCCCCGAAGGCTTTGGTTACATTATTAAATTCTACTGCAAATTTATTGTTCATATATTTGAATTTAGTTTATTTTTCAATCTTTGAAATATTTTAAAACTCAATTGCCTCTCGTCTTCCGAGTTCCCGTTTTCCAACAAGAATTTGTATTGTTCCGATTGCCGCCAGCATAACCATAATCAAAACTGAGGAATACGCAATTGCCAAACCGTAATCCGAGTTTTCGACTCTACCTAAAATATAAGAGGTTGCCATATCGTAATCGGCACTAACAAGGAAAATGACCGCGCTGATGGCCGTCATTGCTCTTACGAAACTAAAGACCAATGCCGCAATCACAGCTGGACGCAACAGCGGTAATAAAATCCGCCGAAATGTCGTGAAAGAACGTGCTCCTAAAGTCAAAGATGCTTCATCTAAACTAGGATCGAGTTGACTCATGGATGCTACTCCAGCTCGGATTCCAGTGGGCATATTCCTGAAGATAAAACAAACTACTAGAATTACACCGGTTCCGGTAATTTCAATTGGAGGGACATTAAAAGCTAAAATATAACCGATGCCGATTACGGTTCCCGGAATGGCGAAACTGAGCATGGTCAGGAATTCAAAACCGTCTTTTCCTCTGAATTTTTGTCGTACTAAGATATAGGCCACCAATAAACCGAAAGCCGCGGTCAAAGGTGCGGAAATAGCTGAAATTTGCAGTGTAGTCCAGAATGAATTCCATGCTGCTCCTTCCCACATTATACCATGTTCGGAAGACCAACTTAGTGCAAATTCATCTATATAATGTTTTAAAGTGAAGTTGTGTTTGTAACCCCAGGTTTCCACAAAACCCCCAAAAAGAATCATACCATAAATAATTAAACTCAAAGCAACAAAAGGTAGAGCTGTACTGTAAACACCAAATTTCACTCTTTTCGGTAGGCGAATATGAACACCAGAATCACCTTTCCCTGTGACAGTTGCATATGATTTTTTGCCGAGCCAGCGCCGCTGTGCGTAAAACGCGGAAAGAGTGAAAATTAATAAAACAATAGCCAAAACTGCTGCCATGCTTTGATCACCCTGTGCACCGGCAATAGCAAAGAAAATTTGCGTGGAAAGGACTTCATAACTTCCGCCAAGCACCAAGGGATTGCCGAAATCCGCTAAACTCTCAATGAATCCGAGTAGAAACGCGTTCGCCAAGCCAGGTCGCATGAGCGGCAGTGAGACCGTACGAAAAGTCTCCCATGTGTTGGCACGCAAAGTTTGCGCGGCTTCTTCCATAGAAGGGCTGATGCCTTCTACAACCCCAATTAAAACCAGAAATGCAATTGGCGTAAAAGCCATAGTTTGTGCAAACCAAATTCCGGTAAGTCCATAAATCCAACGTGTAGGCTCAATGTTGAAAGCCCATTCCAAAAATGTATTGACTGCACCGGAACGCCCAAAAAGTAAAATTATTGCTAAACCAATCACAAAAGGCGGTGTTATAATCGGTAATAACGAAGCAGTGCGGATGAGGCGTTTGGCACGCATGCCCGTGCGGGTTACAATTAGCGCAAAAGCCAAACCCAGTCCGGTGGTGGTTGCTCCTACCAAAATGGCCATGATGAGCGAATTCCAGGCAACTCCGCAATTTAGATTGTTTGTAAAACAACCAAGCCCCCAAATATTTGGCGAAGTAAATTTTTCTATAAACGGTATTAAAACAAAATTACTGTCTGCATCTTGAACAGCGTTGATCAATATTTTGGAAACAGGAAAAAAGACAAAAGTCACCACCAAAACAATGCTCAAACCGATTGAACCTGAAACAAAAACATCGCCGTTTGTTATTCCCCGTGCAGCTAATCCTTGTGTGAAGATAAACAAAAACCCTCCACAAACAAGCAAAGCGCCATAGCCCATGCCAAATTGTGTTTGACCTAATTCGCCAAAACCGTTTCTGAGGAATTCCCAGTTCCATCCGTGTAAACTAATTGCAAAACCTTGTAATAAAGTATAAACAAAACCAAAAGCTCCTGAAAAAATAAGGATGTTTGCGAAGCGGCGATCGGTTTTTTCCAGCCGTATAACGGATAAAGGAAGTAACAAAACTAAAACCAACGGCCAAAGCCACCAGCGTTGGTGCATCAGGATTTGTAAAAATCCAGGTGAGTACTCGTCAAAAGTCGGATAACCATCTGTGATCCAGACAAAACTCCAGAAACCGTCATATGCCGCATACCATGGTAAAACTAGAAAACCAAACCAGGCTACCCCAAGCCATGCAAGAAAAGGCAGATTAAGTTTCATGTAAAATGAATTGGAAAGAATGTAGTAAATGAGACAAGTCTCCGGAAACCTGGAAAGGCATCCGGAGAAAAGATGGGTTAAGATCAGCGAGGAAGAACTTTTACATCTCGATCCCATTTTGCCAAAAGTCCGGTACGGACTGCTTTTGAACCATATTTTGCATGGTCATAATCAATCAGCTTGATGCTGCTGACATCCGGGGCTTCTTTAGGTACAGATGCGTTTTTATTGGAAGGCACCTGATAAGATTTGACAGAAGCAGCCATGCTTTGCACATCTGCAGTCAGCGCAAAATCCACCCATTTTTTTGCACTGTCCAAATTGCGTGCACCTTTGATAATGCTCATTGAACCAATCTCGTAACCGGTTCCTTCACAAGGTGCAACTGTTTGAATGGGCATTCCTTTGACACCTTGTTTCACTGCATCATGCATGAAAACAATACCAATTGTGTTTTCACCACGCGCTGCAGATTTGATTGGAGCAGAACCAGATTTGGTGTATTGGTTGATATTTCGATGCAGACTTTTCATATAATCAAAGCCGCCGTCTTCTCCAAACAATTGAACCATTGTGGCTAAAGTAGTATAAGCAGTTCCGGAAGTATTGGGGTTTGCCATTTGAATTTCGCCTTTGTAAGCGGTATGCAGCAAGTCTTTCCAGCATTTTGGTTCCGGCAAGCCTTTTTTGGCCAACAGTTCAGTATTGAAACCAAAACCGAGTCCGCCCATGTAAATTCCGACGGTTTTACCGCCCGTGGCTTTGTGTGGAGTTTTGGCCCAATCGTTCAACTCAGAAAACTTGGACGAGGTATAAGCCTGTGTCAGCCCTTCTTCGGCAGCCTGCAAATGTGGATCTCCTGTTCCACCCCACCAGACGTCACCTTTGGGATTGGATTTTTCTGCTCGGATTTGTGCCAGAGTTTCACCGGAACTTTTGCGGGTCATTCGAACTTTGATCCCGGTGCGTTGCTCAAACTCATTGACCATCAATTCGCACCAGTCAATTTGCGGACTACAATAAAGCGTGAGCCTCCCCCCAGCATATACCGGTAATGCAATCATCAATAAGAGCAATGACACCATTGCCACTCTAATTATTCTCATACTATCTCCTAAAAATTAGGTTTAAAAAAATGAAATTCTTACCATTAAGAATTCCATCAAACGCCATATTCTACACTTTCGGCAGACTCTGTCAACAAATTAAATATTATCTTGCAAATAAATAATAAGGCTAAGAAATAATGAAAAACGGCTTAAGCATTTGCCGACCCAAAACACAGACTAAATTCTCTTAGCAGGAGTTTTATTATACTCCAAATTCCCCATGTGTTTCAGTTGATCAATTATTTTCAATAGTCTCTGGCTTTTCGGACTTCAACCTCCATTTCGGCGTGTGAAGTCAACGTGTCTTCACAGTTTGAAATTTCCGGAACTCCTACACGCCACCATGAATGGTAACCGTCGCTCATTGTTCCCGGCATTACTTTGAGTTCAATCAAGGTTGATATTTTCTCCTGTTTTGCAGCCTGCAGCGCGTCTTTGAATTCAACTGCGTTTTCCGCGAAATAGGCTTTCACACCGAGCGCTTCCGCATATTTTTTGAAATCCACAGGTGTAATCTCACCGGTTAAACATCCGCTTTCTTTTTCACGGTAACGGAATTCATTGCCGAAACCAACGCTGCCGTGCGCCATCTGCAAATTTTTAATGCACTGGAATCCGGAATTGTCTAGCAGCACAATGTTAATTTTTGTGTGCTCTTTGAGACTGGTGAGAATTTCCGAGTGCAGCATTAAAAAACTACCGTCACCGACAATGGTATAAACTTCACCTTCGTTCCAGGCTAACTTTGCACCAAGCGCTCCAGCAACTTCGTAACCCATGCAGGAATATCCGTATTCCAAATGATAAGTTTTAGGCAGTTCACAACGCCACAAGCGGTGCAAATCTCCAGGCAAACTTCCGGCTGCACATAGAATCACATCTTCAGGTGCCATGAACTCGTTCAAGGTTCCTAGAATCTGTGTCTGTACATTTCCGGAATCACTGCTAAGTCCGTAAAGCCGGTCCACCTCCGTGTTCCATTCAGACTTCAACTGAGAAACTTTGTTTGCATAGTCAGCGCTCGTTTTATAAGCAATTTTCTCAAGTCCGGAACTGAGAGCTTCTAATCCGGATTTTGCATCCGCCTGCAGCGCAATACCATCCATTTTGTTGCCGTCAAATGTGCTGACGTTGAGGTGCAGGATTTTCGTGTTTTCAGCAAAAGCCTGTTTTGAAGAAGTGGTGAAATCCTGTAAACGTGAACCGACCGCCAAAATCAAGTCAGCATCTTTTGCCAGTAAATTTGCGGCAGCAGTTCCGGTAACGCCGACTCCGCCTACGCTCATTTCGTCTTTCCAACTCATTGCGCTTTTTCCGGCCTGTGTTTCACAAACCGGAATCTGGAAAGTATTTGCAAATTCACGCAGCGTTTTCGTAGCCAAAGAATAATGCACTCCTCCACCTGCGACGATTAGGGGACGTTTAGCATTCCGAAGCAGCTCAACTGCGTTCCGGAGCGGACGTTCATGTAAAGATCGGCGGTCCAAATGCCAAATCCGCTTTTCAAAAAATGAAGCCGGATAATCGTAAGCTTCGGCCTGTGTGTCCTGCGGCAAACACAAAGTTACCGCGCCGGTGTCGACAGGATCTGTCAAAACACGCATTGCATTCAAGCCTGCCGTCATCAGTTGTTCCGGACGCTCAAGGCAGTCCCAGTAACGACTGACGGGTTTGAAAGCATGATTTGCGTTGGCAGTATAATCCCACGGTGTCTCAATTTGCTGCAACACCGGATCCGGCTGACGTGACGCAAAAATGTCTCCGGGTAACAGCAAAACCGGAAGCCGGTTGACAGTCGCAGCTGCTGCTCCAGTGATCATGTTGGTTGCTCCCGGACCAATCGAACTGGTGCAAGCGTAAATCCCAAGCCGGTTTTTTTGCTTGGCAAAAGCTGCGGCTGCGTGCACCAAACCTTGTTCGTTGTTGCCCTGAATGTAGCGTAGACTTGTCCCGCCGTATTCCAGTGCTTCGCCGATTCCGGTCACGTTTCCATGTCCGAAAATTCCCATCACCCCATGGACAAATTTATGCTCTGTGCCATCTAGTTCAATAAACTGCTGATCCAAAAAACGCAGCAGCGCCTGTGCCATGGTAAGTCTAATTGTTTCCATAAAACCTTTATTCTTAATACAAAATCGCCGTAATAATTTCTTTGATTCTCTTACTGTTTGACCATCCATTCATGCTGCGGATCATTATGAAATTTCCAAATCCGTTTTGGACCTGCCATCACATTCAGATAATAGAGATCGTATCCATGCGCTGCTCCGACCGGATGATAACCGCGAGGTACCATCACCACATCATGATCCTGAACTGCCATTGTTTCGTCCAGACTGCCATCATCTGTGTAAACACGCTGGAAAGCAAAACCCTGCGGAGGATTGACGCGGTGGTAATATGTTTCTTCTAAAGATGATTCCTCCGGAAGATTATCGGAATCATGTTTGTGCGGCGGATAACTTGACCAATTACCGTTCGGCGTAATCACTTCCACCACGAGCAGACTGTCTGCATCAGCCGTTTCCGGTAGAATATTACAGATGTGACGGGTGTTCGTTCCGTGTCCCCGTGTTTCATAAGTCATGTTTTCGGGTGTAATCAAACGTGCCGGAAAGCTGCCTTTTCCCGGTGCGGAACAAACCGCCAGTTCCAAGTCGGTTTCTGCTTCCACACTAAATTGATCATCATTTGGGAGATAAACCGCATAAGGTGGTTTGCTTTCTTCACTTGAATTTTCGGAAAAAACGCTCATGCGCTCACCTAAATTGTCCCACGATTCATGCAGAGTTTTCACGCTTGCTTTACCGCTAACCAGCACAAGGCAAACTTCACGGTCGCCAGTGTCCCTTTGCAGGGCTTGTCCGGCTTTTAGTTTAAAAAAATCGAATCCGACATATTTCCAAGCTGCGGATTCCGGTGTTATATTTTGGATGCGTCCCTCTGAATTTGGAGACTGTGCACGTGAAAGTAGTGAAGTCATAATAGATTAAAGAAATATTAAAAAGAGTTTATTAGTCGTTAACCATGATGGTTAATTAAAAAGTACAGAATCGTAAATAAATTACCACAGAGCCACAGAGGTCACAGAGTAAAAACTAATAAATAAAGTTGTCTGAGCTCTCTGTGATTCTGTGGTTAAACAACTTTTATGTAGATTTTGTTTTTTCATGTTCGTCAACTCTCAGATTTCAGTATTGTAGAACTGAACGCTGAGAGTTATTTTAAGAATGTCGCGGAACCAGACGTACAACCAAATCACAACCGACCGCTTCTGCATAGCGACGCAATGTTCCCAAAGATGGTGAGTGACGATCACTTCCTCCTCCGGATTCCAACCTTGCCACGGCTGGTGCTTTGGTTCCCATACGCTCCGCAATTTCGGCTTGCGTGAGACCCGCTTGTTTTCTGGCTTTTAGCAATTCATCAAAAAGCACGAATTCGTCTTCAAGCACGTCGTATTCGCTTTTAACTTTTGGATTGGTAAGAGCCTTCTTTTTGAATTCATTGTAATTAAACATTGTTACCATATTTGTTATGTTTTGCAAAAAGAAATTCACAAATTTTGCCAAATATTTATCACCTGTTGATAACGTTCTTCGATCATGGATGTAACTTCAGTTTCAGTAATTTTGCCATCCGCGAATTGTATCCACGGTTCCCAGAAAATGCTGCGACCAACGGCAAATCCGCAAGTGTGAGGAGTTGAACGCGCGACACGAAACCATTTGTCAAACTGCTCGATCGGTGCGTTATTTCCAAGAATAATCACTCCAACCTCCGGATCGTACTTATCCAGAACGCCGGTCATCGTTTGCCATTCTTCTTCATTGTCGAGCGCGGTTATTTTCCACCAATATGGATTTATGCCTGCTTGATAGACTTCCTTCATTGCATCAGCCAGAGTCTTTCCAGCAGAGAGTTGACTTTCATTTTTGGCAAAATCATCCGGAATAATCAATTCCAGCATCAATTTCCGCTTGAGCGTAGCGCAAACTTCACTCAGTTTTTTGAGCTGTGTAAGCTGCGTTATTTTTTCTTCAGAACTCATTTGTGAATGAAAATGCCAAAGCACTTTCACAAACCAATCTGAGGGACGCACCAATAATTGTTGATAAAGCGAATCCTCGCTCAACCACTCTACTGGAAATGAACCAGCTTTTTCGATTGGTACTCCGATCGTATAATGCGCGTCTGCAGAATTTGTCAGGATATTTCGACCATATTCCGGATCAATCAAAATTGCGAGTCCTTTGTGACTGTTTGATTTTCGGACATTTTGAAAACCCTTGCAAACTTGATCCTTAAAATCCGCAATTTTATCTGTGGACAAAGCATTTTCACGGCAAGTTTCTTCAAATTGAGTACGATGATCAAAAGCCAGAATCAGCAATTCTTCCCGCACCGGGCGTTCAGACTTTTGCAGTTGCCCCTCGCACATGACGTTCCGGAGTTCTGTCTGCAAGTGTAACTGATTCATTTTAGACCAGAAGGACTGGTGGGTTGGCAATGCCAGATTTGGAGCATCATCGAAGTGTTGGATAAAATATTCAATTTCCGCAAAAGAAGGTGCAGCAGGAGAACAGCCGTGCCGTGTTACCACCAGCGCCCCGCAGGCATTTCCGTAAAGTGCGCAGGTTTCCAAACTTTCTTTTCGCAACCAGCCGCGCAAAAAACCGCTCATAAAAGCATCACCGGCGCCGAGTACATTCAGCACTTCAATCTTAAAGGAACGTGCGGAAACCGGATTGGCGGATTCCGGAGAATAAACCTCGCAGCCATCCGCACCACGTTTAAGCACGATGGTTGCCGACGATTGCTGCTGAATGGCGGTCAAACAACTTTCCAGCGTTTCCGCGCTGTCCGCGACAGACTTTCCGGCGCAAATCTGTACTTCTTCCTCTGTACCGACGATCAAGTCCAAGTCTGCAAGAAAGGGTTGGATCTCCTGTGTTACTTCTGCGGAAGCGACAAAACGTGTTTCTCCGTCTCCGGCTTCCGTCAAGCCCCATAACACCGGGCGATAGTCGATGTCCAAAATAATCGCACATCCGCATTCTTTGGCAACTTTCACGGCCTGTCTGGTAGCGTCACGCATTTCCGGCGTGGATAATCCTGTGCCGGTAATCAGCAAAGCTTTGGCTTTTTTGAAAATTTCAGGTTCGGCGTCTTCCGCTTGAATCTGCATGTCCGCACAATTTTCACGGTAGAAAATCAAAGGAAAACGCTCCGGTGGATTCACGCCGAGCAAAACAAGCGCGGTTAAATGTTTCGCAGTGCTTCGTAAAAGCGAAGTGTCAACACCTTCTTTTGCCAGAGTATTGCGTAAATAAACTCCCATATCATCGGTGCCGACGCAGGAAAACATGGCGGATTTAAGTCCCAATCGAGCAGTTCCAACAGCAGTGTTTCCGGCGCAACCGCCGAGATATTTACGAAAACTTTGCGCGTCTTCAAGCGGACTCTGTAGCTGTTCGGCATAAAAATCAACTGCAACACGACCCATGCAGATCAAGTCGAGTGGTCTGGAATTATCAATTAAGTTTGGTGTTTTTGTCATATTTTAGGCTAATTAAATAGATTCTACTTTTTCCGCTTTCCCGCTTTTTAGTGATTGCTGTGCCGCGAGTGCAATCAGCACCGGAGCAAGACCGTCTTTCCCGGAAACAGGAGTCGCTTCGTTTTTACGAACTGCATCAACAAAAGCCTGCATTTCAGCGATAAATGCTTTTTCGTAACGCTCCAGAAAAAAGTAAAGTGGTTTGTCGCGGATTGTTCCGGATTCGTTGAGCACAATCATTGAGGTCGGTGTGTTGTTGTCCGCCAGCGCGGTACCTTTTGAACCGAAAACTTCGACACGCTGGTCATAACCGTAAACCGCTTTGCGACTGTTTTCGATAATGCCGAGTGCGCCGTTGGCGAATTTCAGTGAAATAACCGCAGTGTCAATGTCACCCGCTTTGCCGATTTCCGGATCAACCAGCACCGCGCCGTAAGCATGAACCTCTTCAACTTCACTACCGCTGAGAAAACGAGCCATGTCAAAATCGTGAATCGTCATGTCCAGAAACATTCCTCCGGAACCCGCTACATACTCAGCCGGCGGTGGAGCAGGATCGCGTGAAGTAATCCGGATAATGTGCGGTTCGCCCAAAGCACCGGAAGCGACTTGCTGCTGCACTGCTGAAAAATTTGGATCAAAACGGCGGTTGAAACCCACCTGAAGTTTGACTCCGGATTTGAGAACTTCTGCTAGAGCATTCCGGATAATTTTCGGATCAAGCGCAATTGGTTTTTCACAAAAAATATGCTTTCCGGCCTGTGCGCATTCGATCAGTTGTGGTGCATGTTCGGCCGATGGCGAGCCAATCAGGATTGCATCAATTTCCGGATCGTCGAGCATTATCCGGTGATCTTTCCCTGTCACAGGAATATTTCTGGAAGCAGCCCATTCCTCGTCCAGAAACGGATCCGTGATGGCTTTTAAACGCGCGCCCTCGACACGGCTGAGCAGATTGTCCGCATGCAGTTTGCCGATACGTCCTGCGCCGATTATTCCAAATGTTACTGTTTTAGCTTCGTTTTTCATGTTATCCTTTTGTTGTGCTATTAATTTATGCAAGTCTACGTTTTGTCGCTTCATCGAGGCCTTCGCAAAATCGCTCGATCGGCCACTCCTCATTCAAGGCTCTTTCAATCAACGTCTGTACAGTTTCCGGTGCGGAACCTGCCAGCGGAGAATCCAAATCCAAATTTGTCGGAAATGAATAACCATCTACTACTGATAAACAAACTGATTTAGATTCTTCCAGACTGAATAATTTGGCCTGTTTTCCGGCAAGCAGTAGCGGATAAATCAATTTCGTTATTTTGCTACGGTCTACCGATTCCATCGGTTTTCCAAAAGCACTTGAAACTTGCAGCAAGTTGGCAATGCGGTCACTGGATTCGGTGTTGTTTCCGCCGGCATGAAACAAGGCCGGACTAAAGAAAACAGCATCCCCTTTTTTCAGAGGCAACTGCACAGCATTTTGCGAAAAATAATCAATGAATTCCGGATTTCGCCACGCCAGATAACCAAGCGGATATTGCTGCGAAAATGGCAATAGCAAGGTAGGTCCAGCTGAAGTGTTCATTTCAGTATGCGCTACAGCTCCTTGTAAAGTCAGTAACTGCGAAAAAATTTGACTCGCAATTGGAAATTCCGCAACAATTGAATCATCCTGAAAACCAAGATGATAATCACGGTGCGGCTGTTGTGCCTGTCCACCGGGTTTAACAATGTTGACCTGTGAAGTTAGCTGATAAAACGGGCCGAGCCATGCTTCCGAGATAAAACGCAGGACGGGATTTTTGTAGTAAGCAATGAAGGCTTCCGTATCCCTTTCGCAAAATTTCTGTAAGGCATTCCAAATTCTTTCGTTTTCTCCGGGCTTCGCAAAATGATCGCCTCGACTTTCCGTAATATTTTTTTCTTCAGCAATTATTTCCTTAAAAACTTTGCTTGCTCTGTCAATGACATGTAAATCAGGAAATGCCTTGCTAATCACCAGCACCCCCGGACCATCCTTGAGGCAGTGATGTAACTCAGTTTTTAAATCTTGAGCTTGCTCTGCACCAAGCAAAGATCGGATTCGATCGCCTTCATAGATGACAACGTTCTGTTGAACTTCTGCAGAGAAAGGATAGTCTTCCGCATTCACGCTTTGCAAACAAATTGCTGAAAATTCAGCCAGATCGATGTCAGTAATATTATAAAAATGGCGTTGCATCATAATTAAGCTGAATCAGCATGGTTAGCAAATCTCCTCAATCGCAACTTTACGTCCCTCTGCTGCACTCAACAATGCCGCATCCAGAATCCGTTGTATGCTTGCTCCGTCTTCAAAATTCGGTCTACATTCTGTTCCGGAAGCAACGGCTTCAACAAAATCTCCGACCATCTGACCGCGTTTGCGGAACGTTTCTTTGTACATTTGCTGGATGTCTTCACGTTGCTGACCATCCTGAAGCATTTCAGGCATGTCAATTTCCTGAAACTGCGTTTCTTCTGCTTTCGCACCAAGCAGTTGGTAAGTCTTTTTCCAATCGGTCCAGCCACGTAATGTGCCAGCGGAACCGTGCAGATCCAAGTGGTGGGTTTGCCCCCAAGGCGTCGGTTCATGTGCGACTGTGCTGGCCTGCACCACGCCCTTCGCACCATTGGCGAACGTCAAGATTACAATACTAAAATCATCTGCCTGCACATAAGGCTGTCCTTCTGGCTCCAGTTTTGGGCGCTCAATCACAGTATTTAATTCAGCAAAAACGTGAGTGACTTCTCCAAAAAACCACGTGGCTAAATAGAGGAAGTGAGAGCCGATATCACCCAAAGAACCGGAACCTGCCAAATTTTTATTAAACCGCCAATGATATTCTGGAGACCGTCCGTAATTGGCGTAATAGCGAAAATTCAGATGGTGCGGTTTTCCCAAATATCCTTCACTCAACAAACGTTTAATGGTTTGAGTCATGGGTAAAAAAGAATAAGTGAAAGGCACCATGGTTATTGCTTGATGACTTTGCGCCGATTCCAGCATGCGTTGGGCCTCTGTATAATTCAAAGCAAGCGGTTTTTCACAAAGCACGTGCAAGCCTTTTTCCAGCGCGGCAAGAGTAACAGGGCAGTGAGTGGCATTCGTGCTGCTGATAATCAAAGCATCCAGCGGTTCTTCATTCAGCATCGTTTGCCAATCTGTATATACTTTTGGAATTTCCCAAATATCTGCCAACTTGCGAGCGCGTTCTTCATTGCGTCCACAACAAGCTACAACGACAGCTTTTTCGTTTCCAGCCAGTGCCGGTAAATACATGGTGTCTGCCCACCAACTGGTTCCAATAATGCCAATACGTACTTGATCCATAACTATCTTTAAAAAAATTTCCAGTTCCGGAGTGATCGCTTTCTACTCCGCTCAATGTGCGACTTTAAAAATAATATAACAGTTTAAGTTCTACGCTGTACTACAGTCTGATTAACTCAAGAAATATTTTCGAGATGGAGTAGCAAGTCAGCTTTTGGTTCAATTATTTAGCAACACCCATTTGCCATCATTCCGGCTTGATTTGAGCGCTGCGTTCACAAAAATCATGCCGTCAATTCCATCGTCTAAATCCGGAAATAAAACATCCTGCGGAACAGGTTTCCCTTCACGGGCAGCATAAATTGCTTGTGCGATTTCTGTATAAATATTGGCAAAACCTTCGATATAACCTTCTGGATGTCCCGGCGGTGTACGTGTTACTTTTGTGGCGGATTCAGCAAGTTCCGGACTTCCACGTCCGAGTATTTTAGAAGGCTCTCCGAGCAGTGAAAATTTAAGGTAGTTTGGATTTTCCTGTGACCATTCTAAACCTGCTTTACTGCCGTATATTCTGAGGCGCAAACCGTTTTCATTTCCTGGTGCAACTTGACTCACCCAGAGCATTCCTTTTGCGCCGCCGGAGAATCGTAATAAAATATGTGCGTTATCATCCAAAACGCGGCCTTCTACAAAATGATTTAAATCCGCGAGGAGTTCTGTCGGCTGTAAACCGCTCACAAAACAGCTGAGATGAAACGCGTGAGTTCCTATGTCACCAAGCAATCCACCCTCACCGCCCTGTTCAGGATCCGTGCGCCAGGCGGCTTGTTTATGTCCAGTATCTTCCAATTTTTCGGACAACCAGTCCTGTGCATATTCGATTTGTACAGTCCGAAGATCACCAAGTTGACCTTGAGCAATTAAGGCACGCGCATGTCGCACCATGGGATAACCGCTGTAGTTGTAAGTCAGTGCAAAAATTTTGTCTGATTTACGCGCAAATTCCGCAAATGCATGGCCCTCTTCCAAAGTTGCGGAAAGCGGTTTGTCGCAGATTACATGAATTCCTGCTTGCAGGAAAATTTCTGCGATCCGCAGATGCAGATGGTTGGGCGTCACAATCACCACTGCTTCAATTCCGTCAGTTCGTGCCTGTTCTTTTTCCGCCATTTGCTGAAAATCGACGTAAGATCGGTCAGCGGAAATTCCCAGTGTTTTTGCGGAACGTATTGAGCGTTCTGCTTCAGACGAGAAAGCCCCGGCGACTAATTCGTAATGATTGTCCAGACGTGCCGCCATTCGATGAATTTCTCCGATGAAAGCTCCTTCACCGCCACCGACCATTCCATATTGAATTCTGCTTTGCATTAGTTTCAACTCTTTTCAACAGGTTTACTGCGCAGCGAGGCCACGGTTTCCGGTTCAGCCCGTTTACAATTCAGCGGAGGTAATCCCTGTTCCATTAACTTCAAATCTTCAAGCAGCAAATCTCCCATCTCAAGCAATGCGGAATTTAGTGCGCCTGCACGGTGTGCGGACAGTAAAACATTAGGTGATTTCCGGATTGGATGATCCAATGCTAAAGGTTCCTCCGGAAAAACATCTGTCGCCAAACGTATTTTCCCTTGTGCTGTGTATTCGACAAGTGCTTCAAAATCCGCAATGGCCGCTCTGTTTAAAAGTAATAATCCGGCACCATGCTGCA
>Ga0209774_1000788_pt1 | contig 21419 bp, 18 predicted proteins | sample SaaInlV_150m_DNA_2_FD_184648 | JGI IMG/M metagenome (GOLD analysis project Ga0209774, IMG submission 184648) | Marine microbial communities from expanding oxygen minimum zones in the Saanich Inlet - SI037_S2LV_150m_DNA (SPAdes) (version 2) | ecosystem: Environmental > Aquatic > Marine >... | reverse complement strand
ATTATCATCTGTATTAATAATCGAAACTGCAAAAATTGAATCAGTTTCTTCTTTACTGAATTTTTCTGTACTGTCTGCGGCGATACCAAGTTCCTGCCATTCGTTGCCAACCAATTCGATTTTCGCTATTTGAATTATGGTCGATTTGTCAACATCACTTACGGTTAAACGCATATGATTAATATTATTCCACTCACGTTGTTGTGATTCATCACTTTGATTAAACTCTGAGAGTGGCACACGGTACAGTCGCCATCCTGTAGGAATACCGTTTTGTTTCGTTTCACCTGCAAAATAGGTCGTATCCACCAATTGGAATGATTTGGTGAAATAATCATTTGTTCGATCTAAAAATCCTGTTCTATCCAAATCCTCTGTATCTGGATACCGACCAGCATCTAAGGCATTTTTTTCTGTACCATTAATGCTGGAGTAATCGTTGCTACCTTCAGAATATCCCCAGTTATCATCATTGGGGTCATCTGGATTTACATCACTAAATGTATTAATTAATACCAATTCACCGGCGGTGAGATAGTCTGAATACGTCGGACCTTCAGCATCTAAACAAGATCCCCATCCATCCTCATAGGTATCAGAACACCCATCCAACCCAATATCTTCTTCGTCATCTAGAATACCATCACCTATCAGCCCCCCCACAGGTACATCTTCTGTATTCAACTTCCCATTTCCATCCCTATCTTCACTGATTTGACCCAAATCGATGGTAAGGTTTCCCTGATCGCCCTTGACCCACATTTCAAAAAACTTTGTCTGTGTCTGATCATAATCCCCGGAATAAAATGGCGTAATAATCCCGCCCCAAATGGAATCCTTTGGCGAATCGGCCTGATGTTGTCGATGGTCAAACTGAAGCAACATAATATCCGTAGTTTCGTTCTGCGCCTGAATCGATGTTGATAAGTTGGGCCAAATATCTTTGGTCCGCACCTGAACGAACGGATTGAACCAATTGAGCTTTCCTCGATTTCGCTGGGTAAATCCTTCACCCGTTTTATAATCAGTCGGTGCAGAAGATTCTCTCCAAAACCGCCGTAAAATTGGGATGGATGTGGTCCGCTTTGACCCCTCAAAATCATCAATAAATGCTACACCGTTGGGATCACCGGTCGCACGGTTATTGATGGGATTGGGATTGGGTAATATTTGTGCAAACTCACCTTCAAAAGAAAAACCGGACGATTGTTCAGTTTCGATCAATGGCATTCGATCTAATGTTCGCGTCACTCTGGGTAAATCTTTTTGGAAACGACCATTCAATCCCCAGATGAAATTGCGCATCGGTTCGTATCCCACTTCTACCTTTTCATTAACCACAGATTGATTATAATAAAGTGCGGTTCCTCCAATAAAAGATTTTTCTCCAAAATCCATTTGAGAACGAATACCTAAAATCGTTTTTTTATCAAACGTGACCAACTGATGCTTATCATAAATCACTTTGATCTCCGCATTGGGATCCACATCATCAGAAAGAACAATCGTTCCACTGAAATAATCCACTTGATAATCCACACCTTTTTTCAACGGAATACCGCCTTTATAAACCTGTTCACTTCCTTCCACAATCATAAATCCAAGATTGATCGTTGCACTTTGGTTTGAATAATCCACTTCAATCGTAAATCGACTGTCATTGTTGATTTGGGTACGTTGGGTACTGAAATACATTTTACCTTCACCCAATGCTCCCTTTAAACCCGGTGCTTGGTTTCCACCGGGAATCGTATCCGCTGCAAAGGGATGGAATGTGGGGAAAAACAATTCACCATCGGAAAGACTTATGATATTTGGATTCGTTAAATCTATTTTCTGGTCAGATGATCGTGCACCACTTTCATTCAAACTATCTAATCCAAATTGGGTAATATAGGGATTTCCTTGAGGATCTAAATGACTGGGGACGGCCAATCGATCATTCACAATTCGTAATTCAAACCCGTCTCTATTGATATTGGTTGTCCCGAGGTAATAAACATTCTTGAACATGAGCGGCCACACAGGATGGCTCGGGGTCAGCTTTCTCGGTTTTAACATTTTCATCATTAATTGATCTGAACCAGTCGAAATACCTTCACCGATCGTTTTAAGCGTATCACCAGTAGTTCGATCGGCCAAAACGAAGGTACACCCCAAAACTTCATCATTGGCACTTTGTCTGAGTCGTATAAATCCCAAATCTTCACTCAAAATATAATCCTGCCCTTGTTCAAGTCGTTTATAATTCCCCGATTGGTCATGACTTTCATTTGGATTTTCTAAATCAGCAAAGGCGGTACCAGGGTTTGTTTCTGAATTGGTTGTTTGATCTAACTGATATAATTCAAAGTTTCGAATAACAATGTTTCCAATTTGGTGAAGCCCATCCTTTAATGGGTAAAAAGGTGGTACAAATACGGATGCACCCCCCACTTGGGTTATGGTACCATCGCGAAACCATTCATGAATAAAGAAATATTTATTTTGTACATAACGGTGGTCCTGGATTTTAATGGTTTGCGCTTCACTTTTCCCTTTGTATTCCTGAGATTTTTTCTCCGTATTCACCACAGATGCAATTGCGGTTATATCCATTGGGCCCAGTTTTGAAACCGTTTTAACTCCGAATAATCCTTGGTGACTTGCAGATCCCATGAGGGACTGAGATCCAGGTAAATTTAATGATACATTCCCCGCATCTACAGTTTGTACAATATTATCTTCTTCCCCTTTGTATGAAATCCGAATATTGTTTTCCCAGTCAAAATCACGTTCGGAATCATGATCTACGTTAATGGATACACGATCACCAATTTTCCCTTCTACACTAATACGTTGCGTTTGGTCAAACTCTAAATGTGTATTTTGGGTTTCATTCAACTTGGAGCGAATGAGTTCTTGGTCCTGAAATACCAAATTTCCTTTCACAGTTACATTGCCTCTTGCGGTAAGAGATACGCGGCCAATATTGCCCATGTCCATACCAATTACTTCAATACCTTTTCCCCGACGATCTTGAAGTATTTGAGATTGAGATAATTTAGATCGACTCGTGTCTCGAATGGCTTTATTTAATGCCAATTCCCTGTTGAGTTTTATCTGTTTTTCAAAATACCAATCTACCGGAGCTGCAAAAGGAACCGTATATAGTTTTCCAAATAGTTTCCCCGACAGCGTAATGGTGGACCAATCTTTGGATATTTCTGTAGATTGAATAATGACAAATGGCGTTCGAATTAATCCTCGTGGTGAATAAGATAGTGAATCATAAGGCATGGCCAATGATGGACGATCTGACTTGTATGGGTTATAAATGTACGGTGTGCTGGGATGCCAACTGTTGGGGAGGTTTTGGACGGACGAATCCTCTTGGCCGTAGGCAAGAAATACCACGGTCACCCATAAGAATAAGCTGACGTTTTGGATCCTTTTCTGCAAGGAATCCACCTCCATTATTATTGTTAACAATGCCCTTTGTGGGCACAGTATTGCCGCTTCTGCGGTGAGATTAAACCGTTAACGTTGAGGCGATATAGTCAGCTCCTTATGTTTGACATGTTTCATTAAATCCGTTTTTCGAGGATTCTGCTGAAGTTACGCAAAGCTTTCCCACGATGTGAAATACTATTCTTTTCTTCCGAATCTAGCTCTGCGAAGGATTTATTTAGGGGTGAGTAGTAAAAAATGGGATCATATCCAAATCCACCCACGCCTCTTTTATCCTCGAGGATTTGACCTTCAACAACACCTTCGACCCATTCTTTTTCCCCTTCACTCACGAATGCAATTACCGTCCGAAACCGGGCTGTCCGTTTTTCCTCAGGAATATCACTCATTTCTTTCAGCATTTTTTGGCAATTATCGTCAAAAGTCGCATCTGGACCGGCATAACGGGCAGAATAAATTCCTGGGGCTCCGTTGAGGGCATCCACTTCTAATCCTGTATCGTCGGCCAAAGCCGACAATCCAGTCAATTGATGAACTGTTTTCGCCTTAATAAATGCATTTTCCTTCAACGTATCCCCGGTTTCAGGAATATCTCCAATTTCGGGAAATGCATCTAAAGTGAGAAGTTCAACGGAGAGATGTCCCAAAATAGCGGACATTTCTTTCATTTTATTCCGGTTATGAGTGGCTAAAACAATTTGCAATTAGATACCTCGAAAATCGTCCGGGAAAATACTAGTTTTTCAGAAGAGACCCAACGGGAAATCCGGCCTCATTTATATTTTATTGGCACGCCCCTTTTGTCCATTCTGTTACACCAGAATTGAATGCAACACATGAATTGCTATAAGTCTTATCATCACAGCCACAGACAGGATCAAAAATTGTAAGACATGGATCGCCACTTATTTGGCTTTTATCAATACAGCTATCATCCTTCTTTTTATCTTCGCAGGCAACAGCGTATAAAATCAAGGTGAGTAAAAAATATCTAATGAAATAAACTTATATTTTTGAAAGATAGTTATTTAAAAGTTCAAAAAATCCATTAGCATCCACAGTATGGGCCCACTGTACATTGGGGAGTCGACCGGTCACATCCCAATAATCCACGACAGTTGCACCTCTCGTAAATTTTCCTCCTGTTTCCACTTCCACATTTACTTCTTTCAATGAAAATAAATCAGGTTTTATTAGATAAGCAATCGTACATGGATCATGGAGTGGCGCCCCATCTAAATGATATTTTTCTTCGTCATACCGTTCATAAAACTCAATGAGCGATGCGATAGGCTCACCTACGGTTGAATCTAAATTTCGAATGGCATCCACCCGCTTTCTTGTGGTTAATACCTGATGGGTGACATCCAAACTCATCATTACAATTGGACGACCACACCGAAGCACAATTTGGGCCGCTTCCGGATCCACATAAATATTGAATTCTGCAGAAGGTGTAATATTTCCCCCTTCTCTCAACGTGCCCCCCATCAAAACTATTTCCTTAATTTTAGGTAAAATATTGGATTCTTGATGAATCGCCAATCCAATATTTGTTAATGGGCCTGTGGGCACAAGCGTGATTGAATTATCCGCTGCCGATAAGCACGTTTCTATAATATAATCTACCCCATGTTTCTCCTGTAATGGGGTAATCGGTTCAACAATATCTATTCCATCCAACCCACTTTTCCCATGAACATGTTCTGCGGTTACCAAAGAATGAGCCATTGGTTTTTCAGCACCCGCATAGACAATCATATCTGTGCGCTGGCAAATATCACACATGAGCCGGGCATTCCTCTGGGTTAAGTTCAATGGCACATTTCCTGCCACTGCAGTAATACCCAAGATTTCAATTTCATCTGTTGCAGCCATGGCCAATGCCATTGCTACTGCATCATCCTGCCCTGGATCACAATCCAAAATAATTTGTTTTTTTATATTCATTATTTATTCTCTTTTGGGGGTACCGGATCAAATCCACTATCTCCCCATGGATGGCACCGACTAACCCGTTTGATGCCCAACCATAATCCTTTGAAAGGACCCCACTCATCGATGGCTTCTATGGAATAATGAGAGCACGTGGGTGTATACCGACATGAGTTGGGGAAAAGGGGCGACAATAACCATTGATAAATTTTTATGGGGATTCTTAAACAGAAAGAAAGAAACTTCAAAATATTACCCGTCAAAATTTTCACCCGATTAAATCCTTACCATTGGGAGTCAATTTTCCTATTTGTTTATAATATCGTGCCAATGGCCATGTTCCGGTGACCATATCTTCCCTTCCGGAACTGGACCTTTTGGCTGAGGAACATTCAACGATTGCTGTTCCCCCGATTGTATCGGAGAAACTGGCGGTGGCTGGGCATTTATATCGTGCCAATGGCCATGTTCTCGAGACCATATTTTTCCTTCCGGAACAGGACCATCCGGTTGGGGCATATTCAAAGATCGTTGTACGTCTGATGGCATCGGTGGAATAGGCGTAGGTTGAGTATTAATATCATGGTAATGGCCGTGCTCCTCTGACCATACTTTTCCCGGGGGTGCTTTACGACCTTTATCTGTATTCATTATATTGAGTATAAACCAAATAACTGCAATAGCAATTCCCCCATAAATAGCCATTTTCTTCCATTGCTTTTTTCCATCCATCCCACCATGGCAGTCCTTAAACTTTTTTTCACTCCCACAATGACATGGGTCATTTCTTCCAATTTTCATTTTTGTGATTCCTTATGTATATGAGCCAACTGCACATATTTATGGGCCCATTTTATATTTTCCTCATACGTGTTCAAATCAAGCGTCTTTATGATTTTCCCTGGTATTCCCACGACCAAAGAGAATTCTGGTATAATCATATTTTCTTTCACCACCGCACCAGCCCCAATGACAGACCCTCTTCCCACAACAGCACCATTCATGATAATAGCACCCATACCAATCAGAGCACCCTCTCCTATGGTGCACCCATGAATGATGGCATTATGCCCAACAGTCACATCATCCCCAACAATTACTCCTTGGTCATTTTCTAAGTGAATCACACTATTATCTTGAATGTTCGTCCGTTCACCAATCACAATTTGATTGATATCGCCTCGACATACTGTATTATACCAAATAGAACTATCGGCCTTTAAAATGACATCACCTACTACCTGAGCACCATTAGCCACAAATGCTGTTTCATGAATATGAGGTGTGTGAATCTTCACATTGTCTCTTAAGTCTGTTTTATCCATGGATTAATTTGATTCTCCTATACCGATATCTCAAAAAGAAAGTTTGACATAATCCTGAAATAACAAAAACATTAATTGTCCAGTAAATTCCTGGAACTATTGCCATCTGGGTCCCCAACCATAAACCAAATAATGCCATAATCACATACACTAAAACAGCTTCACTAATCCCCCTTGTTTTATGATAATGCACCAACATACCGCCATACCAGGATTGATACACTTGATACCCCGGCATGAGAATGGCAAACATGACTGTGACCGAAGATAAATGGGTTAATTCAGGCGACAATCCTGATACGCGGCTAAACCATATTTCTCCCAAAGGTGTCAATGCGACCATTGCCATCATAACCATGGTTACAATGGCAAGCATCCGGGTGAATCGCTGGAGTTGAACCTGCCCATCGGGCTTCCCGGCCATGGATACCACGACTTCATTAAATGCAAATCCAAACCCTCGGGTTAAAAATATTAATCCATACACCACAGGCCAAGATGCCAGTGAAGCCAACGTGTCCGGCATACGGCTCATTCCCGCTGCGCCAGCTGGGTGAAGGAGTAATGAAATGAGAGGCGTCATGGCTAATGGCAAATAAAAATGGGTGAAGGAATTCAATGTGATGGGTTTCCCATCACTTGATTGGGGTAAAGTTTTGTGTAAAATGTTTTGAACCATAAAATGAGCGAAAATGGCTTCTATCGTTACCGAAATGGCCACTGCCACCGCGCCCACTTTTGCGCCGGACCAATCTGTATAGGTAATCCCAAAAAATAATACGGACAATAGTGTAATAAGTCGAATGACCGTACCCAAAGCGACTGATTGAGAATTTCCATATTTAATCATGACACCCTGATTCAGACGCCGCCAAGCAATCATAATCGTCCATGGTGTCATAATTTGGAGTCCAATTCGCCCCGGTTCATGTAGTACCACTGGTACTTTTAACAATCCATTGGCCACCACATAAAATAGTGGCGTAAAAGCAATAAGTACATGGATTGTTGTCAGAACCAGGGACATGACCACCATGTATTTGAACAGTTTTCTATATGCTATTTTATCTGTCGCCAAAGCGGTACTGGCCGCCAATAACATTATAATCGGGCCTTCCACAGCCAAAGAAATGGGATAAATAAGGGAGCCCCATGCGGCCAAATTGATTTCCGGCAAGGCCATTCTTGCTACAAAAGCCGTGAGCATGGGCGATTCGATCCCCATGAGAAACCAGCTTCCGGCCAATGGAAGCCACAGCCGGAATATCTGATTTAAAGTTATATTCCCTTTTTTATTCAGAATAACACCAACGAAAAAATGGTAGACATTGAATAATTTCCTCTTTTTTAAGCGGGAAAATTAAACAGAAACATAATCCAATCTATTAACGAATCGGGCGTCGGTTCTTTATATAACTTCTACCAATAGATCCAGTAAGGACTAAGATACTCCCAATGAATGCCCATTCCCCTACAGCTTCCCCCACAAATAGGAAAACCCAAATCGGGTTTAAAATGGGTTCAATCGCGCCCAATAGAATGGCATCAATCGCTGGGACATACTTTAATGCTTTCGTAAATAAAATATAGGGAATGCCCAATTGAACTACCCCCAATAAAAGAATGATCCATCCTGCTTTTGGTGTCATAGCAGGCAAAGACGGAATTAAATAGGGAAGTGCGATTATCGCAGTTAACACATTTCCTAAAAAGACAATTTCAAAAGCTGACGCGCCCTTTTCTTTTCGGACGATGACTGTAATTAATGCAAAGCTCACACCGGAACATAACGCCAGTACATTTCCCCAAAACCCATTAAACGATAATTCGTCCATGAAAAATAACCCCATACCTCCAAATATAATGACCATGGCAAACCAATCCAATTTTGTCACCCGTTCTTTGAGTATTATATAACCAAAAATTACCACATAAATGGGTGACGTAAACTGAAGGATGATGGCATTGGCTGCCGTGGTTAATTTGGTAGATACGACAAATAATAAAACGGTGGCCGAATAAGATAAGACACCCAAAATCATATATTTATTCCAAATGAATTTGGGCCGACGGATGTAAATCAACAGAACAATAGCCGCTACAAAACTTCTGGCACCACTTAAGGCGATGGGATGTAAATCCACCATTTTGATAAAAACGCCCCCAAGGCTCCATAAAATGGCAGCAATCACTAAAAGCAGATGGGCAATGGAAGATTTCAAATGGCGGTATTATTTTTCTTTTAGAGAAAGGGTAATGACAAATTCAGCCACCGGTTCGTCCTTAAATTTTTCCGGGACAGTGGCGATCACTTTTACAGGTAGGTTTACCCTTTCTCCTGTTGATATGGTTTGATTCACCGCCTCGGTGATGGCTTTTCCTTCATGACAAATAAAATGCACATCCCCTTCCGCACGTTTATAAAAGTCACTTTTTAAATCTTTAAAAATGAGTATCACATTTCGCTTCGATTCGCGAATCCTTAGCATGGCTGTAAACCCCGTAACCATATCAACCCCCACCACCATGGCGCCGATATACATAGAATTCACATGATTTCTTGTGCGGCGGTCCAATGGCATAAAAAGTACCACACCCTCTTCGTTTATATCCACAATTTTAGGACGACAATAATGGATCAGCCGGACTTTTGTCCATGAAAAAACCCATAAGTAAAGGTTGTACTTTAATCGTTCAGACCATGTTAAAGCCATTATTAGTCGGCCTCTCTTTTTGCTCTTATTTTTTTATTCAATTCAATCACTTTTTCATTTCCCTCGCACCAGGGTGGCAGGTTTTCCCAATCGGGGATACCATCATCAATCAACGTTTTGCTGTTTGCTTTTCGTGGAAAACCTTTAGCCGGCAATGCACCCAAAATGAGGCAAACCAATTCAGAATCGTCATGAGCCTTGACGGCACGTTTGGCAATAGGATCCACCTTCACAATATCGCCTGGTGACAAATCAATATGCTCACCGTCAATGTATAAAAGTCCCTTCCCTGAAAGTACAACATACACCTCTTCCTGTGTTTCATGCTGGTGCATGAATGTATAGCCTCTTCCTGCAGGGATCCGGGCAAATCCCATGGCGACACCTTTCAAATCAAGGTCATCTCTCAAGAGATTTAACCATGGATTAAGGTTTCTAAAATCGTATGATTTTTTTGTGTAATTCATATGGATTCCTTTTTAATACATTATCAGAAATTATATTCGAAAAACATGGTAATAAAATTCCCACCACCCTGAGTTTTATTAAACAATTTTATTTTTTTGTAGATACCTGAACGATGATAATCTGCAAACCCGATGGTTATCGGTGTAAGGGAAGGATTTTGAAACATATCCCCTAAATTGAAATCAAATCCAATATTGATATAATTCATTAATTGAGAATCTCGTTCATCACTCAAACGTCGAGTTTCTCTCCCTTCAACGTAGGGAATTTGTTGAGAATAAGATAACCCCTCACCAATAAATAATCGAATTGGAAATCCATTATACTGTGTGCGGTAATGGGCCATAATTAATCCATTAACCTGATTGTGGTTGGCCTGATATCCGTTCTCTTTGTGATGTATCATCCCTAATCGAAGGCTCCAATCAATTGGATATCCTTTCCAATTAGATAATACTTTTTGACTCATATCTAACCCAAAGATACCTGTCCCATGGTATTCTGGTCGAATATCACCATAAGATATAATGGCCATAAGTGGACGATGAGTGGCATATCCACTATATAAGCGAACGGATCGCGTTGACTTTGAAGGCGTATCAGGATAATCAATTAAATCCATATTCCCAGAAATAAGAGAAAAAGTAAACAATGATATTTGAATCCACAGAGCCATCACTCATGGAATTTATGACTGATTTGGTGCATGATGAATCATAAGATTCATTCAATTAAATTGTTATGATTTTGATGTAAAAAGTGCTTTGAGTATATACCCTGCATTGGCCGGGTTTTCCGTGGCCGTCAGGTAGAGTACGGATACCAATTGGGGCCAAAAGGGACGGCCACACGTAATACATGGCCATTGTTAAGAATGGATTGTCGAAGGTTGGGCCACACACCATACAACATTTGAAATTCATACTGGTTCGGTTGCAATGCCAATCGATCAATAAATTCATTTGATCAATTACCACAGGATAACGATATTATATATCAAAATAGTATTTATATTGGTTCTCATTTCACCAAAAATTTGGAATATATTCAACCATGAAACCAAGTCTATTATTTCTCATCATTACCACCATCCCCATGATTGATATCTTGATTTCATTCAAATCGAATCAATATCCCAAAACGATGCCTAAAACGAAAATTGGCAGGAGCATTTTTGCATTGGTGGCGACAGGCGCATGGATTATTGCATTGATTTTTACGATTATAGATTACTTTTAACTCAATCAAACCAATATGTCTTGCTTAAACCACACTTGAATGCATATCGTCTAATTGTAATTTGAAGGAGGAATTCATGAAGTTAAGCAAATTGACCACTTTTTTAATGGTCATAATTTCGTTTTTACCTGCTCAGCTCGAAAAAGTTGAACATAAACCAAATCCTACTAAAATGGTTGATTTTGGTGATCTTGCAGAAGGGCCATATCAAAAACTAGTTATCCGAAATGCAATGGTCATTCCAGGACATGGTGGCCCAGCAAATGGTCCATTTGATATACTAGTAACCGGAAACGTCATCGCTAAAATTCAACGACATGATCCAAAAAAACCTGATAGAATGGAAGGTGATCGTATAATTGAAGGTGACAATTTATTTGTAATGCCTGGGATGTTAAATCTACATTTGCATTTAAGAAATGAATCACTACCTTTAGATTATATTTTTTATCTTCAGTTAGCTACAGGCGTTACTTCTATCGGACCGGCCGAAGAAAAAAGGGTTCAGAAAATCCTGGAAGCGGAACGAAACAATGAGGTCATTTCACCGCGGCTCTTTCCCCTCTATGGATGGGGAAGTAAAACTGATTTTGATGAAGAGTTTATAATGGATCCTGCTAATGCTGATAAAGTAGCAAAAAAAATGATCAAGAATGGTGTTAGGCAGGTTTATATAAATAACCTTTGTTGGAACCCAACAATTTTTGGAGCAGCCGCAAAAGCAATTGAAAAAGCTGGTGGTCTTACTGCGGTTCATATTCAACCATCATCTACATCGCAAGTAAATGCTTTAGATGCAGCCCGATTAGGTGTGAGCATGATTGTCCACCATTATGGATATGCGGAGTCAGCTTTAAATCGAGGAGTAATGAATTATCCAGTAGATTATAATATGTCTGATGAAAACATACGTTTCAGAGAAGCAGCCCAAGTCTGGATAGAAGCTGGCGATAATCCTGAAACACGTCATCGTCTCTTAAATGATATTGCTGATTCATTAGTCTATTATGGTGTTACTATGCAGCCGAATAGAGCTACTTATGAAGCAAATAGAGATATTATTCGTGCCCATGGTTTACCTTGGCATGAGAAATATACACATCAAGCACTTTGGGAAATGCATCTACCAAGTCCTCATATGCATGCATCATTTCAGTATAATTGGTCATCACTTGATGAATATCGCTGGCATTACATGTATGATCTCTGGGGTGATTTAATCTTTGAATTCAATAAGCGTGGTGGCCGAGTTGCCTACGGTACTGATGACAATTACCAGTGGTCTACAGGTGGATTTGGAAATATTCGAGAGCTTCAACTTGTTCTTGAATCAGGGATGCATCCATTAGAGGTTCTGCAGAGTGCAACATATAATAGTGCCCAAACAATCTTAGAACCAAAACTAGGTATGATTCAAAAAGGATATATAGCTGACATATTAGTTGTTGATGGAAGTCCAGCAGAAAATTTTCGCTACCTTTATCCTTTTGGTGCAATCAATATGGATAAAGAAACAGAAGAAATGTATCGGACTCAGGGTATTATTCATACAATCAAAGATGGTGTAGTCTTTGAAAATAAAAATCTGATGCGAGAAGTTGAACGTATTGTGAAAGAATCTAAAAAAGATGCTGGCCCAGACATTGTAACTGAGCCATTTAAATAATTGGTTTAATTAATAAGCCATAACCTAAAAACTGTCTCACGTAAAAAATTGAGGCAGTTTTTTTTTGAGGGATAAATGAAATATAAAATATTTTTATTAGTAATGTTCATCATTAATACAATTAATGCAGAAGTTACTTTTACAGCTGATGAATTCAAAACGAGACGTATGAAACTAGCAAAGGCGCTTGAAATCAATGCAATTGCAATCATTCAAGGAGCCCCTTCAGAAACAGGTTACGTAAAGTTTCGGCAATACAATGAATTTTACTACCTTACTGGCATAGAGACCGCCCATGCTTATGTATTGATCAAAGGGGGTACAGGTGAAACTTCATTATATCTTCCTCATAAAAACCCTAGACGTGAAAGAAGCGAAGGACCACTGATGTCAAGTGAAGATATTGATACGGTAAAAGAAATGAATGGAGTTGACAATGTTTACCCTACAGAAATGATGGGAGAGCACCTCTGGCGGATGCGCATGCGTTCCAAGCCTACAGTCTATTTATACCATTCTCCACCGGAACGCCACGCCGAAAGCAGGGATCTTTTACTTCGATACGAAGGAGATGTCCAGAATGATCCCTGGGACTTCACCCAGCCCCGGTATAAGGATTTCATTCACAACATATCTAAACAAATGACCGGATCGCCGATTAAAGATCTCACCCCAATCCTGGACAAACTCCGCTTAATAAAAAGTGAAGCAGAAATTGAAGTAATTAAAAAATCTACTGTGCTATCCTGTCTTGCGCTCATAGAAGCCATGCGATCCGCCAAGCCGGGGATGGTTGAATACGAACTGGACGGCATGGCCAAATACATTTATCATATCAATGGTGCCCAAGGGGACGCCTATTATTCCCTCATCGCAAACGGGCCCAATGCCTATATGCCCCACTACCATGAAAAAATGGACAAGTTGAAAGATGGTGACCTCATGCTCATGGACTATTCGCCGGACTTTCAATATTACATGAGTGACATCACCCGGATGATTCCTGTGAATGGTAAATTCTCAGAAGAACAGGCCCAGCTTTATAATTTTTATGTGAAATGCTACCGGGCTATCCTAGATAACATCCGCCCTTACGTGGCTCCGGTAGAAGTGCGAAAAGAAGCCACTGAGGAAATGGCGCGCATTCTGGCCAAGGCCAAATTCAACCAGGCCCACCATCGAAAAGCGGCTGAGAATTTTGTGAAGGGTTATGCCCGTTCATCCAAGCGGCAATATGCCAGTTTAGGCCACGGCGTTGGCATGGCCACCCATGATGTAGGCGACCATTCTAAAATGCTCCTGCCCGGAATGGTTTTCACCATCGAGCCTGCACTACGCGTACCGGAAGATAATATCTATATTCGGCTTGAAGACCTTATTGTTATCACCGAAACAGGCGCAGAAATCGTATCTGACTTTGTCCCTATGGATATCAAAGGTATTGAAAAAATCATGCGTGAAAAAGGCATACTGGATCGATTCAAACCACTCACTGAAAAAGATTATAACAAATACTTGAATCAATGAACCGAAAACAAACCCTTTCCTTTTTCCAGATCATCCTCCCCGTCCTCTTCCTGGGAGTGTTGATCTTTTACGGAATGGTGATCCGTCCTAAGTTTTTTGGTCAACCGGGATTTCCATTAGAGATTGTTTTTTTGCTGGCTACAGTCTTCGCTATTGGCGAATTAATGATCATCGGCTTTAAATGGAATGATATTCAAAACGCTTTTATTCAAAAACTCGCCCGGGGGTTTCCCGCCCTCCTTATCCTATTTGCCATTGGCATCATTATCGGCACATGGATAATCAGCGGCACGATTCCCATGCTCATTTATTTTGGGGTTCAATCCATCAACCCAACCTATATCTATGTATTGGCATTTCTAATTCCCATTATTTTTTCCACTTTGACCGGCACATCCTGGGGATCCATTGGCACCATCGGTGTGGTTTTAATAGGTATCGCATCTGTTATTGGTGCCAACTTAGGCATCACCGCAGGAGCCATTGTGGGCGGCGCCTTCTTCGGAGATAAACTCTCTCCCTTATCTGATACAACCAATATTGCAGCCATGGCAACAGAGGTAGATCTTTATGACCATATTAGATCTATGATGTTTACGACCCTCCCCTCCGCTCTCATTGCATTGGTTATTTATTTTATTCTGGGATTTACCTACCCACCGACAGGATCTGAAATTGATCCAAGACAAATAGAACCTACTTTAATTGCAGTGGCATCCATGTTTAATTTCAATGGATTTTTACTCATACCGCCCATCATAGTTTTATATGGTTCCATTCGAAAATTGGCCCCATTACCCACATTACTTACATCCTCTTTATCCGCCGCAGGACTAGCTCTGATATTTCAACCCTACTCTATGGGAGATATTATGACAGCTCTCCATACGGGTTTTAATGTTGATATGGCATATTGGGTTACAGGAATGCCTGAAAGTATTGATACTTTATTCACACGGGGTGGACTGTATGAATTGATTGAAGCCATTATTTTTACTTTCATGGTATTTATTTTTATCGGCACTATTGATCTCATTGATGCCATGCCCACTATTGTGAATCGTGTCTTCGGGGAAATTAAATCAAAGGCATCCATCATTATTTCTTCTCTTTTTGCCACTGCTTTTACAAATGGCATTACGTCCAATCAATCTGCAGCCAGTTTTATTGTGGGGGATGCATTTGTTAAACGATACGATAAGGCCGGAATTTCACGGAAGGTGCTTTCCAGATCCATTGAGGATTATGGCACCATGCTTGAGAGTTTAGTCCCGTGGCATGCCACGGTTATTTTCCTTACCACAACTCTGGGTGTATCCTATGGTGAATACTGGTATTGGCAGATATTATCTCTAGTTAATTTAATTGTGGCACCGACACTGGCGATACTTGGGAAAGGGTGTTTTTATGAGGAGGATTGATTTGGGTTAATTAACTCATCCCATTGCAAAGAAATTATAATGTAATCTAAATCAAATTCTTTAATACATCAATCAATCGATCTACGTCCGCTTCTGAATTATACCCCTGAATTGAAATCCTAAATGCGGATTGTCCATTGGCCGCCATGGTAGGGATTTCAATTTTATAATCATCATATAGGGTATTTTTAAATGCTTCTACATCGGCCATAGGAAATAATATGGTGGCCATTTGTCCCAGCCAATCGTCGGGGCAAAGCTTAGGCAATCCGGTCAAACTCGTAATGGTATCACGAAAATCTTTTATCCTTTTTTTGCAGGATTGTCGTACCGTGTTCCAATCATAGTCTTTCTGAAATTGGATCGCCTCCGGCACGGTGAAATAGGCAGCCAAATCCTGTGTGCCCTGCCATTGAAATACATTAATAAACCGACTGGGACTATGCAACTGAGTGGATGCTTTAAATTCGGGTATTTCTTCACCCCACCCCCAACTTTTCACCAATGGTTGGATGCCATCTTGATGGTCCTGTTTTACATAAAGGAATGAAACACCCTTTGGGCAGCAGAGCCATTTATGGAGCGCACCTGTATAATAGTCCGGGTCTAATTCTTTAATATCTAATGAAATATGGCCAGGCACATGGGCTCCATCAATAATGGTTTGAATCCCTCTTTTTTTGGCCTCTGCCACAATTTCTGGAATGGGGAGTATCATCCCTGTGCCACTGGTTATTTGACTGATGAAGATATACCGAGTTCGCTCTGTCGCACACGACCAAAATTCATTGAGAAACATTTCTTTATTTATCACAGGCAAGGTGAGTTGTGCGTGAATATATTGATACCCTTTTTGATTCGCATCATATGTCCACATACGATCGCAGGACCCATATTCTAAATTGGTGGTGAGAACCTCATCACCTGATTGAAGATTGGTGTTATGAATAACATTGGCCACCGCATGGGTGGGATTGGGAACATAGACCACATCATCTTTATCGCAATGAACATAAGACGCCAATGCAGTTCTTGATCTTTCCAAAAGATCATAAACCTCGTTCTCCATAAATTGGATAGGTTGATGTTCTAATGTTTGTTGGTATGACTGATATGCCTCAAAAACTGGTTTTGGACACGCACCATAAGAGCCATGATTAAAAAATATAATTTCCGGATCAAGCTGGAATAAGGGCCGGAGCGATTGGGAGTCATTTTTCATGGCGGTAAAAATAAGGTAACTGGTATAAACAAAAAAGCCCCCAAAAGGAGGCTGATTTGTTATAGGTATATATTAATTAGGTTATTTCACCATGGTCATGACTTCATGAGTTCTACCATATGTATGTTCTTCAAGTACTTCGCCAACATTTTTCTGCATGCTACCTTCACCATTCATTTTCTCATAATCATTAATGAATCCTTTAGGCAGACCTAGTCCACCAGAACCTTCAAAGCTTGACCAATTTTTAAATGGATAAACAAGCATTAAATCAGCTTGCCCCTCATTGGGGAATCTATTGAAATAAACACGCCTAGCTATTTTTGCATTTGTTTTTCTTAATACTTTAGTGATTGAGCCAACGGCTTCTTTAACTGCTGCTAAATGACCAGGGCCATCTTTTATTTGATATCTCTTCATCAAAATATTCTCACCAACAGTTTCATTTTTGGGGTTATATGTTAGTTCCTCATCTCTGACCATGTAAATCACTTCACTTTCATCAGCATACGGGCTTACATTTCTTTCCCAATCCTTTACATGGTCATCGGGTAGAGACTGATCCATATCTGAGAACTTTGTTGGTCCTACAGCCCAGCTATAATTACCAGAATTTGGACCAGTATTAATATACCATAGATATGCTTTGGGGCTATCTTTGCCATTATGATATTTATCATTATGTTTCTTGACCCCTTGCTGTAATGAATGGTTCTGACCAGCCCTAAGTTTAAGTATCGAGGTTTGGAACATGACATAATCTTGCCCAACCAGTGTTGCACATACCATTAAGGGGATAATTATCCCAAGAATTCGTTTTATCATTTTTCTCTCCTTATTTATTTTATAAAAGTAATCTCACGCATCAATTTCTGATCTAGGATAGTTCGCATTTTAGGAAAAGTACCAGTAATTTGATTTGTTTGATCTCTTGATATTACTTTTCTTGCTTTTTCAGTTGCCTCATCCCATTTTTTGTTATTCTTAGGATTACTATCAAGAATAGCCAAGTTTTTATACTTAATCATAAGCAACAAATCGAAGTCACCATCATATTGATTGATACTTCTAAAAATATGGTATTCTTCAATTAATCCTTCAGCTTTCATAACTTCCATATTGTTGCCCCAAGTTTTTTTCATTTGATTAAGATATTGTGGGTCAACATTAGGCTCTAAGTCAATTGTTGAGATTTGATAGACACTTTCGCCTACAGTCCACGTTTCGCCAGCTTGAGCCAAAAGTGCAGTTAAAGTAAAGGATGAAATTAGTATTATTTTTTTAATCATGATTTTTTCTTTCTTAATTAGATGGGGTTGTCATTTCTGGAATTACTTTAAGAATCTCTGACTCTGACTTTGAAAAACTATTGTACCAATCTTTAACAGCCTGATTATAAACTTCTTCGCCATATACCTTAACCCACCTTTCTTTAATTGTAGGTGATGGGGCGGCCATATCTGCCATACTATCCATTCTAGATATAACTAGTAGTATGCCATCTTCTCCACCTGAGACTTGGCTGTAAACCCCAGTACTTCCTTTAAACCTTACTCTACGATTGGCATCCGCACCTTTACGTAATATTTCTAACATTGTTCCACGTTGACCTGGCTTCGTATAGTATGATACTGCTTCCCACATAGGTGCAGAACGATCATTATAACTAGCCTCTAACCTTTTTTCAAAAAATGCCATGCCGCTCTGTTCTTCAACATGTTTATCTACAATCTTTTTCCATTCATCATTATGAGATTTAATACTTTTACGATCTGCATAATCCTTCCAATAATGATTTGAAGTACCCATAAAGTATTGTCCTGATCTAGGTCCACTCATTACAATAGCTGCAAAAGTGGGCCATTGTTCAGCACCATGCCATTTTGCAACATGGCTTGATACTGCTTTTTCAAATGAAGCTTCCTTACCTTTATATATTTTACTGTATCCACCACTTGCAACAATTGGATCTGCCTGTGCAACTAATGTCGTACATGTGAGTAGCGGAATTATTACCGCTAAAATTCGTTTTAGCATTGTTTACTCCTTTTGGTTATTGATTTAATTCTAATTCGTGCTGGCTTGGCTCGTACCTGATCCACCCGAAATTGGAGACCAATGTGAAGCACGAATTTTCCATCCATCGCCCTCTTTGACGTACGCTTGTGTAACGCGTGTCATATAATGACTGACTGCTGGTGATCCCTTCGGTTTCATGGATCCTTCTGAATAATACATGGCAACAGCCGCTTTTCCTGGTACCAAAACGATGACTTCAATATGTTTGATGGACATATTGACTTTCTCGTAAGATTCTGGTCTTCCTGATGGACTAATTTCATGTATTAGACCACCACTGGACCAAAACTCTAGAGCACCTTTTGTAGAGTATTCTTGCATTGCTTTTTTATTTTTATTCAGATATGCGTTACCCTTCATTATTTGCTCTATGATTTCCTCTTTATCACCAGCCATCAATGTCACTGGAATAGCGATACTCAAAACAATTAATGTCATTATAATTTTTTTCATCTTTTATTTCCTTTTTATTATTTCTTCTTACTGAGTTTTCCACTCACTTGGATTAATAGGAAGGTTAGAGCTGCTACCACAATAATTGTGAGAGAAATTGAGCTTTGGAGTGATAGGCAGCCCCAACTGATACGTTTTTATCTCTTCGCGAGTTTAACCCAATTAGTGTGGAGGGCAATATCTCTATGCCCCAAATTGTGTTCCCGGTCAATATATTTATTTCGTTTTGCAAAGAATGCCTTACGTTTTTCTTCATCCGGCCAAGCTTTTTGTATGGTTTCTCTATTTCTAGTAACATCATCGGCAACGGCCATATTGGGATATTCCGTAACAAATACAACTGGAGTTACGCCACCACCCAAGGAACCTGTCCAATAATGTTTCATTTCTCTGCGACTTAATATTTTATCGTTTCTCATGATCACTTTTTTGTGGAATTCATCAAAAAGGGCTTCCCGCTCTGCCACTGTACCACCTTCTACTTTACTCATTGGTTTCAGGTACCATTCTACAACGGAGACTACGGTATTTTCTGTTGTTTTTTTATGATTACGTTTGACCCTGCTGGTCACCAATTCTCTCACGGCCAGATCTGTATGTTTGGAGCTCCAGTATCTTCCGTACTTCTTATTAAACGCCTTTCGCTTTCCTTCATTGGGCCATGCCTTTTTCCGCATATCGGCCGTCCCAACCGTACTTTTATCTGCATCAGCAATAGATTTCCATTCTGCAATTTGGACCACTTCGTTCCTTGATCCGGAATGACGGTGGCCTAATACTAACAAGCTAACCAAGTATTTATCGGCACCATTCATTTTGGTGAATTCTTCTTCCGCAAGTTCAAAGAACTCATCCCAGGATCCGTCTTCAACAGAATTCATATAGTACATCGATGTTGTTACCACGTGATTATCAGGATTATACTGGCCAAATATTATTCCAGTTAAAATGATAACAGTGAATAAGCGATTTATTTTCATCATTTTCTCCTTTTGGTTGCTTGTTTTTTACTTGTAGGGACCCTGCTCACATAGCCTAGGGCACCCCTGAATTAAAATTGGGAGTTTTCACAATTTATAAAATCAATATGGTTTGAGGGAAAAACATGGAATAAATAGCTCAGAATAAAAATATTAACGGCGAGTATTGGGCGTAAAAAAAGGAAGGGAAGAAGGCTTTGATGGACCAGAATTTTAGAGGTGTTACCTCTGTAAAAAAGATCCCCCCATGTGTACAAACATCTAGTCAAATGTGTCTCTACTTTAATAAATTAAAAAACTACTTTTCCTATTCAAATGTAGAATTAGATAGTTAAATAAAACAAGAAAAAATTTTCGCTTAATCAGGATTTATATATATAAATATGTTTATTTAAGTAATATTAACGATTGGGTTTTATCTGCTGACTGTCCTATTTATTCACCCTCATCATCCACATCTTCCACCCGGATAAAGTTCTTTAAGGTCCACCCTTTTTCTACAATAATACGCTTTACACTCCGTAGGGCAATGATGATGAGAACGATCCAAAAGACTTGTACAAATGTAAAATTCATAGCGGAAAATACGACATGGAATGAATTCGTAGTAATTCTGAAGTTTCCATTATTTATTAATCCCACCTTTAGTCCAATATTTAATGATGTTAAAACTGTCCCTCTCTGTCAAGAGAGGGACTGGGGTGAGTTAAAAAATTACTTCTGGGGCACTGGCGGCGGGCCTGGAGGGATCATCGCTTCATATTTACCAGAACCTTTCCGCTCCTTGAATTCCGCTGTTACTTCTTTCACCAATTGGGGATCTTCAAACAAATCTACCATGGTCATACCCAATGCTTTTGACGCTTGAATCATTCCTTTATGTCCAATAGACATTCCTGTACAGGCCACCACAGCCCAAGAGTGCCAGGGCGCATCTTTA
>Ga0209774_1000760_pt1 | contig 22032 bp, 39 predicted proteins | sample SaaInlV_150m_DNA_2_FD_184648 | JGI IMG/M metagenome (GOLD analysis project Ga0209774, IMG submission 184648) | Marine microbial communities from expanding oxygen minimum zones in the Saanich Inlet - SI037_S2LV_150m_DNA (SPAdes) (version 2) | ecosystem: Environmental > Aquatic > Marine >... | reverse complement strand
AAAGAGAGATAACGTCTTACTAAAAATATCGAACTTCGCCGGTGATAAAGTCAATAAAAGATTTTCACCAACAGATGTGTTTTTCTCTACATCACCAAATGGGTTGAATTCCATTATGTTTTTCTGCCTCCATAATTATTTATTGATTGAATTTGTTAGATATTAATATTAATTTTAAATTAAAAATTTATAGTAAAATCCTTACCTTTATTCACAATAGAATAAGTCAATCCACGATTATGTGATTGGGGGTTTAAATTCTTACTTTCTAGATATGATACCATGCTACTCGATAGATTTTTCATAAAATCTTTTTCGAATGTTTTTTCATCAGATGCCTTTACGAAGAATACTCCTCCCATAAAGCTACTACTTAACACACCTATTGAGTCTAAATTCTTTTGAATGATCTCTTTCTTTTGTTCAGGTTCCAAATTTCTCATGTGTTGTTGCCTCCATAATACTTTTAAATTTTAATTCAAAAAGAAAATTAAATAATGATTATATTATTTCTATATTAAAAATGAGATTATAAAATAAATTGACTCACCCTCCGAAACCGCCAATCGGAATCTTTGAGTGAGCCAATTTTATTAAGGCCGGCTATGACCTTTTACATTAATAATATTTCTATATTAAAATTAAGATTATGAAATTTCTAATCCCATACTTTTAATATAAAGGTCAAACTGAGTTTTAGTTCCTCCTTCTCCGGTGTCTTTTGGCATATCAACTAATTCTCCATTATTTAGAATATCTAGATAAACTTTTCTTTTTCTAACATGATCATCAGATCTTACTGTTAAAAGTTCTTGTAAACATTTATCTGCATTCAAAGAAAGTAAAGCATAAATATCCAGACCACTAACAGCTTGACCTCCACCTTTTTGTTTACCTTTTGTGGGTTGTCTAGTTAAACTAGTATAATTATCAGCTCCACGTATATTAGCAACGTCTTCTGATATATGTTCCATAAATTGATAATAACCAATACCAACTGGTACAGGTACATCAGTATATGCACCTAACTCTGGAATGTAAACCTTTTCGTCTAGAGGAATATCTATTAATTCTGCAGCTTGTTTAATCCTAGACATACTTACATTTGTAAACGGTTCTATAATAAGTCTTAATTGTAATTTTTTACTTTTAATATCAGCTCTTAATTTTAATTGAGATGATTTATTTAATAATTTTTCTACATCTTTATATACTTTTTCAGCTGCTAATAATTCATAAACACCTAAGATTTTCTTAATGATTTTACTTGTAGATGTTTTAGGAATTTTCGCCATTTCAGCACATTGTTCTTGTAGAAAATAGAATATTTTGGAGATATAGATTTCCTTAAGAAACGGAATGTTTTTTCTTCCAAAAATCGAAATTGGAGAGATAAATACTTCTGGTTTCAGATCTGTCACTTCTGAGTAAGGTTCTTGTTCTTTCTCAATTAGTTTACTAATTACTCCTTTGGAGCCAAAACGATTACATATTTTCATGATGTTCAAAAGGATTCGCTAGATCCTTTTCGATGTGTAATGGTTACCACATCAGCTGCATATTACTATGCAGATCAGACTATATCATCATCCAAACATAATTAAAAATTATTTCCAAGTTTTTCGTAATACAATTCTACTAATATTTGTACTAGTTGTATTATATTTTTTAACTAGATCTCTGTTTCTATAATTACCTGTATCATAATCTTTTCGAATATTATTAACAATCTCTTGTGTAAAAGTATTATTTCTTCTATTATGAGATTGTTCTGTAATAGTAATTAATCTCATATTGTCTTTCCAATAACCACGATTATTATTCTTACGATCTAATGTTAATGGATGTTGATAATCTCCAATATCATTATAAAAATTTTTAAAAGCAAATTCTAATCCCTGATCATTATAATCTGGATCATATTTTGGGTCCATATCAATACCACGACCACCATAATTTTCATAATCTTTGTCAAAAATATCTTTAATTCTACATATCATTCTTTTATAAGCATGATAAACTCTAGTATTACATTTTCCATGTGTAGTATGGAGATCTCTTTTACATTCAACACAACCTTTAGATGATCCGTTAACAAGACTTTGTTTCACTACATAATATGGATCTACTTCTGGATGTTTTAAACATTTTACAAGTAATAACTTCTTTCTGTGTTTATTCGTTGGTCCTATTCCAATAACCTCTAATGAACCATATACAGTTCCAATTAAATGATCATGATTATATTGTCTTGTCATATTGTTCCTTCCACATTATTTTATTAGATTTAATTTAGTTTGGATGTCTGGCGCTTCCACTCTGCTTAGAGTGTACTCTCTTTCGAGATAGTCGTTACACCTTCAGTTTAGAGATTAGCAGTCTCTAAAAAGCTTGGCTCGGTATTATCCTAAAGTGTTAGGAGATTCACCGAATTCACCAGATTTTCTAATTACATGTTACCATGTAATGGCGACAAAATTACTCATCGCCCAACATAAGTGGATGCTTTTCTTTAATATAAAATACAACATGAGCTCCTAAGAACTCTTTTCCGCCTTTTAACTTTTGATTACCAATCTTAAAATAATCAGTTTGCATATTATCAAAGCTAGATAACTTACCATCTTTTGTTTGATTTTCACCCAACATTTTGATAGTCTTACGATCTTCAGCTACCATCTTTGTATGTAAATTGACTAGTTTTAGATCCATTTCTTTTTTAGTATTCAAGTAAATCTTCATACCTATTAATTCGCCGGATAAACCAGCAAGAAGTTTCACTGAGTTTTCACTTTGACTGAGTAATAATTTCTCTAGATCTTCTTCATCGAAATTATCACCTTGTGATTGAATATAACTCTCAAGATCAAAATCATGTGTAAACTCTAATAAAACATCTGTTGAAGACACTTCTGCATTTTTCTTTTCCATAATATTTAATACTTTAGCATTTGGTGGTATTACTATACTAACTGGTTTTACTATGGTTCTTTCAACTTTATTTGCAAGATCTTCTGTAACTACATATGAATCTTCATGACAAAATCCCATGTAATTCATGAAACACACAACTACGTTTTTACCGCTTGTGTAAACACCATTCTTGAAATTCTTGGTCCAAGCGAGTGTATCATTCTTCTTAAATAGATCTCCAGTTTTCATGGTATCCATTTCAAGCTGAATAAAACTACCTCTTTTAGTTCTACTTATTCGAGGTACTATATCTAGATTCTCTATTATATTATTATCATACTTGACTGACATGTATTTATTCGGAACAACTTCTACAATTTTACCACCATACTTAGCTCGTTGAATAAATCTAGTACTTGCTAATTGTCCAGTTAAATGTTCAGCACCAGTCATAACTAATGGTATCTCGCTATTTTCTACTGGTACAATTTGAGTTGCATGTGTGCGAGCCATTACAAGTCTATCTCCATCCATGCTATTTTGCATAGGTGTTAATGATTCATCAAGAGATAGTATTTGCCATGGTTTAAGACTTTTAATATCTTTTATACCATAGTTTCCGTATTGATTAATAATTGACGGTGTTAAAGTGTGATATGATACCAAACCAACATCGGCTGATTCGGATGTACTGGCTGCAGAAATATTACCATAATTACTTGGATGAATATTTCTATGAGATGTCTTAAAAGAAAATTTACTAGGTACGCCGCCTTTGCCTGACTTAATAACTCTTGAGGCTAAAGCAATTTCTTGAACTGGATTAAATGGTTCGTCATTCTGAAGAACACCAGCATCAGAAATAAGACCTTGAATAACATAGTTTTCGTGTAACTCAACTTTTGCTTCTTGATCTTCATAACCAAATACTTTACTTTTATAATAATTATGAGACATAGCAATTTGTTTATAAAGTAAATAAAAAATCATTTCACTCAGACGAGTACGATAAATAGATAGATCTGCAAGATTACTTGGTGGTTGATTGAAAAGCATATCAATCATATCTTTACTTACAAGTTTAACTAAATTTGTAGAATGACCACCAAACTCTAGTAAATCTTTTGTGATAGGATCAATTTGATTTTTTGTCATCAAAGTAATCATTTTAATTGAACCACTAGAGGCGGTATATTCTGAGATTAAATTATAACAACTCTCAGGATTATTTAGATCTTTAATGTTTTTGTCTTTAAGAATACCTTGTAGCTTTAGTAATCCATTCACCATACAAGTTTGTCTAAGGCCCTTGGGAAAAATATTCAAGTACTGAGTTTTATTAGTTTTAATACTAAAACTAGCTTTATCGGCTACTTTATTATCAGTTATACTGTAATCAATACTTTCGTCATTTAAAGTTATTAATAGACCTTTTTGTGACCACAAGTATAAGATTAATGGTAACTTTATACCACCTAAATATATCTCTAAATAAGGTATCTTTAACTTAGTCTTACTTAATGTTTCACTTGGGTCTATATCTTTTAACTTATTAAAAAGATATTCTAATTGATATTCATATTTTGTAATACCAAGTCTAGAACGTCCCGCGAGATCTATTAATTTATTTGTATTAGGATCTATTTCTACTTTCTTACTTCCGTCGGCGTTAGAGTAAACGAGATTACCAGTAAGACCTATTTTGTCTCCATTAAAAAATGTTACATAATCTTCAGTTTCTTCTTTAATGAATGTTGGATGTTTGATTTTAATGTAATTAAGATACTCTCTAATATTAGCTGAATTAAACCTAAAGTTAGTTAGGTGGACACTAATAATAGCATAATTACTTAAAAGACGAACATCATTTGGATTAGTTTTTGTGATTGGATTTAAAAACTGTTGATTCGACTGAATGTAATGAGATCCTTTTATTTTAAAATATCTTTCACTTACTAGCCCTGGAATATTAAGCTTAATCTCATATGGTTTTGAATATCCACCACCAACATTCTGTAATGTAACAGTATATTGAATCAATCGATCACTATCTGTATCGATTATTTCATGACTAAACTTTTTAATCTTAACTGGATAGTCTGGAAAGTCCTCTAAAATACGAAATAGTTTTTCAACATTTTGATGAACAACTGTATCGAACTCATGCTTCTGTCGATTTTGACCACTAGTGTAATCAAGATCTATAATGTTTTTTGGTTGAATCACTTCGTTCTGGTACTGTGGAAAATTAAGAGGAGTATTATAATTATCTATTTTTTTAAGTTTATCAAATAGAAGTTTAGGATCATTTCGGTATGCTTCACGAAGTTCATCTGTTCCATGAATAGTTTTATTAACAGCTTTAAGAACAAGAACTTCTGCTTGTTCACGAGTCATCTTTTCTTTCGACACTCTATTGTTTGTTAAGTGTTTATCAATAGCTACTTTTACATTCGAAAGAATTACTTGATCTTTAATATCATAATTAGCTAAAATCCTTTTTAATTGAGGCGTATTGATCTCAACTTTAATTTCACCATCTTTATCAATATTTGTAACTACTTTAAGTTCTTTCGAAAGACCTTTAACAACACCTTTAAATCCTGTTGATTGACTGTCTGATTCTTTGTTATTAATACTAGTACCAGTACTAGTACTAGTAGATGATTCAGAAGATGGAGGTGTTATCATCGATGTCTCATGTGATTTAATAGCAGGTTCTATTATTTGTTCTTCAGAAGATATACTTTCTTCTTCTACATATTTTGGTATTCTAGTCATGTTCTTAACTAGATATGAACTTTTACCCTTTTCTCTTTCAATAACTGGGATCAATCTTTTATTTATGCTGACGTAGCAAAACTTATCAAAGAAATCTATTTTATTAAGTTTATTTATTGGAATAAATTGTTTCAGATTGTCAAACATCTTCCATAAAAAACCTTTATCATCTTTCATAAGAAAAAGCATTTCGACATTGTAACTAGGATAATTGTCTTTAATCGTCTTATAGATCTTGCCGCTTGCAATGAACAATTCTTCAGCTAATTTTTTTGGTACAAATTTACCTTCAAACTCCTGAATAGCTTTTGAATAAACTCCCATATCATAGAAGTAAAATTTGGCGCTCCTATTATCTGCATCTTTAAGTTTGAGGTTATTAACTACTTTTAATTTTTTACTACTTTGCTCTAATTCAATAATCTTTTTCTTGAATTCTAATGAGTGTACTTTTGCGTTAAAACTTCTTCTCATAAATTTAATCATACCACCAGCACTAATAATAGCTTCGCAGTTGCTTAAAATAAAATTTGTATTATATATGACCTCCCAAATAGGTAGATTTGGATCAGGAAAGGTTAAGAAAACTGTAGGTTCATCAATTACAATCTTTGATGATGAAATCCTGCTAGAAGTTATGTTTGAAATTTTCATAAATGACTCCTTGTTGATGTTTATAATATTGATCTAAAACGTGGTGTTAGATCTAGTAGATTATTTCTTATTTAAATATTTTTGTAATTTATGTAAACTAATTTGATGGTTTTTACTCATTTTTAAATAGTGTAAATAATGATCTAAAAATCTGGATGATCCTTTTTTTAAATATTTACTAGAATCTCTTTTAAGAGCTTGATAAAATGATTTAAAATAAGAAGTACCTTTAATCACAAGAGATTGTTCTTTTAAAAATGGATACTTTAATAACATTATATGTATACCTTCAATGATCATTTTTTTATTTTTATTACGTAATATTTTTTCTAATTCTTTAACAACAATACGATCAATTTTCTCAAATTCATCTTCGGTCATATCTGGAGTTTTCTTTCCAGTTTTTTCTTTATATTTTCTTAATATAGGTATCCATATATCATCAGTTGTAGAATAACCACAATTATATTTTTTTGCTAAATGTTTTCCTAGAGTAGTTTTACCAGAACCAGATAAACCGATTATTAATAAAACTTGATTCTTGTTATTTAACCAACTACCAAAATTATAATAGTGATCATCATCTGACATAACCCATGATTCTTCAAGTGTATTTAAATATTTGTTAATGGATCTCATATTTGTCTCCTTAATAACGATCTAAAATTTTCTATCGATAATATCCAGATCTAATTATTATAGCTTTAAAATATCCATTACACCATATGCGCTTACCATCTACAATCTTATATCCTGGAGGTATATATACAGACTTATACTCTGGTGGTACCCATATAACTCGAGTATTGTTATTATGTGTTATCCATTTTTTATTATCTGATTTGATCTCACCATTAACTAATACAGGTATTAATATCAGTATACAAATTAATACAAGAATTAATTTAAAATATTTCATGATTTATCTCCGTTATTTCCTATACAATCCCAACAACTTATATATCAATTTAATCTGATCCTCATTAAACATCCATCTTTTATTAATATTTTTTTTGCCCCAATCTATTGGATCTCCACCCTTCTCCTCCGACATACCCATCCAATCTGCACACATCTCTGCAATGTCTGTTTCCGTCATTCCAGTTCCATCAACCATTCTTTCAGGAGGCTTATCCCTATCTTTAGGATTAATGCTTTCGATAGTTGTATCTGGATCATGAAACTCTGGGTGGTGTTGATTGTGCTTAACATGATGATATGTAGCTATTTGAATTTGTCTTTTAGTATTTTCATTAATTTCAAATTCTTTTCCAATATCTGTACAGTGATATTTCCAAGTGAGAATCTTGTATGAGTCTAATTCAGGTTTCTCGTATTTCGATTGATCATGAGTTTCTTTTCTAGATGGTAATAGATAGAACCTTTTAGGATCTGAATTATATATTAAATCCATATATTTTTTGACTCTATCAATGTGTTCTCTAGTACGCTTGTAATAAAAATTTGTAATTTCTTTTTGTTCTTTAGGTGTGATCATAGATAAATATCCTTTCTTAAATTTTTGTATTCTTAATTTAAATATAGAAATAATATAAACATAAAGTTTCTATTTTTTTAAACAATAAAGGAGGTGTAATATGTTTGAAGTTTTTAAAAAATATGTGATTAAAAATGATCGAAAATTATTACCAGTTTTAGATGATATGAAATTATTTAAAATAAAATATATAGATAATGATGAGGATAAGGATATTAAAAGAGAAAATATTGATACTGATGAAAAATGTGACACCTTTCAATTACCACACAATGTAACTGGTATTGAAATAAAAGATATCTTCGCGCTAGTTGTAGACAAATATAAAAATCAAAAAGGTGTAAATAAAGATAGATATGTTTATATACTTGCAAAAATAGATATTAACTCTGTAGCTGAAAATATTACTTATTCTCATAATACTGGATTAAATTTATTTGTAAATCTTATCGGAATATCTATAAAAGATCTAGAAGATTTGGAGGAGGATACTACTGACGATCAATTTGTAGAGTTAAATAATTATCAAAAAAAAGTATTATTAAGTACTGCAGGTAGTGGTAAAAAATACATTTTACTTGAATTACCTATATTTAACAATTTAGACATTCAAATACCTAAAACGTTTGTTATTATTAATAAAAAGAAATCAAAAAAAATTAATGTAGAAAAAAGAGTACTCACAGATATAGAATGTTCTGATAATACTTTAATCACTATAAAAGAACTTCTTGTAAATATCTTTTTTGCTATGGATTATATACAATCTGAGGGTATTGAAATTAAAGAGATGAAAAATAAATGTATTGTTGAATTAAAACGTCAAAATAATAAATTAACATAGATGTGAAAGGTAATTAAATGCAAACAACAATAGATACAAAAATTCAGGAAGGTCAAGTATGGCGCAATAAAGAAAAAGGTTATACAATTACTGTTTTGTCTAAACTCAAGAAAGGAGTATGGAAAGTTAGTGCTCATGGAAAAGGACGAACAACTCATAGAATGACAGAAAATAGTTTTCATTTTTATGACCTAATTTCTGAAGATACTTTAAAACCTACCACTAAAGAGGAGAAAATGAATATAAATAATAGAGTTAGATTGATTTTTAATAATAATTTATCAATTAATCATATATTTAGTGTTGATGATATTGTAAATTCGTTAACCCAAATAGATGATTTAAAAGATTTTAAAAAAGAAAAACTTAAAGCATCTGTGAGTGCTTTTATAAGCAGTTGTTTGAAAACAAAAGCCATTAAGAAACTTAGTGATAAAATGAAAGTATCAACATCAAAGAAAGTATATCAAAAATTAGATAATTCTTATGCTATTTCAAAGAAGATTTATCTTACTACAAATGCAAATATTAATGGAGGTTTGTTTAAAAAGGTATTTAATGAGCAATTAGAAATAAATCAGATGTTTACAACAATTGAGTTTATGCAAAAGACTATTAACACAATTAATTGTGGTGAATTAGATAAAAAAGAAATAAATATAGTTAATTCTAGAGTATATTCTTTTATAAATAAATATGTGAAAAAAGGATATATTGAAAAGATGTCGGAAACATCTAGATGGATCAAATTGAAATATATTGACAATATAGAAATTCAACCAGAAAAAACTCAAGAGATAAAAGTCGAAATAAATGTAGAAAATAAATTTGTTGAAGAGAAATTGGGACTAAGACAAAGACAACACATATCTGAAAAAGATGTAGATCAAGCTTATTCTGAGAATAAATTGAGTAATTTATTAGAGAAATTTTCAATGATGCCTATGGGTGAGCTGGTTGAATCTTTCATATTACATTTTAATATTCTACAAGAGAAAGAGAAACTTCAAAGAAAAACCATTGAAGTTCTTGAAAGTAAAATAGAAAATATTGAAAGCGTTAATATAGATTCTTTAAAAGAAACACTTAAAACAAGGGAAGATAAAATTATAACTCTTAATAGAGAAGTTTGTAATCTTAAAGATAAAGTCAAACAACTTGATTCTGATGTTAACCATCAGTTAGATGAAAATGAAAGATTACTAACTATTAATAAAGAGTTAAATTCAAAAGTAGAAGTAACAGAACCAACAGATGCTTGGAAGACAATAAACGTTGGTGATGCTATATCTGTAAATTAATTTATAAATCGTCCACTCTCTTAATATAGAGAGTGGATATTTTTTTTGTTTTCTCGATTTTAATATAGAAATAATTTCAACAATATGACAAATAGAGGGGGTGGAGTAATTGGAATCTCACTCGATTTTTTAAGAATTGAGAGATTGTTGGTTCGAATCCAACTCCCCTCTTTTTCTTGTATTCTCGATTTTAATATAGAAATTAATAATATGTTACAACCTATTTAAACTACTAGACAAGGAGAAACAGTTATGATAGATTTAAAAGAAATGAACATCACCCTTTTGGACATTCAAGAGGGCGAAGATGAGAAGAGGCGAGTTTACTCGTCACTGATCCTGTACGCGACGAATAGTAACGATGCCTCGTCCTTCAGGGGTATTGTCATGACACTCCCCGGGTTCGCCCAGGGAAAAAACTGGACAAAAATGAAGAAAAAGCTCCAAGAAATTGGAGCCAGCAAAAAACAAATAAACTCCGTCAACCACTTCGGTGGTTATGGGGAACGACAACCAGGTCATTGAATAAATCCGCGCCATTGGATGGGTACGCGGATATAAATATGCCTATCGGTCACTCAAACGAGTGATCTTTATTTTCATATTCTCGATTTTAATATAGAAATTATATAAGTATGAAGAGCCCAATTAGTCCCAAATTGGAGTTCTTCTTTTATATCATGATTAAGTGATATAGAAATACTTGATTAATGGGACAATATTAGAGAGGTATTGGTATGTTTGCAAGAAAAGTTGAAGACCCGACTCCGGAAGTCCTGGCAAGGGTAAAGAAGTCGAACATGCAGCGGGCGAATTATATCGCCCGCCAGAAGAAAATTGAGGATATGAAATCTGCTGCCGTAGTGGCAGCAAAACCGGTAAAAAAATTGAGTCTTCGGGCTCAGCGTAGACATGCAAGGAGGGCTGAAGCTCTCGAAATGTAACATATTTAACCACATGAATTAAGCATGCGGTATACAAATACATATCTTAATATTCCCCACTATATTGGGGAATTATTCTTTTTCTTTTTCGAAAAAATATATCTAGTGGTATCCGCATAAAGCGAACCCACTAGAGTTTTTATTTGTAGTATCCGATCATAACTTGATCGTGTATTCCAGTCCACACCATCATAGGAATACTTTCTTCATCAAAATTAGGATCAATCTGAAAATGATCAAAGAATTTGTCACAGGCGGTACAACCATACATACTTTCACCAATATAAATAATTGGCTTATTCGGTCCCCATTCTTGACAAATCTCACAAATCTCTTCGCGATCATAATCAGGCCAAGAGACTACAAGAACATCGTAATTTGAATACTTTTTTACTGCATCCAGACCATTAAGTTTTTCAACAGGGATAATCTGTCTCTCAACAATCTTATCCCAACTACCATTATCGGTTGGGATAATATCAATTCCTTGTTCTTGAAGTGCTTTCGAAAGCCAACCGGCTCCCGCCATCACTTCCAAGCATCTTTTGGAATCAATCCATTTCGCAAGTTCAGTTGTCCACACTTGATCAACAATGGCGAACATTCCGAAGTTTCGAACCGCTCCCATAACGCCATACTGATATATAGATTTAATATCTAGTATGTTTCCATTAAGAGTACACCCTTCTGGTGGAGCCGGAGGAATTTCTTTCTTTTCAAGATATTTAACAAATTCTTCTCCAGAAATATATTCCATAAACTTTTCCTCCATATCTAATATAAAAACCAAAGAGCCAATATAGCTCTTCTTACAATAATTATTTCTATATTAAATTGGAGATTATGTTATTAATATTATTTCTATACTATCCTAGAATTTTTGTTTTCTTGGTTTTAATATAGAAATAATATAAATAGGTTTATTTATTATTCTGATTTTAAGGAGGATAAAGAAACATGGAAGCTATTAATGATCCATTGATTGAAGAACTTATACATAAAGGACTTGAAAGAGCTCTAAATAAACCTTATTTTATAATTTATTCTTACTTTTCAAATGACAGATATGATATTTATGGTTTATATCCAACTAAATTTGATTTTATAGATTTTAAAACAGAGAGTGATTTAAAAGAAGCTCTTAAATCATATACTCAAGATCGATCGATGAATATTAAAGGAGTGTATAAAGGTAAGTATAAAGGTGAATATTGTAGTTTTAAAAAACTAGATTATGAAATAATTGTTAATTTAACTGAATAATTTTAAACTCTAACAGGAGATATTATGTATAATAAATCTATTTATAATATAGAAACTAGTAAACACGTAATTGATAATATTAAAGAAATGAAAACAATAATGATTAAAGGTATAGGTTACTTTTGCATTCAAAAAACCGCAACAATTACACCAGAAATTTTTCTTAATTTAGCAACTTCTATGGAACGACAAGGAATTAAAGAAGTATAATTAACAGTAGATTCTATAAACTTTAACCGGAGGCACAAACAAGAATGATAACTTACAAATCACGAAACCCATACAGAAACGAAGAAGTAGGTGTAGAAACTGAAATTATGCCTATTTCCCCGAATATTGGGGAAGATCTTGCCGCTACAGACAAAAGTAATGATATATTTTTATATGAAACAATCAATGAACAAGTAGTATTAAAAATAAGAAAAAAGATTGATAAGAAGATAATAGAATTTAAAAAGTTTTCAATAGAGAATAATATAGACCCAATAAATAGTACGTTCCACATTAATTTACACATTAACAGTTATGGAGGAACAGTATCAGATTCTTTCAATCTTCACGACTATATTAAAGGATCACCTATACCAATTTACACTTATATAGAAGGTGTCGTTGCTTCTGCAGCCACTATTATTTCTGTTGCTGGAAAAAAGAGATTTATGACACCTAATTCTATGCTTATGATTCACCAACTTAGTAGTTGGTTCGGTGGTAAGTACGAAGAATTTAATGATGAAAAAAGTAATTTAGATTTAATTATGAAAATGATTAAGAATATTTATGTATCTAATACTAATCTTAAAACTCAGAAACTAAATCAATTACTTAAAAGAGACATATATTTAGGTGTTGATAAATGTTTAGAATATGGTTTTGTTGATGAAATAACTATCTAAAACGTGGTGCAAGAGCTAAAGGAGAAGATATGGATTTATCATTAAAAGAAATGACTTTGATAACTGTACTAGATTCTGTTGATATAACAAAATTTACAATTGATGGTTTTCTTGAAGTAAGTAATTTAAAAGAAAAAGAATTTGAAGAAATTGCTGATTCGATTTTTGAAAATTATAGTAAAGATCTTAAAGTATTAGAATTAGGACAAAAATATTATAAAAACTTTCCTGAGTATTTAAGAGGAGCAAAAGAATATCAACATTCTTGGGAAGAAGAAAATGATTGTAAGAATAAAAGTATAGGATTGATTGTAAAAACTAATCCATTAAAAATTCAAGTAGTTCAATGGAAACCAAAAGAGTAAGAGCTGAAGGGAAAACTAATGGATAAAATATTTCGAAAACAATTAATTAAAGTATTTAAAGAACTTGTTGACACATTACCTGATAACTTTTATGAATTAGTAAAAGATAGTGGTCATTTTTTCGATATAGATATTGAATTATTTAAAACATTAGAATCAGGACAAAATTGTAGGGAAAGATTCAGTACAGAAATTATGGAAATGGAAGGTCGATCATTATTTATTCACGAACAAAATAAACATAGAAAGGTAGAAGAAGTTCTTAATTTTGATAATAAATCAATATTTTCAGAAGATTAAGGAGAACATTTATGAAACCAAATAACGATGAAATAACAATTAGTAAAAATCTGTTAAAATATTTAATGGTTACAGCAGCATATAATGATTTGAATGGACCAACAAAAGAAGCATATGATATGTATGATATTGATCAAGGAATTGAATTAATTCCTAAATTAGAAGATTCTATTAAACAAGATTTTTCAAAATCAAGATCTGATGGTACATCAATTGATGTGTTATGTAAACCAAATTACGGTCTTGATATCAATGAAGAATTTCATAGGAAAATCAGATGATAATATTTAATGAAGAACCAAAAGATATAGTTGAAATTAAACATATTTGTTTTTATACAATGACTTGTGATAATGGTAATATTGTATTAAAAGAAGTAGTTGAAAAGAAACTCAAACATCCAGAAGCAAAAGAACAGGCTTATGTTTATAAATACGATACATCTATTATAAAAGAATTTAAAAGAACGGAATATAAAGCAGCATCAACAATTCTATTAGAAGCCGCACAAAATAATTTAGATGGTTACAAATTTCAAAATGAAGATAATTAAAGGAGAAATAAAATGAATAACAAATATAAAATATGTTCTTATGTAGATAATGATGAATCTGAATCTTATGAGCATATTCAAAATAGAATGAAAAAATTAAAAGAACAGTTTCCAGAAAAGACATTCTTTATTCAAGAAATAGATGGTGTTGAAAAAATAATTGCTGAATGTCGTAGTGATGCTTATAGACATGTTATGAATAAAAGATTTAAGAATGTTGATTGTCGTCAATTTCTTGAACAGACTGAACTGTTTGTAGAAGAAGAATATAATGCTATTGATGAAATTTTAGATGATTATAAGATAAAATTCAAATTAGAAAATTTAAAAGTAATCATGGCAGTCATTTGTTATGACCTACTTTCTAGATTGGTTAATTTAGAAAATACAGAAAAATACTCTATGGAAGAAAGAACTTGGGTACCGGAAGATGTGGAGGTTAAATGAAAACTCAAATTACAGACATTAAAAAGTTTCGGTCTACTTTAGAAAAAGCTAGAGAATTAGGTGGTGAATCCAAACTCACTCTCTTAAGATGTTTAAAAGATCTAAATAACATTAGAAAGAATAATGATTATATTTTAACAATGTATCCTGACTTTGTAAAATTCTCTTGGGGATTTACTTTTTTCAAGAATGGAAAGAGAAATTTTAATGGAGGTATGATACTACACGGACTTCAAGAGACTTTTTCAGTGGAGTTAAATGGTGCGGTATATCCTCACTGGTCAATACATACATAAGGAGAAATATCATGATGAATATGCAATATGATGAATTAGTAAATCTTATAAAAGAAGATCCATCGACAGCGATAGGTAAATATTCTTTAAAATATGAAGAACCAATAGAAGTAGTAAAAGTAGAAATTATGATTCGAAAAGAATTAAAAGAATTAATGATTGATCATATTCCAAAAGAAGAACAAGAATCATTAGTGGATATAACTGATGTTTCTGATATATCAGAAGTGGAAGTAGTCGATATTTATGAAGATGATCATTTACCGTGTACAATTATAGTATTCAATGATCAAGATGAACGATTAAGACAAACTATGATTGGTTGGGATAATTATGTTCCAGGAATGGTTAGATATTATGAAGATTCAATAAATATAAAAAAAGATTTAATCGAAATGATTAATCTTACATATGAATTTGAAAGAGAGGATAAAAATTGAAACTAATTAAACATCTGACAGATTTTCCATCACCATATGAACTAGAAATAGATAGCAAAGAAGAACTAGAAATTATTAAAGAAGCATTAAAGTGTTATCACAATCAACTATTTGATAATAAGCAATATAAAGAATCACTTAAAACACATGATTTATGTCAAGAATTAAAAATCCCTAATTTTGAAATTAAATAAGGAGACTTTAAAATGATTAGAATTCAATGTCATATAAAATCAGATGATTATATTGGTGAAATATGGCCAAAAGAAATTAGTTGTAGGCCTTCGATTGGTGATAAGATTCAGTCAAAAAATGATAAAGTATTGACGATTTCAGACATTATGCATTCATATGGTTATCTCTTTGATAATGAAGATGGTGAAGAAAAACCATATCTTAAAATTACTTTAAGTTAGTTAAAATCTTACTTACTCCTCTTACTCCTCTCACATTAGAGAGGGGTAATTTTTTATATATTCTCGATTTTAATATAGAAATTATATAATAAAGGATTAGTGGAGGTGAAAGCCCACTTGATGCCTATCGGTCATAATAGCTGGTAGACCAATCCTAGAGAATGAGTTGCCGTAAGGCACTTCTCTTTATAATCATAAATCTAGTACTTTTTTTAAATTCTAGTAAAGGAGAAAGAGATGACCTACTCAGTGATTGGTGGTATTTGGTATGTAAAATATAATGGAGTAGTTATAGCAAGAGGTAAAAATAAGACCATTGCTTTCGCTGCTGCCCGTAAAAATCTGGGTTGGGAATGAGTTTAATTTTATGGAGGTTTTCGGACCTCCAAGTATTTTTCTTGTTTTTTCGATTTTAATATAGAAATAATATATAATGAAGAGCATTTTCCAATATTTGTTATATCACTGGATATAGCGGATTTTTACATTTCAGAATTTATTCTGGTTTGATATTCTCGTTTATTATATTCTAGATTTTGATATAGAAATAATATATGTACATCCGGACTCTGATAATCCTATCCGTCAGAGTATCCACACCGGACGCGGTGTAAAAGATATGCGATAGGTCAGACATATAGGTTGGTAACCTTATGTCCGTATCCAACTGTGGGTATGAAAAAATGATTACCAGCTTTAGTGAGGGAAGCTAACACCAATTCAGGTGCCTCATAGTTTTACTGTTTTTATAAATTCAGTTTTTTCTTATTCTCAATCTATATATAGAAATAATATATATGTTAAGCACTAATTGTTAGTACTTAACATCTACTTTAAATATTAAAGAGGAGGAAGTATATAATGAAATTAAATGTTGATCAAAACGATCGAGGATTTCGGTTTGTTGAAATCCGACATGACGCACACGATTCACGTAAATTAATAGTGTGGATCGGTCGAGGAGTTTTGTTGACTCCAACAGAGAACGAAAACAGGTCGTCGAGTTGATCAGACGACTGGTGTCTGGCGTTTGACTGTTTCCGGGGATCGAGAAGAAATAATCGACGATCCTGAAATCTGTGAATTCTTATAAAAGAGGTGTTAATGGAACAATTTCCAGACATGTGGCATGAAAACGATTATCCTGTCAATTTCGAGGAAGAAGATCTCCCCGAAGAATTTCGCGAAACCCAAGAGGAGGAGAATATGGAAAAAATGGAAATTACTTTTCAATCAGGTCATTGCAGCATCAACTGGGAGTTCGGAATCGCGATTTTCAGTCGTGGTAAAAAAGAACTCGCAAAACTGACGTTTATTCCTAATATTGCTAATTGGGAGAGACGCCAGATTATTGGACCAATGATTTGTGATATGGCTCATCATTTACAAATGGGCTGTCATTATAAATCAGAACCATATCCCTATTGGGAGATCGACGATTCTATTAAAAAGGAGGAGTTGTTATGAACAATAAGATTCGAAAAGAAAACTTCAAGTCCCTTCTTCATCTCATTAAGATGGAGTTGAAGGAGAATGACGGAGATCTTTTCTATGGAGAGGAATCTAAATTATACAATGACTGTTTAACAGTTTACATTGTTAGTTTAATTAGTAGCAAACAATGGAACTGTATTCGGCATATTTTCCAAGAACTCAATCCACAAAAAGGAGATTGGGTTTTTGATAAATTTATAAAAGGAGGAAAGAAATGAAAGACATTACAATTCGAAAAGAGGAAAATGATCATTGGTCCGCTTACTTAGGAGATCAATTGATTGTGATGACTACTAGTCTGGAAAATATTGGTCACTATTTAAAAGAAAATGCATTGTTTATAATGGTTATGGACAGCCCACGATGTAAGAAATGTGGGTCAGTACAATTTGTCCATCGAACTCATAACCTCTGTGTCGTCTGTCTAGAAAAGGAGGAAGAATCATGAAAAAATCAAAACTATTCAAAAAGGTTTTCGGTGATCCTATTGAAAAACCGAAAGAGAAACGGTGGTATGTTACGTGTAGTGACATTCCACATAAAGACAAAAAGAAAGAGACAAATCGAAAGGTTTGTCGTAGATGGGTCCGAGAGGATCCATGATTTTTTTCTTGTATTCTACATTTTAATATAGAAATTAATATAGTATAAACCTACTAAAGGAGGTATGTAAATGCAAAGTTATATGGCGTTGGAGCCGTTCATGCGCCACAAATTTTACAGTAGTTTGGAGGAATCTTCAAACTATAAGTTGTGGCAGTTAGCCACAACACATCTTCGGATTCCCGAAGGTGTTCGGAAAGAAGCAACAGAGATTCTGGAGTCAAGGGGGACTCCAGATCCAGAATAAAACCACCTCCAAAGGACTCTTTACAAGGGTCCTTTATTTTCTTCTAGCTCTTCAGCTCTCGCGCCACGTTTTAGTCATTATCATAAGTTCTTTTTAACACACCATCTTTTCTCATCTGTTTACATATATTGTAAAACAGTTTTTTATTTTTTGAATATTTTTTTAATTCATTAAACTTATTTTTAAGAAGATCTTTAGTTTCAGGAAGTATAAATTTAACTTTCTTAATCCATATTGGTAGATACCCAAATATATCGTTAAATATTTTAACATCAGACATAGTTTTCTGCCAGCTTTCCCTATATCCCCAACACCTTCTTATGAAAATATCAATATCTAAACCATCTGATCTATCACTATCTGAAACTATTTTACCATATATATTTCTTGGTGATTTTTTATTTGAAGCTCTATGATCTTCTACAGCTTCTTTAATTAATTTGATTTGTTCTTTACTAAATATCATCTTAAGAAAGTTACTATCTCTAATGTATTTACCTGATTCTATATGATGAAAATCTCTATTATTTTTTAGTCCTACATCATGCATTAGACCAACACAATATGCAACATCCGGATCTACATTGTTTAATTTCTTGGATAACAGTACACAAAAGTTAGCTACTTCTACAGCATGTCTTTGATCGTGTCCCTTATCGAAATTATTATAGATTGGTAAAATATAATTTTTTAAGTATAACCTTAATGGTACTTTCTTAATAAAAGATAACTCTGTTAAATATTTAGTTATTGATCTCATATTTTTGATCCTTTATAAAAGTAGTTGACTAAAACGTTGCGGAAGAGCTGGAAAAATTAATTATATATTCTCAATTTTAATATAGAAATTATATATATGAGAAGCACTAGAATGATCTAGTATTCTCATCTTGTTTAAAATCTTGAAGGAGGAAGTGAAATGAATATAAGTCATAAAGTTCTACCCATGCCATCGATTGAAGCCCAGGAAGAAGTGGCTCGTCAAGTAGTTGACGGGTATGTTCCCGGAACGTTATGTAGTCAGTTCAGATACAATGAGACTGGCGAGAATCGCCAGCGGTCATCTGAAAGTTTAAATTAAAGGGTGCGATCAGCAGCCCGTGTCTAAAACGCTGATACATGCTCTTCGGAGCGTGTTTTATTTCACACCCTATTATGAGCGTATATCTTTTTAAATTATTTCAAATCAAAGGAGGACAACCTAATGTTCTATTTCCGAGTGTACGAAAACGCAGTCTTGTCAACTCAAGATTTCGTCCAGTGGAAGAAACAAGTCAATCATTTGATCAAACCTTATGTCAATAAATTCTTTAACAATTTCGAAAGAGAATTTCATAAGAAATATTATGTAAATTTCTGAAAGGTTATTAAATGAAACTTAATATTGGTAGTGCTAATTATGGACCAGAAAATTATGTTAATATAGATAATGATTTATCACTTGAGTCTTATATAGAAAATCCTAAATCATTTATATTTGCTGATGGTGAGTATCTCCCTTTTAAAGATAATACATTTGATAAAATACATAGCAATCAATGTGTAGGAACGTATCTACATAAATATGATGATATTATTCGAGTTTTAAAAAAAGGTGGAACAGTACAATTTAGTTTGTACAATCGATTTAATGAAATTTCTAAATTAATAGGAAATCTTATTAAAAGAGAAATTAAGATAACTAGTGTTGAATGGATGAATGGGCATTTTGATGATGTTGATGAAGATGATGCATTTTCATTAATAATTTTAGGAAAGAAATAATTTAATAATATACGCTCTATTATATGGGCGTATATCTTTTTTTAATAAAAAGAAAAAAATACTTCTAATTAAAAAATTAGAAATAGATGTTTTTAGATGCTTTCTTGCATCGTTTGTTAAGGCAGTTGCTTCTGCCGATTGTAATTATATCTACAATCTGCGCGTTATACAGTACGCTTCTGTGATTTTTATAGTAGAAACTTATCTCTACTCGACTGTATGAACTACAGCCCTATCAGGGTATGAACCCTTTTCGGATCTTCATGGTTACCAAACCAATCAATCCTAGAGTGAGGGTGGTACCCTCAAAGATTTCGGGGTTACCAACCCCTAATCTAAAGACTTCAGGCTCGGTAGCCATCAGACTTTCCCAGGGGTTTCTTCCCACACTTATACAATTTCTATACTAAAATCGAGAATATGAAATTTTTGATTTTCTTGTATTCTCCATTTTAATATAGAAATTAATAATATAAGTAAATAAGCCATACATTAAGTATGGATAAAATCTTAATAGGAGGACATGAGAATGTTCGTAATGAGATTGTTCGACAAGGAAATATTCGCTTGTGGTAAAACACAGGCTCCGAAGGGGGTTGTAAAACCGGTTGCGAAGCCGGTTGCGAAGACCACCCCGGCTCGGGTCAACACATCCAAGGTTGTGAGAGTCAAGAAGACCCGCAAACTGTTGGGACTGTCAAAGTCCCAATGGAGAAAAGAGAAACGAAAACCAGGGTTTGACCCCTGGATGCCGACCGCGACAGCAAAGGGGTTATTCTGAAAGTTTCCTCACTCACTAGACAATGTGTCTATTGAGTGGGGATCCTCTACTTCTAATTTTTCTAAATCTTAAGATCTTGCGCAACGTTTTAGACATAAATTTAAGAAACACTTTTAGCAAATTTCTTTGCCATTTCCTGAACCTGTTCTCTAGTTTTAAGAACAAATTCTTTACCACCCTCGTTACCACCAGTATCAGATGTTATTTTGTCACCTATTTTAAAACCATGAACAGCTCTGTGTGAATAACCGTAACACTTACCATTAGGTGACCATCCATTAGAATCAATTTTAAACCAATCTTGAAACCGGACTTTAGGTTTTTTATCAGCATATCTTGGAAGATTTTTAAAAGTTCTTTGTTCTATAGGTATGTTAGTTTCTAAATATTTATTAGTTTTAAAAGTTTTAATTCGATTTGTTTTAGGATTTAGTTTCTTAGTTTTCTTTTTATCTTTCATAGGAATCTTATATACTTCTTTTTCAGATTCAGTTAAGTATTGTATTATTGATCTCATTGTGATTTCTCCAGTATTATTTTTGTTGTGCTAAAAGAGTATCTTTTTCTTCAAGATTTCTAAGTTTAACAGCTTGAACTACATAAATTCTTTTTATATCCTTAATTTCGGTATCAATATCCTTTTCGATGTCAGTAACAATCTTATTAAGTCTATTTATCTGTTCCTCATTTTCGACATTCATACGCCTATTTTCGATTGAGTATACTGCTAAACCTACCATTATACATATTATTAAAAGATCTACTATTATCATTTCTGCCTCATTCTTTCGATATCATTGATTATTTTTTTAGTTTGTACTATATCTAATGATATAACTATTATTGCGACAATTAAAAGACTTAATATTATCATTGAATGTTCCATCCTTTATGTGTTTTCCATAGTTTCAAAATAAAATTTAATTTGTTTATCATTATATTCAATTACATCAAATCTAAATAGTAATCTAAAACCTGTACTCTTTTTATATAATTTTTCTGCTTGATTTGATACACTTCTTCTAAATTTTTCTAAATTCATTGAGTGTTTCCATAGGTTACATGGTGCACATGATGGAAGCATATTATCAATAGTATCATTTTGTGGTGATCTAACTACACCTGTTCTTTTCCATTTCTTTGTTTTTTTATCGTATTTGTTTTTACGTCTTAATGGTTTTACATGATCAACATGCATTTCTGTAATTAGTATTTGTTCACCACAGTAAGCA
>Ga0209774_1000732_pt1 | contig 22581 bp, 18 predicted proteins | sample SaaInlV_150m_DNA_2_FD_184648 | JGI IMG/M metagenome (GOLD analysis project Ga0209774, IMG submission 184648) | Marine microbial communities from expanding oxygen minimum zones in the Saanich Inlet - SI037_S2LV_150m_DNA (SPAdes) (version 2) | ecosystem: Environmental > Aquatic > Marine >... | reverse complement strand
TATTAATGGAATTGAATCATTCTGGGGTTATGCTAAAAATAGATTGGTAAAGTTTAAAGGAATGGATAAAAGTATGTTTAATTTACACTTAAAAGAATGCGAATTTAGATTTAATAATCGCAAGCAAAATATTTATAAAGTTTTGCTTGGAATGTTTAGAAAAGAGTCGCTTAAGTTGTCATGACCCAAACTTAAAAATATCTGTTCTAACGATATAGTCGGCCTCAGAAATAAACTGCTTTTACAACTGGGTTATGAAACCATGCGTCGACGCTCTGAAATTTGTCAATTTGAATTTGAAGACTTGCAACATCTTGGCAATCATAAGCATGCGCTCCTACTGAGGCATTCTAAAACTGATCAATACAGCCAAGGGAAAATAATTCCAATATCTAGCGAGCTATCTGAGATGATCTCAAGCTGGTCATTAGAAATTGATCAAGATAGTGGCTACATCCTTAGAAGTTTCAAACGGAATCTATCTACTAACCCATCACTTACGCCTGCATCAATTAACCATATTTTAAAAAGTCTTCAAAAGAAAGCTGGCCTGAATCAAATTGGTGAGCTATCAGGCCACTCATTTAGAGTTGGTGCTGCACTTGATCTGTTAAACAAAAATATCCCGCTTGAGAAAATTATGCTTAGAGGTGACTGGAAATCAGAAACTAGCGCAATGAGATATCTTCAAAGCTGGAATGATAGCAACTGGTTGATTATTAATTGACTACTGGAAGACCGGCAACCCAATTTAACATTATCTTTGCTAGTTACTCACGCCATCTCGTTTAATTACCTTTAAGAAAGTCATCCACAATATTTTTATATCAAACCAAAAGGACTTACGTTTTAGATACTCTACATCTAATGCCACTTTATCAGGAATTGATAATTCATCTCTACCATTAACTTGCGCCCAGCCTGTAATACCAGGTAATAACTTATCCACGCCTTTTTCAGTACGTAGAGCAATTAAATCATCTTGATTAAAAAGTGCAGGTCGTGGCCCTACAAAGCTCATATCACCCTTTAATATTGAAAACAGTTGTGGTAGCTCATCTAAACTACTGAAACGCAAAAAGCCACCAATAGGTGATAAATAAGAATCAGGATTGTCTAACAGGTGAGTTGCTACAGCAGGAGTGTCTATCAACATTGATCTAAACTTTGGCATTTTAAAAATTTTATTATTTTTACCAACCCTGTCAGACCAATATAGTGATGGGCCTTTTGATGTTAAGCGAATTACAATAGCAATGAATAGCATTATAATCAACAACGATAACAATAATATTACGCCAAAAAATAAATCAAAAATCCGTTTCATTAAAATTTAAACCTGCCTACAATCACTTTTTACTCTTTGTTATTCTAAGAAATATAAACAACAAGCCGTTATTAACTAACTCTACCATTGCTTTATCTAGCACCTTGCAAAACGGAGTTGTACAAATCAGCATAGGATTTGGCCATTTTATCTGCTGTGAATAAATCCCAATATCGCGCCTCTGCACGCACACCCATCTCTTTAGCTATTACTGGATTATTCCATAAATAATCCATAGCCTGACGCAAAGCACTAGAATTACTAGGTGGCATAACTACGCCAGTTTCGCCATCAATATTAATATAGGTTGTGCCTGTACCTATTTCACTAGAAATTAAAGGCTTTCCATACATGGCCCCTTCTAACAAAGAAACACCAAAGGCTTCAGAGCGCAAGTGAGATGGAAATAATATTGCATAACTTAGCGTGAGTAGCGCTACCTTATTTTCATCAGAAACAAAACCAACAAAATAGATATTATTGATGCCTAAACTTTCAACTTGGTCTTTTAGCTCTTTTTCGATAGGTCCAGCTCCCACAACAACAATTGGATAATCAGAGTTACGAGCTGCCTCGATCAAAATATGCAAGCCTTTGTAATATCTCATTACCCCCACAAACAGAAAGAACTTATCTCCAAATTTTTTCTGATAATACTCTAATCTATCTTTACTTAGAGTTGGATATGTGGACTTATCAAGCCCTATAGGTATCACACTAACTTTATCTTTAAATCTTGCAAGCACCTTACTACTCTTTAAATAATTAGGTGATGTTGAAACAATACGATCAACACTACTTAGAAACTTGTTCATTAAAGGCTGGTACAGCTTTAATAGGTGTTTCTGTTTAACAATATCAGAATGATAAGTTAACACTGTTGGTTTATTGACTTGAGTTATAAAGTGCAATAAATCAGCAAATGGATATGGAAAATGATAATGAATAATGTCGGCCTCTTTGGCAAGCTGCCTAAACCTTAAAAAAGCGGACACAGAAAAAGGCGTTGATGCAATCTCAAAATTAGATCGACAGCGATGAACGTAATGATTATCTATCTTGATAGTTCTCTCAACCATTGTTGGGCTCAAAGCTAAAACCTCAGTATCAACCCCTAATGAAGCACTACTAAGTGCTATTTGACTAATTACCTGCTCAATGCCACCAGTCGTATCAGGAAAATAAGTCTTATAAAAATGAAGAACCTTCATGTTAGTTTGTTTTTTCTGAGGTCAATTGCTTTTTCAAAAACTGTAATAAGTTTTTTTGCCGACTCATCCCAGCTAAACCGAGATGCATTTAATTTGGCATTTTTGGCCAAACGTTCACGTAGCTCATTGTTTGTAATCATTTCTTGCAGCCCATCAGCAATTGATTCCACGTCAAGCGCATCAACCAACAGCCCTGCATTGCCAGCAACCTCTGGCATAGATGAATTATTAGCTGTTAATACTGGCGTTCCGTATGACATTGCCTCCACTAAAGGCAGACCAAAACCTTCATATAATGAGGGCATAACCAAAAACTGCGCATTAGCATATAACGTAGCTAATACCGTATCATCAACACGGCCCAAAACTTTAACGCACTCTATTAAATCTAGCTGCGTAATCGTATCTAGTAAATTAACCTCACCCCACCCTTTGCCTCCTACAATTACTAACTTCATTTTTCCTTTAATACTTAGTGGAAGAGAGTCATATGCTTGTAATAGTCTTGTCAAGTTCTTTCTTGGTTCTAAAGTACCAACAAAAAGAAAATAAAGCCCGTCAATGTCGTACTTTTCAAGGAAATCAAAAGAAGGAATGTTTTGAATATTGCTCGCTGCTAATGGAATTACAGAAATATTTTGAGGCTTAACATCAAACTCTGTTATTACCGCATCTCTCGTTGAGTAAGTATCAGCAACAATCAAATCTGCTTTACGAACTGCCACAGGCATTTGAATCTTCTCCAAAAAGTATGTAGTTGGATACATAGTTTCTTTAGCAAGCTTCCAAACCAAATCATGAATAGTCACTACTCTAGCAATCCTGCTTGACAAAAAACGAGGGAGGCGATGCGACGGACCCCAGAATACATCTATTTCATCTTCTTTTGCCCACAATGGCAAATAACTCTCGGACCAAAGCTGCCTAAGTAAACCATTGTTCCAAGAATGAATTCTAATAGTTACTGACTCTAATCCTGAAACAGCATTATTAATAGGTGATGGGCTGTATAAATATAGCGTCACATCTTTAATATTAGACAGCGCCCGACACATCTCCCAAGTGTATCGGCCAAGGCCAGTAATTGGACGTGATAATAGCCTTGCATCCACTCCTATCTTCATATGGAATCTAAGTCAACATCCATCTCAAGGTGTCTTTCAATTCGTATTTTTTCCAATTACCAATTGTTTTCTTAAGAAGATTGTTATCTCCTGTTAACACCCTCACCTCGTTTTCACGAACAAACTCTGGGTTTACTTCAATTTCAATATCGTGTCCCGTGATTTCTCCACACAAACTTATTACCTCCCTCAGAGAATAAGTCTGGCTCGTGCATATATTAATTGTTTTTCCTATAGGGCAACATTCTATAAGTTTTCTATATATATTGGCTACTGAGCGAACATCTCCAAACTCCCTCCAGACATCAAGATTTCCTAGCTCAATAACTTGCTTTTTATCTTTGAAATGAGAAACAATTTTAGGAATTAGAAACTTATCATCTTGGCCAACACCCGTATAGTTAAAAGGACGAACAATAAATAACGGTAACTTTTCAAACCATAAGCTAGCCATACTCTCCATTGAAAGTTTACTGACAGCATAATCATTAGCAGGGTTAGGTGCAGTATCTTCACTTAGTAGCTCTTCAGTAGAGTTACCATAGATATTGGCACTACTAGCTAACAAAACAGACGCTACATTTGGTGCATTCTCAGCAAGAGCGGCAAGTAAGTTATGTGTTCCAATTAGATTGACATCATAAAAAGCATTTGCGTTACCATGCCCAACAAAAGCGATGCCTGCGAGATGTAACACCATCTCTGGCTGAACCTGTGCAATCTCTTTAGATACAGCATCTGGGTCAGTTAGGTCGCTATTTAACCCAACCACCGTATGGCCATGCGCTTCCAACCCTAGTTGGATATAGCGGCCAGTAAAACCACTTAGCCCTGTAACTAAAGTACGCATATCTTAAAAAGAAATACCTTTTTCTACTCTGGCTAGATCAGCCTTGACCATCATAGCGCACAACTCTTCTAATGATGTAGTCGCTTGCCAGCCTAAATCATCTTTTGCTTTTTGAGGGTCTCCAATCAACAGTTCCACTTCACAAGGTCTATAAAATTCAGGATTAATAGATACGATGGTCTTTCCAGTATCGCTATCAATACCTATTTCATCAACACCCTCCCCTTGCCATACGATCTTAATATCGACAGCCTTACAGGTCATCTCAACAAAATCACGCACTCTTTCTGTCCTTCCTGTAGCCAATACAAAGGTTTCTGGAATGTCCACTTGCAACATTCTCCACATTCCTTCTACATAGTCTTTAGCATAGCCCCAGTCACGTTTAGCGTCTAAATTCCCTAGTTCAATGTGATCTAACTTTCCCAGCTTAATACGCGCCATTCCATCAGTAATCTTGCGAGTAACAAACTCTAACCCACGTAGCGGTGATTCATGGTTGAATAAAATTCCGCTTGTTCCAAAAATATCGTAACTCTCTCGATAATTGATTGTCATCCAATGTGCGTACACCTTTGCAACACCATACGGACTACGAGGATAAAGAGGTGTTTTCTCGCTTTGAGGGATTTCTTGAACATGGCCAAACATCTCAGATGTTGAAGCTTGATAAAAACGAATTTTTGGATTAACAATTCTAATTGCTTCCAGCACATTTACTGGACCCAAACCTGTAATTTGTGCGGTTAAAATTGGCTGGTCAAAAGACACAGCAACAAAACTTTGTGCTGCCAAATTGTAAAATTCATCAGGTTTGGTCTTTTCAAGTAGTCGAATATTAGATGCCAAATCAGTTAAATCATACTCAACTAATTTCAAATTAGGATGGCTCTGAATACCTAGCTCTTCAATACGCCAAAAGTTAACTGAACTGGTGCGACGATACGTGCCATAAACCGTGTAGCCTTTTTCTAATAATAGCTCTGCCAAATAGGCACCGTCTTGGCCGGTTATACCTGTAATAATTGCTTTTTTCATATTTTTATCCTTATTATTTAAATAGTATCTCAAATGAAGCGTTACGTAATCTCTGATGCATAAAGTGGAAAGTCGCCCCATCCTCCTCAGATTGAGGAATTGAAGCTAACGCTTCATAATTATTATTACTGAAAATTATATCACGTAAAACAAAAGCCCTAACCCATGGATCAAGAAAACCATAGACAGCACGATAAATAGATTGTCGATCAATATTCTTTATATTGGTGTTAAAAGATAGGCTAGGCAACCAGTAAGGATTGATGATATCCCCCGTATCAATACCTGGAGACATATAAAAACAGGTTGCTGAAGTATGTCCCGTTATCAACGATGACCATAATGCACAATCAGCTCCTCGAATATCAGGAAGAAAACCAGGGTGGACATGCAAAAACTTAAGGTGTTTCAGAGCTAATAGTGTGGCAGGTACAATACCCCCGCCAGTGAACAATATTGCCCCCACAGGTTCTTTTAATAGGTATTGGTATAATTCATTATCAGTCAGCCCTTCAATTAAAATTGACTCTACGCAATCGCTGTAGGCTGATAGCGGGGAAAGTGTATTCGCATCACGAATCACGGCACTTTCAAAACCAAATTCTTTTTCAACTTCATTAAGTATATTATCGACAAAATCAGAATTATCTTTTATTAGTCTTTTGGGCCAATAGTGTATTTTATTTTGTTGGATACTTGCAGCATAAGACAACCTCAACCCTCTAGGTAGCCACTTTCCAACAAACTTTTTTGTAACCACATCCTTTGCAGCAACAAGCTCAATGATCTTTTTCGGCCTAAAACCTAAACTTTTAAGCGTCGCAAGATAGGCTCGAGCAATAGGCCCTTCATAAAACAATACTGTAAGTGGAATTATTTTGCAGTCGTTATTATTAGTAGTCAGATTTGGAGGAGATGTTATTTTTAAAACACTCGAGGCACTAGAAAGATCTTGCAGTATTGACTGCCAAGCCGATTCTATCTTGACCCCTAACTCTGTCTCTGGTAACAACCATTCTGGCTGAACAAGATCCAACGCCTTAAATAAAGTATTAAAACGTTTCAATTGAATTTCAGTAGTAACGTTATCCTGACTTATAGTAGCAAATTTTAGTAAAATGGCCACCAACAATTCAAGATAAAGATCATCTGTAATCTCTGTATCTACAGCTTTACGACCATTGCTGAGGTAAGCTGTAAATAGCTTTTTACTAATATCCAGTCGTTTAGATATAAATTCAATGCGCTCAAACTCAGTCTTCCTCCATTCTGGTATTGAAGCAAGTTCGTATAAAGCAATGTAAGTATTAAAATCTCCATGTATTGAAGCTGAAGGTTGAACTTTGCTCACTATTTCTTTGATTTTATGCTCTAAATATTGATTATTTTTCATCTTAAATCTTAATGACTTTCTGCTGAATAGTTTGAAGAATATTAGCTAACATCCAATACATCACCATAACAGCTGGAAAAGGATAAAAAAACACAAGAAAAGCAGCTGCCATCAAGTAAAGATTACGCTTTTGGCGTTTAAGCTCCACTTCATGTGCATGCCGATTCTGAAAAATGACTGTCGAATAAATTGTTACTATTGTCATCAAAAAAGGCAGCAAGCTAATCGCGTCGCCGAACATTGGGATAGTAAACGGTAAATGGCCAATTACGTCAGGATAGGCGAGATTCTCTATCCATAGAAAGGGTTGGCCAATAAACTGAGGCATCTCACCCAAGGCATTAAAAACAGCGATCAATATTGGAATCTGAATAAAAGAACCTAACATAGGCTTTAAACTATAAAAAGGAGAAACTCCCAGCTCCTTATGCGCAGCCATCAAACGATTATGAGCTTCTTCACCATCATAATTAGCTTTAATTTCTGCCAACTGCGGAGCCAATTGTGCTTGTACCTGACTCACCCTACGCTGAAAACGTACCGTCATCACACCAACAGGTAATAAAAGAAGCTTTAGTAATATACTAAATACAACTAACACTAGCCCCCAATTGCTGACTATATTTGACTGTATTTCAACTAAAGATAATTCGACTATTTTTGCAAGCCAAGCTAAAGGGCTCCATAAATAAGCATACCGAATTTGATCCAGTTCCGGAGCAATTAATTGTAGCTCAGGCTTAGTCACTATTTTTACTATCGCATTTAATTGTCTCAGAATATCGGGATTATCAATAATCAACTTTGATTTATCCAGATGCGCCAAAAGCCCACCAGCCTTAATCACTAAAACATTGAAACGACCAACAACAGCCAGCCATTCATTTTCTTTTAACTCAATGGCATCAGCTGTATTAATGCTAATTTTGCGTAATGTATTACCACTAACAATGTAGTAGTTAGTGGCATTATAGTATAAAGCTAAACCATAGAAAGTATGGTCCTCCTCTATCTGATCGGCCAGCGTAACTGTCGAACTTATTAACATTTCAACAAGATTACTATCACCTAAACTCAGGTCATTTAAATCAACTGCCGGCATTGCCTTGGCATTTATCAACAGAGGAAAAAATAGAATCCATAAAAAACAAAATTGACGAATCATATGCATGTACTGCACCTATTGAAAAATCATAGATTCAAAACCGATACCTAGCATCCTAGCATCATTGCTTACGCCAATTGATTTTGGTGAAACTGGGTTTTCTATCTGAAATTCTAGGGTGTTAACTTCTTCACATTTAGTTTTTTTTGATACATCAAAAGAAAATTCTTTTGGCTGTGACTCTCCAGCTTTAATCTTAACTTCTCCAATATATTCATTATTTAATAAAACTCCAGCTTTTTGTTCTGGATTTGATTTCGTTACGAACCCTCTCAGGTTTATTGACAGTTCATTAGATTTACACGATGCCATATCTAGATTGAATGTTATTGTTGATTTTTTTGAATCACTCCATCTCCCAAACGTTTCTACTGCGCTTAACCCTGAAGAAAGGTAAGTTTGAGCCCCCCTTACCGAAGAGAAAGTAATCACCTCACCATATTTAATGCTTGTTAAATCTTTCTTATCTTTAAATTTTGAACGGTATTTAATGTCCGATAGCCCTCTATCTGATTTAAATTCAAGGTCATAAATCTCTGCTTCAAAAAGATTTAGTATTTTTGATGGCTTAAAATAAGTTATATATTTTTCCCTTGGACTAGTGACATTAGCGAATAAATCGTTTCCATCCAGATTGCTATCGACCTCAATACCTTCACCAAGTAATGACAATATTGTCGGGTATATATCAACTAGTTGACTTTCTTTTTTTGAGATAACTAAATTCGAATTAACATCTGCACGCGGAGGCTTAATCATTAACAAGGCAGATGATCTAGATATGAGCATTGATTTAGACCAAGGAGTATACTTATGATTCATAGGAGTCTCACCATCTTTATGGCCATCAATTAATCCTGCCCAGCCAGCGCCATGATCTCCCATAACAACTATTAAAGAAGAATTGTAACGGTCCAACTTCTTTAAATTTTCCAAAAAGTCCTTAACTAAGCCAGCCGAACATATAACTTGCTCATAATACCCCTGACTAACGTTCTTTTTTTGAAGCCCTCTATAACCACAATTCGCATCGATCACATATGGTCCATGTGGGATAATTGCCTGCATAATAACAAATTCATTCTTATCTTTACGGTATTTTTCATCATTATTAAATTGCTTCAATGTAAAGACACCAGAAAGTGGTTCAATTCCGTCAGATATAGAGGTGACTTTTGAGAACACCGTATCGACATTAACAACTGGGAAAATTAAGCTACCTATTATTTTACCTAGAGACAGTGACTGATTTGCAAAAATAGAAGGTAACGATCTTACAACCCAGTAAGAAATAAAATCGGAAACAAATGGATGCTTAATCTGTGCCCATTTTGAATAAATCTTATCTGACGTATAAGAAACATCATCAAGGGAAGATACAAAATCTTTTTTGGCATAGGTTGTAATATCATAACCAAGTCCACCTAGCTTTTTTCGAAGATCATCTCCTCTCTTACTCCATTTATCATAATCACCTCCTTTGAATATAGTTCCTGACATAAAACTTGGATATGATTGAGAGGTATATAAATAGTTTGAGCTATTATTCTCAAACAAAGTAAACCCACTAAAAACACCCTCTAGTTTATATTGAGAGAGATATTTCTTCATGTAACCTGTTTCCATAGCATCCATCCAAATAAAATATACATTTGGTAGTTTATTTGAATTATCTAAACCTACAGTTTCAGTGTTATATTCAATAGAGTCGAGACCGTCTTCAGGTGAGTATAAAACAGTCAAAGAAAATGAATATATTGAAACTCCTATACCAAGCAAACATATAACATAGGACAAATCAATAAGAAGCTTTTTAAACTTATCACCATACAGCAACAAAATAACCGGTAAGCCAAAATAAATAAAAGCGTTTAGAAAGACTACAACAGGTTCGCCAGCTATTTTACTCGAGGCTCCATCTAAATGTCCTATATCAGCACCTAGAAGCTGGTCACCAAGAATTATAGCAAGCCCAAGTCCTGCTAGAAACAACTGCCCACGGGGTTTTACTGGAATAATAATGCTTAATATAAAAAATACTACTGCTGCTACAACAACAGGGATAATAGGTAATACTATGTCATAAGAAAACTCTTTTATATTTGACAGGTAATAAAGTTGCGGCACAATAAGTATGCCTGCAAATACAAATATAATTACGCCGTAATTATATTTGAAAGAAGTCTTTTCACTCATGACTTCTTTCGTGCGATAACGTACGTTCTATTTTTATCTAAAAACCCCTCCATACTCACATTTGGTTTTTCTTCTACATCGAAATACTCATCAATTATAGCTAGAGTCATTTCCAATTTTATTTTTGGTTCTATTTGAGGAGGATGCGATTCAAAAATCAACATTCCATCATCATTTAAAAGTGCAGCAACTTTTTTGAAATAATTATCAACATTTTGTTTTGTATTTCCATCAAATGTACTGTGGTTTGCAAGTGACAACACCACATCAAATTTTTTATGCGTTGGATTATAATCCTCAAATGAAGCAGGGATGAACTCTACATTAGTTACGCCTAGATAGTTTTTTGCTTCATTGCTCGTTTCAACCAAATACTTATTAAGCTCTACACCAACGCCATCTTTGATATCATCAGCCACACTCAACAAAACAAAGCCTGTGTTTGACCCTATGTCTAAGATAGATTTCCCTTTAACTTTATTGTTTAAATCAAGCTGTTCTATTCTTTCTTCTGTATTTCTATACCCAGAAATATTGAGCGCTTTCATTGATTGATAGTAATACCCATTACCATAATCATATGATTGATAGTGTTCATTAATAGCATGTCTAATATTTTCCAAACGAGAATGTAATTCCCAAAGTGGTTGATTTGGTTCTTTGAGCATAATTGCATAATCATACAATTCATTTTTGGCCGATAGTCTCTTTAATGAATTAGGTATGAAAAGTGCTTTCAATTTATTTGTAAGCAATAATTTTTTATTTCTAGCTTTATAAAGACGTGTCATGTTTTTTCCTAGTAAGTAGTAAGTAGTAACTTCAAGCTATCTGCACCCGTTTTATTGGAATCTTGAAAAAAGAATTCATTATGAAAAGCAGATAATTTCATATTTAGTAGTAATCCAACATTACAAACATTATCAGTCATAATTATTCCAATTTTTTTTCGGATTTCAGCTTCAAACGCATCAATCCCAATCTCTTTATAATCTGGATTATTAATTTTTCTTGGCACATCCACAAAACATACCGGCTTATTTAAACCAAAAGCATAATCTAATGCTGCTCCAGACCAATCGCTAATCATAATATCGGATTCATGTAAGGAGTCTTGCCCTGCTACATTAGCTTCATAAGAAAACAGCGGATGGTTGCCATATTTTTTCAAAATACTATCTATCTTGTTTTTTGCAAATTTAATGGTTTGCGGATGCGGGCGTAGCGTAACTTGGTAGCCTTGCTTCATTAACTGGTCAACAATTTTCTCACCCTCACCTGATTCAATGGCTCCCTCATTACCCCAAGAAGGTGCAATAAGGACATGCTTTGGCGCATCGGTAGGCTTAGCTGTCTTTGGTCTCTTTTTAGCCTCTTCGATAATAGCATCCAACCGACCATAACCATGCTCAAGCAAATTCTTTTTAGGCAGATTGTATCTCACCTCCATGGCACGAAGCTCTTTGATGTGATGTGGTCCCGCACAAAAAATAGTATCGTAATGATCAAAGGCTCCTTTACGGTATGCCATATGTAGACTCACTAGTGAGTGCTGCACATACACATAATGCACTTTATGCTTTGATTTTTTTACCTGATACTGATGTAAGTCAGGCATAGTCATGACCATAACATCGGTTTCAATATTCTCAAATAACCAGTTACGAACAAAACCCTCATCAATTTTGAAAGTGAGATAGTTTGCGTGTTCAAGAAACAGTCCAGGGTCATCTTTTCCTGAACTAATATAGCAGACTGGTATATCGGATGTAGCCAGTACTTCCCGAATCAGTCCTTCCAGGTGGGGCCAATAATTTTTACCTTCCGAGTAGAAAGTCAATCTACGCTGTTCTTTGGGTAGCTGCATAAACCGCATAACATCTTGAATATGTCGAATAAACCCCATCAATGTTCAACCTTATAAAATTGATCCAACTTTCCTTCTTTTGCCATGGCTTCATACTGAGATAAATCTTCTACTGAATCGATTTCAAGCCAGCCGTTTTCTACCAGTACAGCTTTTGTTTTCCAGCCAGAATTAATCAACAGTTGTAGAAAACTGGTCATATACATATTATCAAAGTCTTTTCCATCATATAGAGCGTTACGATCCAACAACTGATAAAATTTAACAAACTCAGCAATCTTATTACTCCGTATTTTAATTAACCCTGTATATTGCCCCTGAATACGTTCGTAGCTGTCTGGTTTTTTACCTAATTCTGTAACATAATTATGTTCATCCATTACCAATGTTTCTGCATCATCCAGAGGGTTTTCTAATCGTAATGACCATAAATCACGCCATTTTAAATCTATCATTAAGGCAATTTCATCATCGCTAGCTAGTAAGGTCTCTAGATTTTCTTGCTCATATACTATGTCGCCATATGCAATAATCAAGTCACCTTCTTTTTCAATAAAAGACAAAGCAGAAAATAAACTCTCAACCATATTAGTTGAATCAAATCGACTATTTATGCTTGTTGCAAACCCCAAGGCTTCTATTTGATCGGAGCGGTATCCTGTTGCTATATGAATATCATCAATACCACATTGTTTAATGGTATTAACTTGTCGCTCAAGAAGGCTTTTACCCAGTAAGGGAACTAGGCATTTTGGCTTATCATTAGTTAACGGACGTAAACGTGTCCCCTGGCCTGCAGCCAGTATCAATACTCGTGTCATAATAAAAATTTCTTTATCAATTTAATATCTTGTTGTTTGAAAGGTAGCTCACGCTCAGGGTGCCACATTATTCCTAGCATAGCTTGTGTCTTATATATAAAAGCCTCAATATTTCCTTGCTCATCACTGGCTATGGGTATTAAATCAGGAGCCAAATCTGATAACTTAATAGCCCAATTATGATAACTGTTAACCGTTTCCAATATATATTCAGAATAATCTGGTGCAATGTTCAGTTTATGCTGAACAGCAACATGTCCTTTAATTGTTGAAAGTTGACCACCATAATAAAGATTAATCATCTGCATTCCACGGCAAACACCTAGAATAGGTATAACACGTTTGCTCCCTTCATCGATTAACGCTATTTCAAAGGCATCACGCTCTGGTGCTACATCTATTGCTGTTGGATTCAATTGAGTAATGGAGTTACCACCACTTAATATAATGGCATCCAATTGCAAAGAATCGAGTAACTTACTCACACTTTTATTGCTTATATTTGGTAGTGGAATTGGTATATATCCCAATTCATCCGCCAAAACTGACCACCTTTGATCAAGACAATCACGGCGTTCGGAATAAGCTGTGATATTTTCTACACGCTGTGTTATCCCTAGTCGTTTCATTGGATCTCTCTTATAATTTGATTACTACAGTCCAATTCAATCAGTCTCATTCTGGCAATCTGTTCATACAGTTTCTCACCTACGCCTATGGCAGCAGGCAGGTCTATTTCTGCAGCCCTTATGGCCATATGTGAATTTGCACCGCCAAACTGCGTTATAAGTCCAGCAATATTACAACCGAACAACCAATCATAACCCGGATCCGCTTGAGGTATTAAAACGACAACACCCATTAAATCTTCAGCTTCTGAATCATTTAACAGCTTAACAGCAGCATGTATTTTATTTGTTGTAACAAAGTTCGGCTGTAAGCTATGCCTCTCAAAACAATAAAAATCACTCGCCTGTTTAATAAAACCGGGTAACTCTATTACTTGTGAAACAAGATAGCTTTTCTTATTCTGATTTACTTTTTCTTTAAGTTTACTTCCATCAATAACATTCAGTTTTAATTGTTCTAAATCATGATAGTCTAAAAACGACATTTCTTCACGTGTCAATGATAATTCATCTGCTAGGCAGACACTCATATCCATCGCTTTACTTAAATTACGCGTGAACTCAAACTTTACAGATTCACGTGCCTCAATTGCTTTCTGTAAATATGAAAGAAACTCATCTGGCGTTTGCTGAGTACCCAAATCATCAAGCATTCTCTTTATTTTTTTAGACTCAATTAATGAAAAGGCAAACGGCTCTGTCAGTTCAGGCGTTTGCATATTGCTAGTTACAAAGTATTTTTCTGGGTTTTCCCAATATGCCTGTGCACATATATCATAGGTACCTGGGCGAAGATGACCATAGGCTGCTATCAAATCCTCCAACCTCACCCTCCTCTTTGATTTATACGCATATTTACTCTCTGCAAACTCGCCCGCAACCGTCTTAATACTCCTTAAAAATGCTGATAGCCGTTCTTCAGTAAGCATACCTATTTTAACCATACTTTTAAGTAAGATTGTTGCTACAAATCCAGCTCGTGCAGCATGTGAAAAGGCCAATGTACCAAAACGGCGACAATCATCTAACAGTACAAAAAATTTATCGACTACTGAAATATTACTAGTCTCTATAGAAAGTCTGCGTTGTCTTAGTTTGTCTATTGGTGCAACATCATCACCAAGACGATCCAAGGCGTTACATGTGATCTTTTTTAGAGCCATCTCTAATTGTACAATATCATCGGTAGTTACACCATAAGGAATTAATCTGTTAGATGCATCCTTATTAAAGTCAGCTGTCCATACAGTGAAGGCAACATCAAACTCGACTTTATCGTGGTAGTGTGGATTATCTGCCAGTATGTCAATGTATGCTGTAACTAACCTTGCTGCCACTTCATCTGATAGTTCTGCCGGTATAAAAGAGTTAAAGCTTGCTCTAACATCAACATAAGGCTGTCCTGAAAAAGAAAGTATTAAAGGATAAGGGCGAATATCTCTATAGCCAAACTCAAACCGTTGCTGAGCCCAAATATCATTAGTAATAAGGTGTCGATACAGACTAAATGCCAAAGGTTTTGGTCGTATGCCTATAATCTCTGCCGGGTTCCAATCTGGCATATTTGCAAAAAGTGTTCTCTCACCATAAACGAATGGCGTTGGATTTTGCTGTGTATGGAATCGCAGCACACTATCTTTTAAACTTTTTTCAATGGAGCTAATATCAATTTCATAATCACTATGGTCTACAGTAATAGGCCTTACTTGAAAAATATGAACCTTTCCATTCTCATCAATTGCAAACTCAATATCTAATTTATCAAAGCCTAGAAGTTGTTCCAATTCTTGCACAGCATGCAAAACAGGCATGATTGCAGGTTCAATTTTCTCGAGATATTCTGCTGCGAATCGGCTCACAACAATTGTACGCAAATCTCCACACATACCTGAAGTAACTGATTCTGTTGATTGCGTTTTATCATCAAAATTAAAACGATAGTATGGAGCCCCAGTTTCCAGCCCACAGGTAAAAACAACACCCGAAGCACGAACATTTTGTAGACATTCCTGAACCAAGACTTGATCGTCGCCATTACCTTTTTCACCATATGAGGCGATAACAATATCAATAGAGTCGCGAACTGATATTCGACTTCCCCCATTGACATTCAATAAACTTTCAAACCCTCCAGCATTGGATGAATTCCAGTTATCTTCACCTTTCGAACTACTCCGAACAACAAGATTGGCATCAGAAAAACAGGAAATAATCTCATCTAAGATGGAATCAGAATCATTTATCCAACGAGTAGAGGTAAAATTAACCTGTTTACCAATATGACTCTTACGTACCAAAGGCTCTAGACGTGAAAGCGTCTCTGCTTTTGTGCCTAAAATAAAACTCGCAATATCATTGGGAGAGTTGAGCTCAGCCCAGTGACCAGCCACATCAAATGGTTTTACAGAAAGACCCCTATCCTGAAGATGTAAAATAAGATCAATAAGATTAGTGCCGACATCAATTTCGTCTAAACCCGATAAGTATTTTACTGCATCACTATTAAAATAAATAAAACCAGTGAATTCAACTACATTTAGCTCTCCCGTTGAGCTATCTATTTCTATAGTTTCAGCCGACTGAATATCATTTTCAGTTCGTGACTCATACCTTTCTTTCCAATGCGAATCAACACAAAAAACAACATCTGCATCAATTAATAATATATCTGATATGACTTCTTTTCTAAATAACGTATCAGAGTACGATGTGATAATTGAACGTTCAGAAAATGGTGCTTTTAATAAAGTATGTAAAACACTTTTTATTTCCCAATCTGGAATAACAGTGAAATTTAATTTTGGATAATTTTCAATAACCTCATCAACATGGTAACCACCTAAATAGTGGATATCCGTAAGGTCTGCTATTGATTCAAAGCTATGGATCTGCCAATCCATAGCTTTAGTATTAAGTGATATATGTTTAAGTGCAGATGGGCGCTCGCCAATTGCAGGGCGACCAGCTCCCAATAAAAAAATATCCATCACATTAGCCCTTTTCCCTTAATTATTATCCTTATCATTTTATTTTTTACGTTTAAAAATAGATTTTATCTTATACCAATACGTCTTAATCGCTAAACCTATTGCCACAAAAAAACCAATAATGGCTGACATTATTGCACTACCTGAACCTGGATCAATGTATGCCATTGCAGGTGTCACGATTGTTAACAATGTTACTAATAATACATAGTTTTTCATGTTTTCTCCTTTTTTAAAAATCAAGTTATTTAGAAATTTCCATAGTTAATTCTTCTTTACTAAAATATTACCTAATCGGCTTGCGCTTTCTTTCCATGTCAACCAAGGCATTGCATCAGACTTAGGATGCTGGTCGTTATGATATAAACCCAGCCAAGTACTAATCGCCGTTGCAATGGCGTCAGGCTCTTTATCTGTAAAGTAATAAGCATGCTCACCTGCCACTTCATGAAACACAGGTATATCGCGTGCGATAATGGGTAACTTGTGCTGAGCTGCCTCAATCAGCGGCAGTCCAAATCCTTCGCCATACGATGCGGCGATGAGGCAGGTGCTTGCGGCGTATACTTTTTCTAGGTATTCATCGCTGATGCCGTCGAGCCAGAATAGGCGTTTGTTTAGCTCCGGGGAGGTCTGTAGTTTTTTAATCAGTGCTTCCACCATCCAGCCTTGTTTGCCGACGATAATTAGGCTGACATTCTGGTTTTTCTGCCATAGCTGTTCAAAGGCTTGCAGTACTTGCGTATGACCTTTGCGGGGCTCTAGGGTTCCGACCATGAGGAAGCTACTGCTTTTGCTTATCTGGTTTAATTCTGTTTTCGCTGTTGCGGGTAATCCCTTGCTGGGTACCGAGTTATTAACATCGGCACCAAGATAAAAACTACTAACCACCAGACCCGTATGTCGTGACGGTGGATGGGTATTTAACCACTCGCGGACTTCTTCAGCTACTGATTCTGAAATGCAAATCAAACCCGTAGCCGCTTGTGAAATACTGATTAACCATTCTTCAAATACTTTTGAAGTACCTTCAGGCCACCAATCTGGTCTTTGTATTAAAAGGATGTCGTATACAATATAAAACATCTGAACCCCCATTGACTGAAGGCTAATATGCAGCTGGTGAACCGCTTGCGTTAGATGTGCATTTAGATCCAAAGCAAGATAGATATCATCCTGATTAAATTCAGCGACCATATCTACGGTTTCTGGCTTCGACTCACCAAGAAACTGAGCAGTAAAGCCGCTAGCGTAACGATATTGTTTCCCATCGAAGTAGATTGGTTTAACTTCGTACTCGTCCGGCGGAGTACTCAAAAATTCGAGTAAAATACTACGCACTACACGTTGAATACCTGATTTTGCATCTCTTTGAGCAAGCTCTGAAATATCAACCAACATCTGTTTTGGTGTATTAATACTTGTATTAAATGCAATTGCTTTAGCTACAGAATATATATCATCTTCTGTATGTTTTGTTAGTGTATTTATATTTGCTATTGAATTAATTAAAAGTTCATCGTTAATACGATATGTTGCATTTTTTGAATCATTTAAATCTTTATCTGAATATATGAACATATCCTCGAAAGAAGAAATAGCTCGCTTTGCACTCTCATCCCACGAGAAATGCTTTGCCTGTTCTACTGATTTATTACATAATTCTTCTCTAAACGACTCATTCTGCAACGCTTGTTGCATTTTGGCTGCTATTGAATCTACTGAATCAGGATCAAATAGCGCCAGATTGTTTCCAATTACCTCAGGGATGCTAGTAGTGTTTGAGCCTATTACTGGAGCGCCGCATTTCATTGCTTCTAACACTGGCAGACCAAAACCTTCATGTTTCGAAGGAAACACAAATAAAGTAGCTGAGCTATAAAGCGCAACAAGATCATCCTCAGGCACATAGCCGGTCAAAACCAACTCATCTTTAGCCAGGCCTGCTTGTTTGGCTAAATTTAATAACCCTATTCTGTTGTCTTCCTGAATTTTACTGACAATCACAAGCTGATGTTCCGCACGTAACGTTTTAGGCAGTGAAGCATATGCTTTTATGAGGCTATCAAAGTTTTTCCTAACATCAAATCCGCCAGGTGCATACATAACCATTTTACGTTCGATAGTATAACGTTGCTTTAAGCTGTTTATTTCATTTGCTGATAACTCAGTGGGACTGAAACGATCATCTACTGCTGATGATATTGTAGTGATATTTTTTTCGGGCAAACCCACAGCATCGACAGTCTCTTGTTTCGAGTACTCGGATATAGACAGGAACAAATCTGCTCGTTTCAGTGAATCGATCTTACGATAATAATAGTCACGCTGAGAACCTGTAGGCAAATAAGCTTTAGGGTTAATGTATGAAATTAAGTCATAAAGGATTACAGCTGTCGTTGTAATTTTATCAAACCTACCTATTGATGTTACTGCATCATCTACATAACCTTCAAACAGACTCGTTAATAAAATGATATCGGGTTGTAAGCTAGACAAAAACGCTTCTCGTATTAACTCCGCCACTTCACGGCGCCATGTATTACCCGGCTCGCACTCACGAATAGGCATAGGTGCAAGCCATACTCGTATATTTTTCTGCGGCAGCAACTCATCGAATGCGGCACGAATAGGATCTATAGTTTCAGGAAAAAGACCACTCAGCGCAATAATAATTTCATGATCACCTCGATTACGAATTATTGCCTGGGCTATCGATAAAGAGTAGCGACCTATACCACGAAAGCGACTTTCAGATTGTGCGCCTTGAAGGTCAATAACAATACGCATCAGCGACCCTCTTCCTTTCGTTTTGCAATAGAGGCTTTAAGATCAGCGTAGATACGACGGGCATTTGGAGTCATATCCTCGGGCGACTTAGGTTTTGCAGTATGCGGCTGGGTAGGCGCAGATGGCATCTGATGGGTACGCCCTGAAAAACGTAAGTAGATGTCTCTAAGAGACTCATAGAGACCAAGCCTTCTGGCCAGTGTTAGACATCGCTGACGAAGACCGGGCCGAGAATTTACAAACGTAATGCCTCGCCGAACAAAGGGACGAGTAATTTTCTTTACGAGAGATTTAATTCGTGCAAAAAAACCGTGCTGTTTAAGGAGCCTTGCCTGATGCACAACCCAGCGCAGTGGGAGGGTAATGCTCCATGAACGACTGTTGTACACCATCTGCAGCATGCTCGTAGTCTGCTGGACCTGGGCTTCGGCCTCTCTTGCTTTGGCTTCGGCCTCTCCTGCTTTGGCTTCGGCCTCTCCTGCTTTGGCTTCGGCCTCTCCTGCTTTGGCTTCGGCCTCTCCTGCTTTGGCTTCGGCCTCTCTTGCTTTGGCTTCGGCCTCTCTTGCTTTGGCTTCGGCTCGAACTTCTGAAACTAAAGCAAACTCATCAAAAACATTAGGTGGATATTTAAAAGCAGATAAAAGGTCTAAGTGTTGCTCGTCAATATAATATTTATTTATTCCATCAAAATATGCATATTTATAATTATTTTCAAATAAGATGTGTTCCCACTCTGAAGAAATATCAATTAAAGTTGCTGGTTTGGTGGCTTCAACTAGCACAACCCATGGTCTAATTTTTTTAAAAGAAAGGCTTTCAAGCACATCTTTTTCAGCCCCTTCAACATCAACTTTTAAAAAATGAACTTTTTTTATATTATGCTGCATAATTAATTTATCTAAAGACATAGCCTGAACATTTCGTACTTCGTTGAAGACATCTTTATCTTTTAAATTATGGGAGTTACCTGTATCTGTTGTAGACCAACCTCTAACCTTGCTTACAAAAAAATCAATCGAATTTACATTAGCACTTATTGCTATATTAAGATTAATATCTTTCGGCCTATCATCTTCCAGCAACTCATAAAATTCTTTTTCTGGCTCAATATTTATTCCTGACCACCCATTTTCATAAAAACTTTTTGTTACTGAATCTTCTTCTGGATGGTTTGCTCCAACGTCGATATAAAAACCATTTTTAATATGCTTTAATGCACGCCAAAGCATGACATCTTCAAAATTTTGTGAGTATGAAATAAAAGTCATTTTGCTAATTCTTCAATCAGTATTGAAGGTTCATTCCACAAACATCCAGTGAAGTGTGTTTTGTTTATATTTATCACATTGAATATCAAAGCTAAATCACGCCATTCGTAGTTAGTTGTAAGATGTGTATCACTATCTACCAAAGCGGTTTGCACAGAATAACTCCCTATTCCAAAGTTTGCCGAAAATTTAATTTTAAATAAGTATTCATTTCCAATTTGGGTATTATTAATAATCTGTTCGGTGTGCCACGTATTGGTACCATACATCACCTGACCAAGACGATCTTTAATGCCGTACCCCAACACTAAGCTTTCTATCTCTTGGTAAACTTTCACTTTTACACGTAGCTCGACTGATTCACCAACTCCAACAACCTCAACCACCTCATTTTTGACATTGTAAAAGGCAATCTCTTCAACCTTTGCTTCGCCAGTTCCTGAACTTGTTTGAACTTTATTGTTATCAATCTTTTTAACTTCTACTGTGCTATTTTCCTTTTCCGCAATAATGGCATTGTAAAAATCAAACACCTCTTCTGGATTGCCATCTTTTATCACAGTTCCATTCTCTAAAAGAATAGCCCGATTACATAGACTTTGAATGGCGCTCCGATCATGGGATACAATAAGCAAGGTTGTTCCTTGTTCTTGAAATTCTCGAATACGACTAAAGCTTTTGTGTTGAAAGTAAGTATCACCCACTGATAGTGCTTCATCAACAATTAAAATCTCTGGACGATAGGCGGTGACGACAGCGAAAGCAACACGCATTTGCATTCCACTAGAATATGTTCTAACAGGCTCGTCAAAATGCTCACCAATTTCAGAAAACTCTTCTACTTTTGGGATAATTTTATGCACTTCATCAGCATTAAAACCCATAAGGCCTAAAGCATAAATTGCATTTTGTCGGCCTGTTAATTCAGGATTAAAACCCATACCGAGCTCAAGAATGGCGGCAATGCGCCCATTTATTTGTACTTTACCCTCGGTCGGCTTTAAAGTGCCAACAATCATTTTCAACAGTGTGCTTTTGCCCGCTCCATTCTGCCCGACAATTCCTACAGCCTCTCCAGAATGCACCTCAAAACTCATATGCCTTAATACCCAATGCTCTTCACTAGGCTTAACAGGTAAACCAAACCAACTAGCAAAACGTCGACTTTCAGATCTATACACCCTGTAAGATTTACCAATATTTTGAATACTAAGCAACAGACGACTCATAATGCATCCACCATTTCCGCACTAGAGCGACGAAACATGAATAAACCAACTATAGATAGAATAATACCTACAGCTAAAATGATTAGAACACCTCCCCATTGTGGGCTATTGCCATAAACCAGAATTTGCTGGTAAGCGTCAATGATTGGGTACATTGGGTTTAGGTTTAGCCAATGTCGATACGCTTCAGGAATGATAGTTATTGGATAAACAATGGGTGTAAACCAAAATAACATCTGCAAAATAATAGGGGTCACTTGACCAATATCACGCAGAAATACGTTCATCACACCCAAAATTAGTCCAATACCCAATGAAAACACTACCACAATCAATATAAGAGGGATAAGCCATAGCATGGCCACATTAAACTGATGCCCAAGTAAAGCAAATATACCTAACATAGAGATAAATAGAAAAAGGTTATTTATTAGGCATGATCCAACTGCTATTGCTGGAAGTGCAGCCCTTGGAAAGCTCATCTTTTTAATAAGATTACCATGTTCAATAAAAATGTTTAAACAACGCCCAACTATTTCATTAAATAATGTCCACCCAAGCAACCCTGCGATTAAGTAAATAGCGTAAGCATATTGACTATCTACGCCAGGTAATTTAGCTGCAAGTACATTAGAAAGAATTAATGCATAAATTAGCACTTGCGACAATGGATTTAGAATTGCCCA
>Ga0209774_1000728_pt1 | contig 22659 bp, 19 predicted proteins | sample SaaInlV_150m_DNA_2_FD_184648 | JGI IMG/M metagenome (GOLD analysis project Ga0209774, IMG submission 184648) | Marine microbial communities from expanding oxygen minimum zones in the Saanich Inlet - SI037_S2LV_150m_DNA (SPAdes) (version 2) | ecosystem: Environmental > Aquatic > Marine >... | reverse complement strand
TTTTCGATATTTTTTTCTTTTGCTCATGTCTGTCTCCATTTTATTAGTTTACTGGATTTTCAGACATTTTTCGTCTCCACTTTTTCGGGGGAATCCCAGATTGACAATATATATGATATAGTAGATAATAATAGTCAGAATAGTATTTTCGTTTTGCTCTTCCTTTTTTTCCCCAAGCCTCTCCCAATTTATTTGGGAGAGTAGCTTTTAAGCTATAGACCATAAATATTACGTAAAAACTCCAAAATTCTACCAAATCCTATATTGCGGTTAAGCTAATATTTCGATAAATTATATACGCTCGTATTAATAAATTATCGGAGTACAAATGTTTATAAAACGATTTCAGTTGGGGTTACTTCATGTAGCGGTTGCGATGACCTTGGTTCCGATTAATAGCACACTCAACAGGGTGATGATCAAAGAATTATCTGTCTCAGCCACCCTGGTCGCAATTATGGCTTCCCTTCCTTATCTATTTTCTCCAATTCAAGTTGCCATCGGATCTTTTTCTGATCGATACCCTGTTTGGGGATATCGGCGTTCTCCCTATATTTTTCTTGGATTGATCCTTTGTGTGACAGGAGTAATCGTTTCCCCTTATGTTGCGTTCTTGCTAGTACAAAATCGCGGACTAGGGATATTTCTTGGAATTTTAGCCTTTGGTGCATGGGGAATGGGGTATAACTTGGCCTCGGTTTCCTACCTTTCTTTAGCCACTGAAATATCGGGAGAAGAAGGTCGTTCAAAAACAATCGCAACAATGTTTATCATGATGATCATTGGGATAATTTTGACTTCAATCACTTTGGGCAATATGCTTGAAGTTTACAATGAAGCCATACTCATTCAGGCATTTCGTGTTGTTGGGTTAATTGCGTTGGTGATGGGTCTTGCGGGACTTTTCAGATTAGAAGAAAAGAAATCAGCAAAAGATGAATCTGCAGAAATAGGATTTAACTGGAAACAGATTTACACTATGCTGACTGGCAATAAACAGGTGACCCGCTTCTTTTGGTATCTCACCTTGCTACTCACCGCCATTTTAGGGCAGGACATTTTATTAGAACCCTATGGTGCTCAGGCTTTTGGGCTTGCTGTCAATGCCACAACAAAAATAACCGCGATTTGGGGCGTTTGTTTCTTAATATCGATGTCCATTGGTGCTGCTGTCGAAAAGAAAATACCAAAAATGACTCAGGCAAAAATTGGCGGTTGGGCAGGGATTGGTGCATTTTCATTAATCGTCATTAGTTCCCTCATCTTAAACCTGTCAGTATTTTATTCTGGGGTCATATTATTAGGCTTGGCAACAGGGATTTCAACTGTATCAAATTTATCTCTCATGTTGGACATGACAACTACTGGGAACGTAGGCATGTTTATTGGTGCATGGGGAATGGCCAATGCAATTTCTCGCTTGGCAGGGAATATGCTTAGTGGTATCGTCAGAGATACTGTTACGGTTCTCACAAAAAATGAGGTAGCAGGATATAGCATCGTATTTTTCATTGAAATACTTATGCTCATTTCATCCTTACTAATATTACGAAATGTAAATATCGACTTATTCAAAAAACAAAGCGAGGATAATCTTTCATTCATTGAACGTGCAGCCATCGCCGGAGAAGGATAAATTATGCCAGGAAATTGGTTAAGCTTAAGTGAAATAGCGAAATTATTGGGGGTGCACCCAAGCACAGTTCGAAATTGGGCAGACCAGGGTGTATTGCCCGTTCACCGCACTCAGGGTGGCCACAGGAGGTTCATGCGAAGCGAGGTGGACCTTTGGATTCAATCCCAGCGAGTGACCACCGAAGAAGATACAAACGGCATGTTTAGAAATGCATTAGGCTACGCGCGCATCCAGATTGTAGAAGGGCACCTTGAAAGTGAATCTTGGTATAAAAAAATGAATGATGAGGCCCGAAATGCCTATCGACGAAGCGGCCGAACCCTGATGCAAGGGTTGATGAAATCTCAAGCGGTTGACGATGAATCCGCAAAAAATGAGGCTCGGGCATTGGGTGTTGATTATGCCTCCATCGGAAGACGACATGGTCTCACTATTCTTGAAGCAACCGAGGCTTTTTTATTCTTTCGAAATGTATTGATCGATTCTTCATTTCATGTATATGAGCAAGCCGCTATTCATTCTCCCCAAGCCTGGGGGGAAATGTTTCGAACAATCAACGATTTTTCTGACAATATTTTGCTGACACTTATTGAAACGTATCAAGCGTTTGAAAGAGGGAATAAGGGAAAAGAATAAGTTTATCAATTTAAAAAAGGTGCTTCTAGAAGCACCTTTTTTTGTTTATTAAGTCAGTCTAGATTTTAAATTTAGCGATCACCCATTTGGTAATTTCCGCCGCAATTCCCGGCACAAAGAGCAAAGGCAAAACATATTGCCATTGAGCCCAGGTCATTGGTTCGGTTTCGAAAACCGGCTGAAGGAAGGGAACATAAATTACCGCAATAAGCAATAAGCCAGAAATCACAACGGCCCAATTCATGCTCTTATTCTTAAAAAAGCCAATCTTCAAAATTGGGTATCGTTCGGAGCGAGCAGTAAAAGCCCTAATTAACTCAGAAAAGGATAAGGTGATAAAAGCCATGGTTGCAGCCATGGCATTAAACTCATGAGGTGCTACTGGGTAAAATTTCAATCCGATCAAGTATGCACCTAGGGTGACGGTCGTAATCGCAATCGTTTGCACAACTATACCAATGCGCATTAATCGATTGATGATTGGCTCATCCGTTGGCCTGGGCTGTTGATCCATAATATCTGGATCCCCTTTTTCCATTCCCAGGGCCAAGGCGGGCGCACCATCAGTAACTAAATTCAGCCAAAGAAGCTGGATCGGGTTTAAAGGTGATGGCAGATCTGCGAGAATTGCGATAAAGATCACTGCTATTTCTGCCATATTACAAGACAACAAATAAAATACAAATTTCCTAATATTGCTGTAAATTATTCTTCCCTGCTCAATAGCCGAAACAATACTGCTGTAATTATCGTCAGTGAGCACCATATCCGCAGTTTCCTTAGCCACATCGGTACCCGTAATCCCCATTGCAACGCCGATATCAGATTGTTTTAATGCTGGTGCGTCATTGACCCCATCCCCGGTCATTGCCACAACTTCATTATTACTTCTTAGGGCTTGAACGATTCTGACTTTATGTTCTGGAGAGACCCGTGCAAATACACTCACTCTTTTTATCTCTTCCTGCAATTCAACTTCGCTCATCTGGGCAAGTACAGCACCCGTTATTACTTTATCGTCTTTATCATCTATCAGGTGAATAGACTTTGCAATTGCTTGCGCCGTTTGCGCGTAATCGCCAGTGATCATTACGGTGCGGATTCCGGCATTTTTTGCCACCGCAAGAGCGTCAACCACTTCTGGCCTTGGGGGGTCGATCATGCCTATCAATCCAACAAAGATCAAACCCTCCTCAATTTCTTCTGGGACCAATATTTCCGGAATCTCATCAATCACTCTGTAAGCCACCGCAATTACCCGTAAAGCCTTGCTTGCCATAGCATCGTTCGCTTTTAAAATTCTTTGGCGCATGGCTTCGTCGATATTTGTTTCCACATCATTATGCTTCATATACTTGCTGCAAAGATCCAATATTACGTCGGGAGCACCCTTTACAGCGACCACATATTTATTTACATTGCTATCACCAGATTTGAATGGAGAAGGGTCATCTGTGTGAGGGTTAAGAACCTGATGAATGGTTGCCATTCTCTTTCGAGTCGAATCAAAGGGAATTTCCTGCATTCGCGGGTAAGTTATTCCAAGTTCTTGATAATTCTTGTCCGCCTTAGCAGCCGCCACTATGATTGAACCCTCTGTGGGATCCCCGATCATTTTATAGTTCCCATCTTCATCCAGTTCAATGAGTGCATTATTATTTAGTGCACCCACCCACAGCGCAGAAAGTGCGGCTGGATAGTTTTTTAATTCAATATCACTTCCATCAATTTGAAACTCACCATCCGGTTGATAACCAGTTCCCGTTACTTGAATATCATGGTTTTCGATCGAGATTTGGGTGACAGTCATTTCATTTTGAGTTAGAGTGCCCGTTTTATCTGATCCAATCACTGTCGCGGATCCCAAGGTCTCTACTGAGGAAAGCCTACGAATCAAGGCATTTTTGCTGATCATTTCCCGCATGCCCAAAGCAAGGCTAATGGTCACTACTGCTGGCAATCCTTCTGGAACTGCTGCAATTGCTAAACTCACTGCAATCAGGAACATGTCTAGTGGGGCATTACCCCGAGCCCAACCCACTAGAAAGACGATCGCACTGATGATCAATGCAGCAAACCCTAAGGTTTTGCCTAATTGATCTAACCTTTTTTGCAGTGGTGTTTCTTCTTGTTCTACTGCTTGGAGCATCTCAGCGATTCGGCCAATTTGGGTGCTCATCCCCGTATTGGTAACAATAGCCACTGCCCTACCGTAGTTTGCCAATGTGCCCATGAACCCTGAATTTTTTCGGTCGCCCAGTGAGGCGTCCGCTGCAAGAATCTGCTCATCATTCTTTTGCACCGGGACAGATTCCCCAGTTAACGCAGCTTCTTCGATTTTAAGATTGATTGATTCTATTAAGCGTACGTCTGCAGGAATATAATTTCCAGCCTCGATGATCACGATATCCCCCGGCACCAGCTCATGAGACGGAACCACAAGATGATGGCCATCTCGTACTACCTGGGCTTCAGGTGCAGCTAATTGGCGCAATGCGGCCATTGCTTCCTCTGCCCTACGCTCTTGAATGATGCCCATAATGGCATTCAATATCACAATTGCCATGATGGCGCTTGCTTCCACCCATTCATTTAAAAAGGCAGAAATTATCGAAGCGCCGATTAATAACCAAATCACAAAATCATTAAATTGAGCCCATAACATCACCCAAATGTTGGGGGGTGGCGCTTCATCTAATTTGTTTGACCCGTAAGAATTTCTTCTTTTTTCTACCTCTTCGATATTTAAGCCTTTTGTTCGTGAGCTTTTCAATTTGCCAATACTTTCCTCAGCTGAAAGACTATGCCAAGCAGTATTTTTTATTTCGAAGGGGTCAGCTTTATTAATTTTTTCCGTCATTTATTCTCCATTCTTTCTTTCATAAAAAAACCGTAAAGATTTTTTTTGCTATTCCATTGATGATATTATTATCCACGCTTCTCTTCATAAAAGAGCCGTTTTTCAATTATAGTTGGGTACCAAATAATTATACATCCCAATATCTATGATGAAAAATTATACATAATTATGATTAGCAAATCAATTATGATGAACGCGGTATAATACGCTTGATTTTTAATAAAAATAATTTTTGGAGTTTAAACAAAATGAGCTATTCGATTCTCAACGTGCCAGAAAATGGCAAAAAAATAACCATCACAGATGGTGTCTTAAATGTCCCAGACAATCCAATTTTGCCCTTTATTGAGGGTGATGGCACTGGACGAGATATCTGGGCAGCATCGATTCGAGTTTTAGATGCAGCAGTAGAAAAAGCCTATGGTGGAAAACGAAAAATCAATTGGATGGAAGTGTACGCTGGACAAAAAGCCTTTGATAAATTTGGTTCCTGGCTTCCTGATGAAACAGTAGAAGCATTTCATGAATTTTTAGTGGGCATTAAAGGCCCTCTTACCACCCCGATTGGTGGCGGTATCCGGTCTTTAAATGTTGCCTTAAGAAAATTACTTGACCTATACGCCTGTGTACGCCCAGTAATGTATTTTGAAGGTGTACCTTCTCCGGTAAAACATCCGGAATATGTTGATATGGTCATTTTCAGAGAGAATACCGAAGATATTTATGCCGGGATAGAATTTGAAAACGGTACCCCTGAGAACGATAAATTTAAGGCTTTATTCAAAGAAGCCTTCCCAGAAGAGTATGCAAAAATTCGATTCCCAGACACAGCAGGAATTGGCCTCAAACCTGTTTCTAAGGAAGGAACCGAACGAATTGTTCGATCTGCGATCAATTATGCAATAAAATATGGCCGAAAAAGTATCACTTTGGTCCATAAGGGGAACATCATGAAATATACCGAAGGGGCTTTCATGAAATGGGGTTACGAAATTGCCGAACGAGAATTTGGTGACAAGATCTATACTTGGGCGCAATGGGAACGGACAAAAGCTAAAAAAGGCCAAGATGCCGCCAATGCAGAACAAGACGCTGCTTTGGCTGATGGCAAGATCTTAGTTAAAGACGTGATTGCAGACATTGTTTTCCAACAAACCATAACCCGCGCTCGCGACTTTGATATTTTAGCCACTATGAACCTTAACGGCGACTTTTTATCGGATGCTTTAGCAGCTCAGATCGGTGGTATCGGTATCGCCCCCGGTGGAAATATTAATTATGACACTGGTGCGGCAATCTTTGAGGCCACTCATGGCACGGCCCCTAAATATGCGGATAAGGATGTCGTCAATCCAGGTTCTGTAATTTTATCTGGAGAAATGATGTTCCGCTATATGGGTTGGGATGAAGCCGCTGACATTATCTTGCTGGCAATGGGAAAAGCCATTGCCGCAAAGACGGTCACTTATGACTTCCATCGAATGATGGATGGAGCAACAAAAGTAAAATGCTCAGAATTTGGTGACGAACTCATCAAGCAAATGAGCTAAATAAATATTTGAAATCTAATGGACAGGAAGAAATACCTGTCCATTTCTTTATTATTTTTGATTTAGATCAACTACTTAAGGAGTTTTAAACAATGACCACTTCTTGGACCTCATTGAAAACAACCTTATCAGGTTATCTGAAATATCGTGGGCGTGAAGGCCAAACAGCTTTTATGCTACATCGGATAACAGGACTAGGCACATTGCTCTTTTTGACTATTCACATTGTGGATACCGCAGCCGCTTATTATTACCCACCCCTATACGAACATGCAATCGTTTTGTATCGACTGCCATTATTCATGGTCGGAGAAATATTTTTGGTATTTTCTGTGGTTTACCACGGAGTTAACGGGTTCCGGATCGCTTACCTTGACCTCATTAAACCAAAAGATTGGATGATCTTAAAACAACGCAAATCTGCAAAGACAACATTGATCATCAGTACAATCATCTGGTTGCCTGCAGCTTGGATCATGGCAAGCAATATGATCAAACATCTAGGCGAATAGGAGGCTGATCATGACTACAACTGTGAGAAAAATAAAAAAACAAAGCAATTTTGAGATCACATCTTGGAAATGGATGCGCTATAGTGCAGTAGCTTTATTGCCCTTAGTTTGGATCCATGTCTTGATAAAAGACGTCATTGTTGGCGTCCATAATATTGATACCTTCTATGTCCGAGATATTTGGGCAATTTGGGGATGGAAAGTGTATGATATTTTATTGCTAGCATTTACTTTTGCACATGGTGTAAACGGATTAAGAAATGTCAGCATGGACTTTTTTCATTCAGAAAAAGCCCGCAAAATTGTAGACTGGGGTCTGATTGTTTTATGGGTTCTTGTTAGTGGGATCGGTGCTCTTGCAATCATCGCCGGTGCACGCCCAGAGATGTTGGTCTAGGAGAAATTATAATGAGCAATCATCATCAACATGAAGTTGTAATAGTCGGTGCTGGGGGTGCCGGATTAATGGCTGCACTTTATGCTTCTCGCGGTGCAGACACTGCGGTGATCAGCAAACTATATCCAACTCGATCACATACCGGGGCTGCTCAAGGTGGAATCGGCGCAGCGTTAGGAAACCTAGAAAAAGATACTGTCGAATGGCATACCTACGACACTGTCAAAGGCAGTGATTATTTAGGCGACCAAGATTCAATTGAATTTATGGCCAAGGAAGCTATTCCGGTGGTTTATGAATTAGAGCATATGGGGCTTCCCTTCTCAAGAACAGAAGATGGGCGGATTGCCCAACGACCTTTTGGGGGCCATATGAATAAGGAAACCAACAAACCTGTGACTCGTGCAGCCTATGCCGCTGACCGAACCGGGCATATGATCTTACAAACCCTTTACCAGCAATGTGTAAAGAATGAAGTGAATTTTTACGATGAATTTCAAGTCCTCGATTTGATCGTGGAAGATGGAAAAACAGCAGGCGTAGTTGCAGTCGATTTATCCACAGGCGAATTACATACCTATCATGCAAAATCCGTAATCTTTGCTACTGGTGGGCACGGTCGTGTTTGGGAAGTAACCTCTAATGCGTATGCGTATACTGGTGACGGTGTCGCCATTGCCGCTCGCAAAGGCATCCCCATGGAAGATATGGAATTCTTCCAGTTCCACCCCACTGGCATTAAAAAACTTGGGATCTTAATTACTGAGGGTGTCCGCGGAGAGGGTGGCGTTTTGATCAATGGCGAGGGCGAACGACTCATGGACAAGTATGCCCCCAATGCTAAAGATCTGGCTTCCCGGGATGTTGTCAGCCGTGCGATGTATATTGAGGCTCGTGAAGGACGCGGGGTCAACAAAGAAAAGCATATGTATTTGGATGTGACTCCTGAAGTGGTGAATAAATATGCAAAATCGGATGGGCGGACTAACCCAGACGGCACACCCTACGTAACTACTGCAGAGGAAATCCTCACAAAACTCCCTGATATTATTGACTTTTGCAGAACTTACTTAGGCATTGACCCAGTAAAACAACCGATGCCTGTTCAACCCACCGCACATTATGCAATGGGCGGCATTCCCACCAATGTATATGGGGAAGTTGTGATTGATGAGAAGAACACGATCATGCCCGGATTTTATGCTGCTGGGGAAGTTGCCTGCGTGTCAGTTCATGGTGCAAATCGATTAGGGACCAACTCATTATTAGACATTGTGGTTTTCGGAAAACAGGCCGGGAAAAAAGCCGCCGAATATTCTAAAAACAACAAATATCCTAGTTTCCCTGATGATGCCAAAGAAAACACCCAAAAACAAGTAGATCACATCTTGAATAGTGATGGTTCAGAAAGCGCGGCAGATATCGGAAAGGAAATGAAGTCTGTGATGATGGATCATGTTGGCGTTTTCCGCACGGAAGAAGGGATGGCAAAAGCTGTAGAGAAAATTAGAGAGTTGAAGGAACGCTATCAGAAGGTCGGTGTGACAGATAAAGGGAAAGTTTTCAATACGGAATTGTTAAATGTTTGGGAACTTGGATGCCTTTTGGACTCTGCCGAGATCACAGCAGTTTCTGCCCTGGCTCGAAAAGAAAGTCGGGGTGCCCATGCACGTGAAGATTATCCAAAGAGAGATGACAAAACGTGGCTTAAACATACCTTGGCCTGGATGAACGATGACGGCATCAAATTGGGCTACAAGGATGTTCAGTTGGGTAAATATGAACCAAAAGAACGGGTTTATTAAAGGATGGCAACCATGGATATATCATTAAAAGTATTTCGCTATAATCCAGAAGCCGGACGAACTAAACCGGCATATGATACTTATTTACTAAATGGCGTTGATCCTACAGACCGAATCTTGGATCTTTTAGAAGAAGTAAAGGATTACCATGATGGCACTCTTTCCTTCAGAAGATCTTGTGCGCATGGTGTTTGTGGATCAGATGCAATGCGAATCAACGGCGTCAATCGTTTGGCCTGCAAAGCCCTCGTGCAAGACCTCAACAGCAATTCGATTACAGTCGAGCCGATCTTAGGTCTAAAAGTAATTAAAGACTTGATCGTAGATATGAAACCATTCTTCGACTCATATAAATCAGTAATGCCCTTTATGATCAATGACGATATTCCAGAAGATGGTAAAGAGCGCTTGCAAAGTATTGCGGACCGAGAACGCTTTGATGACACCACCAAATGTATTCTCTGTGCCGCTTGTACTACCTCTTGCCCCACTTTTTGGAGTGATGACAAATATGTTGGTCCGGCTGCGATCGTGAATGCGCATCGATTCATTTTTGATACACGCGACCAAGCTGCGGAGGAGCGCTTGAACATCCTAAATGACGAATCGGGCGTTTTCCGATGCCGAACCGCTTTTAATTGTACTGAGGCGTGCCCTCGAGAAATTCATGTCACTCAGGCTGTCGCTGAAGTTAAACAGGCAATTGTGTCGGGTGTGATTAAATAATTTTTGGGAGAAATTCTATACCCTTCGGTTAAATAATTCCGAAGGGTATTTTTTTATTAAAAGGAGAAACCTTGTCATCTGGGAACCATCGTTTTATACTACGATTAGAGTTTGCGATTTCTTCAAATTCTAAGACAATCAAATGATTTGCACGCCCCAGTAGCTCAAATGGACAGAGCGACACTCTCCTAAAGTGTAGGTTATGCGTTCGACTCGCATCTGGGGTACCTAAACGGACACATCCCGAACCACACCAGATAGATGTTGAGCAATTTCTAGAAATGCTTAGATTTGACCAAAGAAGCAAACTGGAGGAATTGCCCCTCATCAGAAAGTGAGGTCGGGATGATTTCTAATAACAATATTCCCAATTTAATAATTAATAATCACATATCTGTAAAAACTGCTGAATCACTCAGCGGTTACAGTACGCAATATATCCGGCGATTATTACGAATGAATCGTATTACAGGTTTAAAGATAGGCCAAGTCTGGCTAATCGAAATTGAATCCCTTAAAGATTATTTGAATCTTGCCTTGAAATCAGAGGATCAAAGATTTAGTCCAAGGTGACAGAAACTACCCCCTGATTCGAAGTCAGTGGCGATTTTGTCTTCCTAGTCTATGGGGGTCTATTGAGTCTACACAGTGCCAAATGCGGGGGAAAAAGTGTCTATTGTGTCCATCCTGTCTATTGTTTCCAGGCTATTTGCAACAGATTTGCAACAGCAAACTAACTTGGAGAGGCGACTCGGAAAAATTACTACCTTCAATCTCAACGCATTTGATACTTGCTCTGGGCTCATATCAAATCGCAATTTCTTTTTTACCAATCTCCAAATATCAGATCCAATTTTATCCTGTATCCTCTTCGTTAAAGAAGCTGCATATTGATGGGCCTATTTCAGGCGGCATCCCTTTTCCCCTTGATTTCGTTTTAGCTCCCGACTAATGGTTGAACGATAAACTCCAAGGGTTTCGCAATATCAGGCTGTGAATGTACAATTTTCTTCAAAGTAAATATCTGGCATCTTTGTTCTTGAGAGAGCGAAGTGTAGGCCATTTTTTCTCCTATGACTTTGTGGGTCTTGGAGAATTATCCTACATCAGCTCGTTTTTTGTTTTCTGTTTTTTTGCACTTTGCACTTGAATCTAAGAATTAATAATACCAATAATTAATAAATAATGTAGGCTTTTGAAAAAGGTTACATTTCCTTAAACATTTAATTAAATAGTGAATGCTTGCCGGAACAAGGCTTTTTAAAGGATTATTTTTTTATCTGGGTTATAATCAAGATTTGATAATTCTGTATAAATGATAGGTTGGGCATGAAAAATATTTTTCCTCAAAATACTTTAGTTTCCCGCAAAGATAGAACGAAAATCAAAAACCATGAATCTTGTGTTTTATGGTTTACAGGTTTTTCAGGAAGTGGGAAATCTACAATTGCCAATCGAGTAGAAGAAAGGCTAAATAAAGAGTATGAAATTCATACATATTTACTTGATGGTGACAATATCCGATCAGGTTTAAATACCGATCTGGGATTTTCAGAATCGGATAGAGTTGAAAATATAAGAAGAATAGGTGAGGTTTGCAAATTATTTTATGATGCTGGACTTATCGTATTGACAGCATTTATTAGCCCCTTTGTTGCGGATAGAAATTTTGTACGTTCCTCTCTTCCAGAAAATAGTTTTATTGAAATATTTGTGGATTGTCCTTTAGAAGTTTGTGAAAAACGTGATCCCAAAGGACTTTACTCAAAAGTTAGAAAAGGGGAAATAAAAGAATTTACAGGAATTGACTCGCCATATCAAGCACCTTTGTCGCCTGAGGTAATTATAAATTCAGCAACTCTTTCCATTGAAGAATGTTCAGATCAAGTAATAAAATATCTTGTAAACACGCATAAACTTGGAAAATAGGAATTAGTTTAATGGATCATTTGGATGAACTTGAGAATACCAGTATTCATATCCTGCGAGAAGCTTTTGCAAATTTCACGAATTTAGGGATGCTATGGTCAATGGGTAAAGACAGTACTGTTTTACTCTATTTGACAAGAAAAGCTTTTTTCGGGCATGTTCCCTTTCCTCTAATTCATATTGATACCCATTTCAAAATTCCAGAAATGATTGAATATCGTGATAGTCTCACCAAAGAATGGCAGCTACCTATGGTATATGGGGAGAATGAAGCAGCATTGAAAGAAAAAAACACTTTTCCAGATGGAAATGTAAATAGGATTGAATGTTGTGGTTTGTTAAAAACTAAAGCACTGCAGAAAACGCTCTCTGGAGAAGGAAAGCGCTATCGCTTCGATCATAATTCTCAAAAGTATGAAATTGATCAAAATTCTGAACCATATACAGGAGTTATTGTAGGGGCTAGGGCAGATGAAGAAGGATCACGTTCAAAAGAACGTTATTTTTCTCCACGTGATAAGCATAATGATTGGAATATTGGGGAACAACCTCCAGAATTTTGGCAGCAATTCAATACCGATTTTGCTCCCGGTACAAATATTCGTATCCATCCCCTTTTAGATTGGACGGAATTAAATATTTGGGAATATATTGAACGCGAAGATATTCCCACAGTTTCTCTTTATTACGACCAAGGGGAGGGGAAAAGGTACCGATCTTTAGGGTGTTATCCTTGTACCTATCCAGTGGAGTCAAGTGCAAAAAATGTCTCGGACATTATTGGAGAATTGAAAACCGGAAAATTTTCGAATATTGCAGAACGCGATGGCCGGGCTCAAGATGCAGATGATGGTGGGGGATTAGAAACATTGCGCCGAGAGGGGTATATGTAATATGGATGGAACATTGAAGCAAGAAAAGATGGATATTGTATTTGTTGGACATGTTGATCACGGAAAGAGCACCGTAATTGGACGTTTATTAGCAGACACGAACTCGTTGCCCAAGGGAAAATTAGACCAAGTAAAGTTAAATTGCGAACAAAATAATGAGCCCTTTGAGTATGCCTATCTGATAGATGCATTAAAAGATGAACGTGCTCAAAGTATTACCATTGACTCAGCCAGGGTTTTCTTTAATTCAAAGAATCGACACTATATCATTATTGATGCACCAGGACATATTGAGTTTATTAAAAATATGGTTACCGGAGCTGCTCGGGCAGAGGCTGCCGTATTGGTGATTGATGCACATGAGGGTATTCAAGAAAATTCTAGGCGACATGGTTATCTACTTGGTATGTTGGGAATCAAACAAATTCTTGTTTTGGTCAACAAAATGGATCTAGTGGATTATGATCAGAAAATTTACGAGAATATTCAAAGAGAATTTACTGAATATCTAAATGAAATAAATATCCAACCTAAAGCTTTTATACCTGTGAGCGGAAAGGAGGGAATTAATCTTAATCATTTAAGTGATAAGACACATTGGTATCAAGGGAATACATTGCTAGAAGCCTTAGATGATTTTGAAAAGGATAAACCGAATTTAGAAAAATCATTTCGAATGCCAGTACAAGATATTTATAAATTCACTAGCTATGGCGATGATAGAAGGATTATTGCAGGGACTGTGATCAGTGGAAAATTGAATGTGGGGGATGAAGTAATATTTTATCCTTCTGGCAAAAGAAGCAAAGTAAAAACTTTTGAGGTATTTGGTTCAGAATCTTATAGTCAAGCAATTAGTAATCAAACAGTAGGTTTTACTCTTGATGAACAATTATATATTCGGAGAGGAGAGGTAGCCTGCCGTGTTGATGAACCTCAACCGTATGTCTCAAAAAAGTTTCGAGCTAGTGTATTCTGGCTTGGAAAAAATCCAATGCGATTAAATCAATCCTATACATTGAAATTAGGAACAACCAGGGTAATAGCCAATATTGAAGAAATACATCGAGTGATAGATGCTGATAAGCTTGGTAGTTCTGAGCATCAAAAGATAAACAAACATGATGTTGCTGAAGTTACCTTTGAACTTCAAAATCCGATAACATTTGAATTATCAGAATCACACAGCGATATATCACGTTTTGTAATTCTTGATGATTCTCAAATCTGGGGCGGGGGAATTATTCTTGAATCTGTTCAAGATGAAGATGAAAGTATGCGTGAGGAGATTTTTACAAGAAATTCAAGATGGATTCGAAGCCATGTGAGCTATAATGACCGTGCAGAAAGAAACAATCAACACTCAAGTTTAATAATAATTACTGGAAAACAGAGTTCTGGAAGAAAAAAACTGGCTTCAATGCTTGAAACCCAGTTATTTTTAGAAGGAAAACTCGTTTATTATTTGGGAGTTGGAAGTGTGCTGTATGGTTTAAATGCGGATTTAAAACGTGATAATTCAAATAATTGGAATGAACATATCCGAAGAATTTCTGAGTTAGCTTATATATTTATGGATTCTGGAATGATCTTAGTGATGACTGCGGTAGAGTTGACCGAAGATGATCTCCATGTTCTACGAACAATTATTGGACATAAAAAAGTGAAGGTTGTTTGGGTTGGTGATGATATTGCTAATGACATGATAATTGACTTACAAATAGATGATGACGAAGTATTTGAGAATTCAGTGATAAAAATAAAACAAATGTTAAAAGATCGAGGAAGCCTATTTAATTTGTGAAAAACATATATATTTCCCCGATCTGAGATTTTTGTTCTTATTCCCAGGTTGCCTAAATTCAACTAAATTAATAATATCTTTTTGGGCCATGGAAAACAATACCCTTTTTTTAGCCATAATCGCTTAAACATAATGATTGTCTTCACAGTCTAGCCTGAAGTGGATGGCAACTTCTCTACTATATTAAATAATGTTTCCATTTTTTTTCAATAAATAGTCATGAAGAGAAAATTAATGAAATAATTAAATCGGTATTAATGGGTAGCTAATAATTATAGATTTCAATAACCCTATCCAAAAATGAATACTTCGCTTATGCTTAAAAGCATAGACGAAATCAATTGTCACATCAAACGTCTGAAGATCTAATGTCTTCAAAAGTTACTCGCTATTTATTCTCAATCTATAAATCTTTTCTATAGGTGGGATAATTTCATGAAAAAAATTTTATTTTTCGGTACTCAAATTGCAACTGGCGGAGCGCAGAAATTATTGCTTCAACAATGTAACTATTTTTATAAAAATGGTTATGATGTTTTAGCTGTTTTTTTATATAGCAAAGAAGATTTATTAAATAAATGGAGAAAACTATATCCATTTCGGATTATTTCCCTCAACTCTTGGTCAACAGATAGGGTTAGTTTTAGTAAGGTGATTAAATTAATTAAAGGTATATTTCGTTTGATATATTTATTAATTACTGAAAAAATATCAATAATTGAAACGTTTACATATGAGAGCAATTTAATTGGAATCCCTTTTGCCTGGCTTTTCCGGGTACCAATAAGAATCGCTACCTTTCATGGTTTATCAAAAAACCCTTCCAGGATATTCTTAATATTACATGGATTAATTATTAACTTATTTGCATCTAAACTCGTTTTGGTTTCTAAACATTTAGAAAAATTTGCAATAAGGGACGAAAAAATAAAACCCAATAAGTTAATTACAATTACTAATGGGATCGATTTACCAAAATTAAATAAAGATCCAATGGCCACCAGAAAACAAATCAGGGATGAATTAAAATTAAAACCAATAGATAATGTATTTATAAGTGTTGGAAGATTATGCTACGAGAAAGATCATAAATCCCTATTATTGGCAATTGCAAAAATTGTCGTGGTTTATCCAAATATAAAAGTATTAATAGTTGGTGATGGTGAGGAAAATGAAAAATTAGTTGGGTTAAGTAAAAAGTTGAAAATTGAAACCAATGTTATTTTCTTAGGTTTTCGTTCAAATATTATGGAATTATTAATAGCTTCTGACTTTTTTATTATGACCTCTGTTTCCGAAGGCTATCCCCTTGTATTGATTGAGGCAAAAATAGTTGGTTTACCAATAATAACAACTGATTTTGATGGTGTTGAAAATATTATTGAAGATGGGGTCAATGGTTTAATTGCTGAGATGAAGAACCCAGATCATATAGCAGAAAAGGCTATTGAATTGTTGAATTGTAAAGACTTGCAAAAAAGGTTATCAAAATCAAACAGTGCGCAAATTAAATCAACAGAACAAATGTGTGCTGAATATTTAGATTTATTTGAACAACTTGAATGTAATTGACAAAATGTAAGGTCGAATAAATAAATTGGTTTTCTAATGAGGTTGAATGATTAATAATATAAATTCAAAAGAAAGGTTTTTCTTCTTTTGGGGTCTATTTGCATTTTTGTTGATAAGTTTTGGCAGCTATTTCAATTTTTATGTAAATATTAAATTGAAGAATATTTTCATTTCTGAAAAAGCTATTCTTTTCGTGATTTATTTGCTGGGAGCAATATTTGTATGGCTATTTGGTTTTTTTCAAGCATATAATTCAGGATGGACCTTAAATGCCACTAAAATAATTGAAAAAATGCCTAAATGGTTACGTTACATTATTGCATTATTTTTATTTCTAACGCCCACAATTTTATCCCTTTATGTGATTATTTTTGATACAGTTTTAGTTTATTTCCCTAGATTATTATTGTTTTTTGCCTGCATAGCTTTAGGAATAGTTTTTTATAATCCTCAGCAATCGATCAAACAATATTTTAAAGATTTTTTGCTATTCTCCGTTTTGGCTGGAGCTATATTTTCAGCAGGCCAGATATATAATCAAGTTGTAGATTATCCTTTTTCCTTAACATATTCGGAAGGAAATCGATTGTGGGACTATTCAATAATTTTTGGATCTGACCGTTATGTGACCAATGATACCAACAATATTTATGCCTACATTGATTGGGGTAGATCGTACTTATGGGGTTTGCCTTTTCTATTTCCTAATATCGGAATATGGGGTGTCCGATTATGGGATGCGTTTGTTAAAACAGCCCCATATTTTTTATTAGGTATTTTACTAGGTAGCTATCAGAAGAAAAAAATTGGGACATTTGGTGTTCTTGTTTTTGCCACCTGGACATTTTTATTTCTCCGGCAGGGCCCAATCTATTCCCCGCTAATCATTAGTGCGATATTAACAATAATTGCTGTTCGAAACAAAAACCTTGTTCTCTCAATTCTTTTAGTGATTATTGCTTCTTATTATGCTAGTATTACCAGATTTAATTGGAGCTATGCACCTGGATTATGGGCTGGAATGTTATCCTTAACACATATTGTCAACCCCTCATTTAAAAAAGAAGAATGGAAAAAATTATTACGACCAATAGCATTAGGCATTTCAGGATATTTTGGCGGGCAATTTCTTTCCCCATTACTCAGATGGATATCAAGTGGAGGAGAATCCGTTGGGAACATCCCGCTTATTCACAATGCAGTTACAGAAGGTGCGTTTAAGCAAATTTTTCTTTTTGAACGATGGTGGCCAAATCCTACCTATGGACCGGGTATTGTTTTTGGGCTTTTCATTGCGTTAAGTCCTGCTGTTTTACTAATGATTTGGATTATTTATTCCAAGAATTGGAAATTGAATTGGATTCAGAAATCAGGAATACTAGGTACTGTTTTAGTTTTTCTAATAGTTGGCTTAATTGCAAGTATCAAGATTGGGGGCGGTGGTGATCTGCATAACATGGATATGTTGATAATCACAATTTTATTTTTAATTGCTGAGGTATGGAATACTGTTTGGGGAAATTTATATAAAAATGAATCCAATGGGGTTATTCTTTACAATTTATCAATATTATTATTAATTGTCCCAATTTTCTGGGCATTACGTGGGGGGGAACCATTGCGCAATTTATTGTCGGATACCGAGGGCGATATAGTTCTTGCAATCATCCAAAATGAAGTTGATCGAGTGCAAAACAATGGGGGGCACGTATTATTTATGGATCAAAGGCAATTAATTACGTTTGACTATATTCATGAAATTGTGCTTTTTGACGAATATGAAAAAAAGTTAGTAATAGACAAAGCCTTTGATGAAGACTTAGCTTATTTCCAGGATTTTAATAATGATTTGGAATCGCATAAATTCGATTTAATTGTTTCAGAAAAATTATATACAGGATTAAAATCGGGATCTATATTTTCAGAGGAAAACAATTATTGGGCAATTTGGGTAGCCAGACCAATAACAGAGCATTATTGTCCACTTGTTATTTTTGATAATATTAATTTGCAATTAATGATTCCAGGCGAGGATTGCTAGAATAATGAAAGTAAAATGATATTATTTCATTGACCCAAAAATCGGACTTTAAATGATTAATAAATCTAAATGATTTTTTTAATGGAAGAAAGTTATTATTTATGGATAATAAAAATAAATTTGGTGCTTTGCAGTTTATAAAAAATATTGTTTCAAATGGGGGTCTTTTTGTAATAAACACAGTAATAAGTTTTTGGTTTACACCATACTTACTTCGGTCTCTTGGTTCCGAACATTTTGGTTTTATCCCATTGGTTAATTCTGTAGTCAATTATTTTGGGATAATTACCCTCTCTTTAAATGCCTCAACAGGCAGATATTTGATGATCGAGTTAGAAAGAGAGGACGATGAAAAATCTAACCAGATTTTCAACACTTCCCTAGTGGGGATCTTAGCGATGATCTTGGTTGCTATTCCTGTGGGCGCATTGTTAGTTTACTATGCTTCAGATATCTTTCAGGTGCCGGTCGATAGCAAAAGAGATATTCAGTTCTTATTGATTGGTAGTCTATTTGCTTTCTTTTTGACGACCTTGCGGTCAGGTTTTTCAATTGCATCATTCTCGCAAAATCGGTTTGATCTGCGCAATATGCTCTCCTTTATGGGGCGGTTGGGACAAGTTGGAATCGTATTACTCCTGTTTACAATTGATCAACCTAACTTGATTTATGTGGGTACTGGAATCATCGTTGTTTCACTTATTTCCTTAATGGGTGATCTATATCTCTGGAAAAAATTACTGCCTGTTTTGAAAATCAAACTTGGAATGTTTAATAAAGACTTATTCAAAGATATGCTTGGGACTAACTTTTGGATGTTGATCAACCGTATAGGTTTTTTGATATTTATGAATATTGAAATGATTGTCGCAAACCGATATTTTTCACTGTCAATGGCGGGTATGTATGGGGCCTTATTAACGATTCCAAATAATTTGAGGACAATTGCCAATACAGTTAGTGGGGTTTGGGGGCCATTGATAATATCAAAATATGGCCGTGATGATATTTCAGGGATTGATCGTGTTGCCAAAACTTCTATTAAATTAGTAGGTCTAGCAATCGCATTGCCAATCGGGTTTGTGAGTGGTGTTTCAGGTGAATTTTTAGGTTTTTGGATAGGAACAGAGTATATAGCTTTAAAATGGGTTGCGGTCGTAATGGCATTCAATATTCTAATCAATACAGTAACCCTGCCGTTAACGGCCATATTTCGTGCAATGAACAAAGTCAAAATCCCCGCTGTTATAACCGGATTGACTGGGATCGTTTATTTTATTGTTAGTATATTACTTGCAAAACAATTCGGCGAAATAGGATTGGCGGCTGCAGGCGGGATTGTTTTATCGTTTAGGAATATATTTTTTGTATCGATCTATAGTGCTTTTCTTATGAAAAAGAAATGGTGGCATTATTTAGTGAATTTAATACAGTCTCCAATTATCACCATTATTGTTGCTCTGATATCTTATTGTCTTATGCAAATTGTCGAAGTACAGAATTTTTTAGAACTACTAGTAGTTGGAGGCGTTATTTCAATAATTTATGGAATTTGTGCTTATAAATTTGGATTATCACAAAACGAAAAAGATACTATTTTAGGAATTGTAAAACAAAAAACTAGGAGGATATATGATAAGAAAAATGAAAAATGAATATTATAGGAGAAAAGAAATTTATTTTAGAATGAAGACATTAATTTCTTCAGGATTTGGTCGAAAAAATAATGATTATTTTCTTGTATCTTACCCCAAATCAGGGAATACATGGGTAAGATTTATTCTTGCGAATTTATTTAAATCAGATCAAGAGTCTATAAATTTTACCAATGTTGGAGAATATGTCCCAGATATTTACAAAGAGATGGACATTCAAACGTTGAGAAATGATTCTTCTGGGTTTAATAATTTTTCTTTACGCTTGCTAAAAACACATGACAATTATTCATTTATATTTAAAAATACTAATGTTGTTTATGTTGCTAGGGATGGCCGAGATACATTAACTTCTTATTATTATTATATTAATGCAAGAAAAGAGACCCCGGTTAAATTACAAGATATAATTATTCAAGGAACTACCTATGGGTTGTGGTCAAATCATGTTTTGAATTGGATAAAATCAAGAGATCACAAAAAATTTTTCTTACTTAAGTACGAGGATATGAGAACCAATGCTCTAATAGAAACGAAAAAGTTGCTAACATTTCTTGATTTAAAGATAGAAGAAGAAAGCATTAAAAAATCAATTTCACTGTCTACAGTGACCAAGATGAAAATTATTGAACATGAATTTGGGCATCCTGTCGAAAAACGTGTGGGAACAGGAAAGAACGTTCCTTTTGTTAGAAAGGCTCAAATTGGAGATTGGAAAAACCTTTTTTCTGAAAAAGATACTAGATTGTTTTGGAAGTATCATTCAAAAGGGATGGACATACTGGGATACGAAAAAAATGTCTGATAATAATCTAAAGTACATTTTTTGTATTAACTCTGGAAGAGTCGGTTCAGAATATTTAGCTAAATTATTGGACTCAGCTGAAAATTGTATTGGGTTTCATGAACCGAAACCAAAAATGATTGGTGTTTATACAAAACTAGTAAAACATTTTCCATATTCGTGGTCCAAGCCGATTAGAGTTCTAAAAATAAATAAAATAAAAAAACGATTTTCCGTTTTAAGAATGAATGAAAATGTATATGCAGAAACAACAAATATGTTCATAAAAACATTTTCTGATGTGGCTGGGGAGAATTTTAAAAATATTAATGTGATATTTCTAAAAAGAAAATTAATATTCGTTTTGAAAAGTTTTGTTGATTTGGGATATTTCTTGCCTGAAAGAAAGGAGGCAAAAAAATGGTTCACTAGTTCTAATTCAATTACTTCTGCAATAAAAGCAATAAAGAAAGATTATGAGATGGATCAAATAGAATTAATTATTAGCTATTTGATTGATATTGAGGCAAGAGGAAATAGATTTAAATTGCTTTATCCAGAAATACCAGTTTTTGAAGTTAATATTGAGCAATTAAATAAAATTCATTTTGTAAAAAGTTTATTTAGTAAACTAGATTTGAATTACTCAAATAAAACAGGATTTTTAATAGGTGATAAAATTAATTTTAGGAATAAGAAAAAATTACTAAACACAGAGCTAGATTATTTACAAAATAGAATAGATGAGTATTTAAAGAAAGCAGAAGAAATGGGTATTAAAATCCCTTCATCGTTATATTTATAAATCTATGAACTCAGATAAAAATATAAAACCTATTTTGATTACTGGAGCTCACCGTTCTGGAACTACTTGGATTGGGAAAATCATTAGCTCTTCAAAAACAGTGAGTTACATTCACGAGCCATTTAACATTAATAACCAATTTGGAATATATCATCATAAATTTGATTATTGGTTTACATATGTGAACAGTATTGAAGAAAATCAAGTGGCGAGGGCAATACAGAATACATTGTCATTTAATTATAATTACCTCTCTGCAATGAAGAATTTTCGAATAATTCCCTTTGCCAATCCACTGTCAATCACAAAAGAGTTTATAGGGTATAAATATGCAAAAACTTTTAATCAACGCCCTTTAATGAAGGACCCTTTAGCTATTTTTTCAGCAGAATGGCTTTATAAGATTTTTAATATGGATGTTCTAATTACTATTAGGCATCCAGCTGCCTTTGTCGCCAGCCTAAAAACCAAAAATTGGGTGCATGATTTTAATCATTTTTTACAACAACCGGAATTAATTGAAGATCTATTAATTGATTATGTTAACGAAATTACAGATTTTGCTGAAGATCAATATGATATTGTTGAACAGGCATCTCTTTTATGGAAGATAATTTATTCAGTAGTATATAAATATTATCTGATGTATAAAAATGAATGGATATTTATTCGTCATGAAGACTTATCTAGAGATCCAATTTCTGAATACAAATTGTTATTTCAAAAACTAGATATTAATTTTACTGATAATATTATTAGTACGATAAATAAACACAGTCAGGTAAATAATCAAATGAATCGGAAGTTTATAAAAAAAAGTCACATTAGTAGGAATAGTAAAAACAATATTTTGAAATGGAAAAATGAATTGACTAAATCTGAAATCCAAAGAATAAGGGATATTGTGAATCCAATTTCAAAATTATTCTATTCTGATTCGGAATGGTAATTTGATATTATGATTTTAGAAAAGAATAATCAAAATTTCCCGTTAGTGAGTATTGTTACTCCTTCTTACAATCAAGGAGAATATATTGAAGAGACTATTCAGTCT
>Ga0209774_1000706_pt1 | contig 23758 bp, 37 predicted proteins | sample SaaInlV_150m_DNA_2_FD_184648 | JGI IMG/M metagenome (GOLD analysis project Ga0209774, IMG submission 184648) | Marine microbial communities from expanding oxygen minimum zones in the Saanich Inlet - SI037_S2LV_150m_DNA (SPAdes) (version 2) | ecosystem: Environmental > Aquatic > Marine >... | reverse complement strand
AATCCCTTTCTAATCCGTATGCTACACGGGATTCACGACTTACTTCATCATAACCCAAGACTGTATATCCGCTAACAATTAATAATTGTTTAACATTCATTTTATTTCTCCTGTAAATAATCTTCCTTGTTTAGTATGTTTTTCGATTCTTTCTTCTGCAATGTTGAAATATGTTTCATCAAGCTCAATACCTATAAAATTACGGTTAGTATTAACACAAGCTACTCCTGTTGTTCCACTTCCCATAAAAGGGTCTAAAACGGTATCTCCCTCGTTGCTCCATGATAATATATGGTCTTCGACTAGTTGTTCTGGAAATATAGCTGGATGTTTAAATGCTATTTTATCACTTGTACTATTGTGCATACCAACATTGTACTCCCATATATTTAACTTTATGCTCTCTTTTTTTCTTTTTGCAGTAATTTTCTTTTTATCACCATTTGGTTGAGTATGATAACCTTCATTTTTACTTGTTTTACGTGGTTTGTTTGTTTGCATAATTGGATTAAATGTTTTAGGTTTACATTTACTGAATATAAACATATACTCAAAGTTCTGTTCATACCTATTATGATTTAGAGGGATAGACCTTTTCTTGTAAATCATTGTATCGTGAAGATTAAATCCGACCTCTTTGAAATATAACGCCTGTTTGAAGCTTGTTCCCGTTTCACTTCCTTTAATTGTTGCATCTCCGACCACCCACACAACAACACCGCCATCGGCTATAACTCGATATAGTTCCTCTATTACTCGTTGCCATATATCTTCGTTCCAGTTAAGTGTTCCGTTATATGTTCTTAAATTATCATAAGGTGGGCTTGTAACAACCAAGTCAACACTCCCATCAGGAATATCTTTCATAACCTCTAAGCAGTCACCTTTATAGAGCTTCATTTTATTTCTCCTGTAAATAATTCTCTTTGTAGAAACCGCTTTTCTGCGATCTTGATGTATTCAGCGTTGAGTTCAATACCAATCCCCTTCAAAATGAGGGGGAAGCCACATACTTTTCTTCCCCCCATCTTTTATAGAAAATGTCTGTCGCCAAACCAAGACTTTACCAGCCTTACATTTTCCTACCCCGAGATTTAACGGGGCATTTCTTTAGATTCTTAATTAAATTATCACCCTTTGCCTGACCGCAATATAATAATGTATTATATTTGGCACACAAGGCACAATGCTTTTCTTTTATCGGGCAGAAGTCGTACATCTTTTCCACATGGGGCTTGTCCCCCTTTTGATAAATAACCAATCTTCTCCAAGCACATATCTATAAGTATCAATGTTGGCTTTTGTCATCTTCCGATAATCGCAACGGGCATCATAGGTCTGCCGAACCCATTGCCCCGAATGGTCTGCAAGTTCAGTTTTTAGCATGGGACATTTCCTCCAAACATGGTTGGCATATTGTAATTTTATTCGACTCACAATGAGAACAGACCCTCTCAATGACTTGCGAATCCCTCACAATGAGTCTATCTAATTCATCGTCCAACAAAATCAAAATCTTATTAATCACAGCACTCACCTCTTCCATCTCTGATATGACATCCATTTTAGAGCAATCATCCATTTCAAGTTCCGTGTGATTCCAAATTGAAGTTAATTGGCGACGCATAGTTTTTAAGGTGTTTAGTTCTTTTGATTCCCACGGTAACATATTTGACTCCTTATCGTTGGTACACATTAAGCATAATAATTGTAAAAGTCAAGTCTTTATTTTATAAATTAATTCATCAAAATCACTATCTATATATTTCATAACGGCATTTTTCCGATCCTTTAAATCTTCGTACCACCCTTGCCCTCGTTTATCAATCGCCCACTCTACAAATTCCGCAGGTGTTTTGTGAGCAGAGAATTTGGATGAAAACACATGACACCCAACACAAAGACAGAATCCATTATCCACATCCCACCTTACTGACCTGATTGCACGTGAATAAAAATGATGAGCATTTAAATTAGTGGTCTTACCACAAGACTCACACATCCCATATTCACGCACTTTATTCGACCAAGATTTGTCGAGCTTCTTAATCAGGGTTTTTTTCAAAACGGTAGGTTCTCGCCATCAAGCACATTAAGCAAACCATCCATTCTTTGCTTTACAACTCCATAATCAAGAGTTTCAGGCGTTCCCATTGATTGAACTGCAAGTTTAAGACAGACTTGCCTATGGATGTCTGCCGTCCTGTCGTCCGACTTTGGTGCGGCAGGTGCAACGCCCGAATTTTTCGGGGTAGTGCCGTCTTGAGGGATTACATTCCAACCAAACTTATTTGGCTCATATTCCTCCTTGCGTATATTGACAGAGTCGCCTTTAGAGAAATTCTTTAACTTCTCATTAAGATTATCTGTGGCAAAGAATCCAACTTCCTCACCATTCATTTCAAATGAATATCGGTGATAATCGCCATAACTATTCGTTCCATCAACGGGCTTGTCATATAAAAACCGCACAATGTTATCTGTGTTGGCTTTTATCTTTAGTTGTGTTTGTTCCATTGTTTCTCCTATGTTAAGAAATATATAAGTATCAATGTTAATATCAAAAGAATTTCAAAGTTTTTATCTATGTATTTAATCAATATAATGCCTCCAATGTTCTTGGTAATTATACATATTCTTTTAAATCTACCACATGGGTCTTCTTAGAGGTTTCCATCGAGCAACACTCAAGATAAGCACCCCTACCTCTCCATTTATCAAGATAATGATTAATTGCGGTTCTCATGTCTTTGAATGTAGGTCTATTGGATGTGTACTCACCATCTTCCTCATCCCATGCAATCGTGAAAAAGAAAAATACTTTCTCAGCATTGCGGAGATACACCCTATACGCCTCTCCCCATTTCTCACGATAAGCCTCTTCTTCTCTCAAAATATCACCATCAGTATAGAAAGCATAGGGGAAGACCTCGTTCCCCTTCTTGTCCTTGTAATCACACTCGATAAAAACGTGCCTATCTGTTATCTTGTCGGCTCTAATTGAGAAGTAACTATCTCCCCCATTCCAGACGGGTTCTTTCATTGCAATTCTATTCATCTTTGATTACCTTCCTTCGGGGAACTCAATTCTAAATGAACCTTGTTTTGTTTTATTCATAGTCGAATATATAAAGAAATACCATTCAAGTCAAGCATTATCTTGGCAATGGTCTCATTAATCTTTTGCGGTCGCTTGCTGTAAGTTCGCTTTGCAGTTTTCTTGATAACGAACCGCAACCATTACAACGAAATGATTCATATTGATTAACCATTGTAGTATAATAACCGCCATTGGGTACAATATCATCACTACCGCAAGATGGGCAGGCTTCGCCATCAACGTAAATCCCCACATTAGGATGAGATTTTATCCAAGGTCTCAACTCCACATACACTTCTTCTAATAAACGCACATCTTCCTCGTTGTATTGTAGCATTTCTTTCAATGCTTTTTTATCACCCTTCAGGCAATCAGTCCAAAGTTTAAAGTTGGTATCTATTTTGCCCTTATTCGTCATTATCTTACCAAGGTAGTCCAACCTATTGGACGAGAAAGCAAAGCTCCTCTTGGCTACTTTAAGGGTGTCTATTGATTGGTATGGGGAAGGGGGCAGATAGCCATTCATGTGGAATCTTGTATTGAGTTTCTTCAGGTCGAATTTATCTCCGTTATGAGCAATTACGATGTCTGCTTGGTTGATTAAATCCCATATACCTCCCACCACCTTGCTATCGTCTCGATTGATTGCGTCTTCTGGGGATTGTATTTCAGACATGACTTCGGAATCGCACAACCACTTTGCCGACCATGATAATATATTCCAATCTTCGATAATGTTGCCATGATTGATATACTTATTACCAAATAGACCCCACACATATACTTCCATAGGGGTCGTTTCTATGTCGAATAAGAGTATTTTAGCACCATCGGGCATTATATAACTCGAATCCCACTTACCGCAATCCATACATCTTGTTCTTTGTTTTCCGTTTCTTGTACCACGTTTCTGTTGATTAGTGCTTCCGCATTGACATTTCATATTAACTCCGATTTCATCCATTTATTTAGTGCTTGATCCCATCGTGAGAACGTCGCCTTGCCATTTTCGTACTTAATCCAAGTTTCATCAAATTCTCTTTGAAATCTTATTGTCATTTTTCTTATGTGATAATCCAAATTAGTTCCAGCATGGGGCGGCATGGAATTAATCTTTTCAAAATAACACTTCTTTGTCCTGTCTGAGATATTCACCATATTTGCCATTCCTTGTGTTGTATGATAATTTACCTGTACCCGTATATCCGTTTTTATACTGAAAACGAATCTTTTGCACATGAATCCCTACATAATCTTCATCTTCGTCCTTATGTCGGTGTACTGTTATACAGTTATCCGCTTTATTATAAAAGTTTGCACTCCCCGAAATATCATACGGGGTAGGCACAACTACCTTTCGATTATTATCACTCTCCATTTTTCTTGGATGTGCCACTACCCAAATGTGAATCTCGTGAATTTTGGCAAATGTATTTAAAGATGCTAAAACTCTTGACACATAATTAGTCTCATTCTCCGAGTCCCTGAATTTATGCTCCACCGTATTCCAAGGGTCAATTATAAGCCCATTGAGACCGTATCGGAAATTCAGAATCCGTGCTTGGTCTAATATGCTTTCGATAGTAACAGAGTCCTCTTGTGTACCGATAAATTTAACGTGGTCATTTAAAATACCCATCGCATTTCGAGCCATTTCTTCATCAATTCTATCATCACCCCAGAAGGGTTTGCCTGTGAATTTACCTACTAACTTGAGAAGATGATGCTTAACAGGGAAATTTTCAGCAGAGAATATACCAAACTTCCATCCATAGTCTTGCACCATATTAATCATCAGGGCATCCATCCACTCTGACTTACCCATATTTGGGACACCTGTTATAATTGTAACCTCCGACGGAGAAACTCGATAGTATTCATCCAATCCCGACCATCCCGTTGATAACCCCTTTTGGTCTGGAGTATTCAAAAGGTCAATAGCGTCATCCATTACATCGCTCACAAGAACAACACCATCAATAGGGTAAGGGTGAGCATCGGTTATAATTTCTGTAATTTTATCTTCACCGTACTTCACAAGAACGTCGTTCATATCCTTACAGTCGGTAGGATAAGTAACCCGATAACACTTCTCCCTACCGATCCTTCGGGAGAGTTCATCCCTCATTGCATGACCAGCAGGGTCATCATCCATTGCAAGTATAACCGTTGTGGCATTCATCAATGATTCTTCTGCCGATAGCAGATAACTAAACTTCCTATCGCTTGGATTGGAATTAGGGGCAATAGCACCGTCAGGCACACTCACAACATTACTATAACCAGCTTGTACTATCGAAAGGGCATCCATTTCACCCTCGGTGATTATAATTGCATTCATTCCGACCATGTGGTCGAATCGGTAAAAACACTTCTCTGCGTTCTTGCTCTGTCGGTATTTCTTATCAGCAGTCCGAGATTTGACGTTTACAACTTCTCCCCCTTTATAAAAAGGGAATTGAATCCAACCATTGTCGTAGCCGATACCTGCATCGCTAACCACAGCGGCACTTATACCTCTGTTCTGAAACCACTTTATAACTGTGGTTGGAAGGTCTGTTAAGGGTTCAGGTGGTTTTTCTATGGGTGGGGATATAACACCCTTCTTATTCAATGAACCTCTCCAAGAACAATTATGACAATTCCATACACCTTCGTCTATATTCACAGATAAACAGGGGTCGTTCTTCTTCTTTCTTGTATGTGAACATTGCGGACATATTGTCTTTTCCTGTCCACTTGTATTCTTTAGATAGATTCCATGCGTTTCAAATGTCATACTACAATGCTCCTTTTTGGCGATATTTGGTGTCTTAACGACGTTTTTATTGTTATTTGGTATGTAGGTATCAATTATTAAATTTTAGGTGTAGGTTGGCGAATTTAGACTGCCCATTGTTTGATTTAGTTCGTAAACTTCGTAACGAAATTAAGTTACTCATCCAAAAATCATCATCCGTAGCCCATTTTATAACATCCCGTACATCTTTTTCACCCCATCCATCGAGAGTAATTAGCTCAAACAACGTATTAACCGAGCCTTTAGTTAAATCTGAGTCATTGAACCAATCTGCCGTGATGTGATTGGGTAATTGTTTATGCTTCGCTGTATAGAACTCCGTTACTATCTTTTTGAGGAACGTCATCTGCCCTTGTGTGATATTTTTATTATAATTAATTTGATGCCTCTTATTAGAGTAGATATATCTTATATTATAAGTATTATAATATGGTTCGTCTGTATTTGATGTGGTTTTGGCATTGCTCTCCTCTGAAGAAGTACCCAAAATAGGCTCTACCCCACCTTGTAGATTTGACATGGCTTTCTGCAATTCTTCATTACCCCCACCTTGTAGATTTGATGTGGCTTTTGGGATAATATATCTTTTCCTAAACTTTTGACTATCTTCATCTTTTTCGATAATGATGGAAATATAACCGAGTTCACGCAGTTTGGTCATTGATGCTGAAACAGTAGCTTTGGTGCAATCTGACACTTTCGCAAAATACGCATTGTTCTTAGTACAAATTCCATCATCGTCGAGAGTGGCAGTAACTTCGCAGTATATTAACTTATCTCTTGGAGATAGGTCTGTATTGTGCCTAATAGGTTTGGGGATATAACCGATATAACTCATTAGCTCTCCCAACAAACGGGGGGCAAGAGAAAGGAGGAAACTCGCCCCTTAGTCCGTTCATATAATTGGTTTAACAAAATTATTGAAATACTCACATTCCTCCCCATTTTTAATCAGACACGCCTTGTCGCACATATCCGTATCAACCCATTGATTAAGATGCTTCCCAATGATAATACCTGAGCAGATATAACCAGCATTATAATTAGCACAATGTTTGAGTACAAGCTGGGGATCGTCCTTTTTCATATATCAATTTAAGACAGACAACATAAGGTTGCAAGTAGCAATTTGGCACATTGCTCTGTCATTTGGGCAGAATACTCACAGAATTGCCATGAACAAGGTAATAATCTGCATCAATTTTCCAAACGGTTCTATTTAAGTCTAATTCCCCGAATTGCTGAATTGTCGTGTAATCCATTGTATCAATCAGAATATAACTATAATCACCAATAATTGCAGTAGTGTCGCCCCTTGCAAATACAAGCTCGCCATTGTAATACAGGTTATCTTTGACAAATTCAATCCCATCTTCTTCTTTGTAGGAGAGATTAAGCATTGTCCTAATTGCAATTTTGGGATCATCGCAATTTATTGCAAATTCAACTCCGTTTGTATATTCTGAGTATTGGTCTGTATTATGGTGGTATTGCTTAATTAGTAGCATGGAATACACCTTCCGATATTTCCTCAATGAATAGATTGTCGTCGGGGAAATCAATTATTGCAATGGCATCAAATACATCGTCGAGGTTCAGCGGCACATTATAGCAATAATATACATCATTGTACCTAATAACTGACTTATAACTATGGGTATTTTCATAATCTTTTGTAAAATACATCTACACCTCCTTTATTTTGATAAATTCAATTTCTGTTTTTTTCCAACCTTTTTCAAGCAGATATTTCAAACGTGCCACTTTGTCAAAGGTAAATCCGAGAATATAACTATCCTCCCCCTTTTTTCCAACTACTTTATAATAAAATCTCATCCGATTTATTTATCCTTGCTTAAGGATCCACCATTGCAGCGACCCCTTTTTAATTAATTCTAAACATTACTAAATCAGCTATATCCATTTCGCATCCATCATAACTACTTAACGAATGTCCTCTTCCCTCCATTTTCGCATCATCTTTCCATCTTTCTTCATTAAAATAATTTGTAAAGTGTTCTGGTAATTCTGGTATAATACATTCATCAATATAATTATCAAGAGCTTCTTCCCATGCATTATCTGCTTCTTCTTTTGTTCCTATTGCATAAGATTCATATTTCTCACCATTAATAGGATTTATTACAGTAAGTCCATAATGTTCTTCATGCTTACCATCTTTATAGTATTTAATTTCAAATTTACCTATTTCTTCTATTATTGCTTTTGCTTGTGTGTATGTAAATTCAGTTATCATTTTATACTCCTTTTTGTTATTAAGCAACTTTTTTAATTTCATCAAGTCTATTGATGTTTTTAGCTATATCTCTAAACCATTCCTGATCTTCCTTATTCATGTTTTTATATTCATCAAGTAAATCGTCAAAAGACCCTTCATAACCTTCGTAAGGTGAAGAATAAAAAGAATATAATTCTTCATTATCTCCGCACATAGAAACTTGATATTCTGCATTAGTTAAAAACACATTACCGCTATTCATGTTAAAAGCTAATTTTACTCCGTCATTATCAAAGTCTCTTGGTAAGCCGTTTAACTTCCATGCTTCAAATATATCTTTTGCTTTATCTTGCTCCATATATCCAAAGTCTGCAAGGTTTTCTGTATATCCGTTCATTTTTTACTCCTTATTATTGCTGCTGTTATTATTAATGTTACCATCCATAAGACATTAACCAAAAAATACGGGTTCAATATATAATCAATCATCTGTTTTATTCCTTTATATTTATGAATTATTTCACTTCTCTTTTTAAACAATTTTCATGTTTAAAACTTCTGTCAATTATATTATAAGATTGGTACGCATTCCAGTAACTGTCATGGTTTTTAAAACATCCCAATTGTTTTTTAATTTCTTGAAATGCCATATCCCTGTAATGTTCACCATATCCATATTGAAACGGGACATTCACTGTTTTGCTATTTTTCATACCGAAATTTATAGTAATTATAGCGGAGAAATAGCTATTTCCATTAATCTTATCGAACCATTCCTTAGCGGTAATATCTATTGTTTTTATTTTTCTTGCGTTCATTATTTTATTCCTTTTTTGTTGTTTACCATTATTACATATTTAATAAGCCCTCCACACTCATATTCTATTTTTTTTGCCCTCCATCCGTCATTTTGTAGTTTTTCAGCTAATTTTATATCTGGCATAGTATTAAGATTGAGTCTTATTTGGTTATTCATTTTTTACTCCTTTGTTTGTTATTATATAATTCCGTTCTCTTTAAATTCTTCTTCTAAATTAAACTTCTTCGCCAAATTTTCAAAATGAGTAGAATATTCTACTATTTCGCCATAACTTAAATCTTGCTCACTAAACCAGTGTTGATAATTAATCGCTTGTTCTCTTGCTTGTTCTTTTGTTTTTGGTGTTGATAGTTTCATTTTATAACTCCTTTATTATAATCTTTAATAAATTCTACTATTTGTGCGTACACTACGTCTATGTCAAAGGTTTTTTCTTGCACAACCCAGTTGATAAAGTAGTGCTGACCTTCTTCTATGTGTTGTGTGTCAAAGCATTTCTTTACTACAGGCATTAACCAATCCCATGAGGTGTGGTATTTTACACAGTCCTCTAAGTAATCTCTTTTGTCCTCATCGTTAGCAATCTTAGGGTATCCCATAAATTCTGCTATTAGTTTGTTATTTTTCATTTTATTCTCCTTGTTTTTTGTTCGTTTAACTTGAAAGACTTTAGGCATAATTATAATACGTGTCAAGTCTTTTTTCAATTTATTTTCACTCAAGAGATTTATATTTTTCAAAATATAACTCAAAATATATAACTGAAAATATAACAGCCCAAATATAACAGTCCATTTATAATATGATGGCATATTTTCAAATCCTTATTGAGAATCATTCTCATTAGTCAAATTTCCTTATTGAGAACCAGTCTCAATAGAGTATTTTATTCACTATACCCAAAAAGCCCGCTAAAGAGCGGGCTTAAAAGGTTACTTCTCTTTTTTATTAATACGATCTTAAAATATATTTTGCTTCCGAAGCCAACTCATCCACATTCATTTTATTTAATGAATCTTTTAGAATTTCCGTTACATAACCTTTATTAATTTTATAGAAGTAGTAATTTTCATCTTCGTTTATTAATTCTGCATTTGCATATCTATTAAAATGCTTTATTAAACAGAATAATTTATTTAAGTTAATCATTTTATTTAGTTCCTTTGTTTTTTAGGCCGATAAATAGGTCGGCTGTATTTTCTGAGTTATCCCAAACCTCGGCAAAGTCATAGTACATATCCTTTGTGTCATCTTCAGGGTTTCCTTTATTAACAATAATGCATAAATCTTTATTATCATCAACATTTTTCAGCATCTCTTTTAAGTCTTTAATTTTCATTTTGTTTCCTTTGTTTTTTGTTAGTTGTTCTATATACCCAAAAAGCCCGCAAAGGCGGGCTTAGGAGGTTTCTTTTCGGATTAAATTAATCCACCAATCGCATGGGCATTATTAACCCGCTAAATACCTGCTCATTCTTATGGCTGCGAAAAACAATGGGCGAAAGATTAGAATCTAGATCGAGTGTAATTTCAATCACTCGCTTATTGCTTTCATCCTGCGGAACGGCATCGCATAGCTTTTTAAGTAGGTTCAAATCAATTCCAAATGTATGTGAATTTTCAGGATGCCCAGGTATCACACTTTCATAATCTGGGAAACGTTCGTCGATAAATTCAAAATTTGCGGACGAATTTTCATTGGTTCGTGTTACTTTTCCATTTGTCTCATATTGGCAAGATTCACTCTTTTTAGTTTTGAATGCTGATGGTGGAATGATTCCCGACTGATCATCATCCGACGGTAGCACTTCATAGGATATGAGAAGATGCCCGTTTGTCGCAGTGAGTGTCTTTTTGCTCGGTTCGTAAAATAGTCCCCTCAATGCTGGTCGTAGGTCATTTGTACTACAACATTGTTTCGCTTGCGTTTTTGTTAGGTTAGTTTTCATTTTATTTTCCTTTTTTTTATTCAATGCTTATAAATTCGTTTTATAAGCTATTGGAGTTTATAAAACTTGAATTATAAAAGTCAAGTATTATTTTATAAACTTCAAAATATAAACCCAAATATATAACCCATTATATAACAACCTATTGATAGCTGGTTGGAATCTCGGAAATTGATAAAATCCCAAAAATGGATATTCATACCGTCTAATTTCGCTCATATTGGATCGAAATGGGGTCAAATTGGTTGGATCATGTCTTATGGGGGTATTGATACCATTAATTGATAAAGGGGGCGTAAAGGTGGCAAATATCACCAAAAAATGGTATTCTGTGTTTGTACTTGGTATGTTATTCATTAAATTAATTTTAGGCACAAAAAAAGCCCGCATCACAGCGGGCTTTTTTCATTTTAATCATCTTTAATGAATATGGGCGTGACTAATTTTTACGCTTGAATCTTTATTAATTAAACTGGCTGCCCTACTATCAATGTCAGACTTTAGACCGTAAAAATCTAACCTATGTTTATTTACGTATTCCTTGGTGCCATCATTTAAAGTAACTGGCACACTATTTTTATCGGTGTAGTAAATGGATATTATTCTCTTATTCATTTTCTTTTCCTTATTTTAGATTGTTATGTGTTTTTTATTGATATATTCAATAGATCGCTTAGGGCAATTTTCCATTTTCATAATCATTTCAATAGCATTTGATTTATTCCAAGAGATTACTCTTTTGAAAAATTTCCCATAATTATGAGTAACTTCAAAGCTAAATTCGTAGTATTTTTCCATTGTTATTTATCCTTTTTTTGATTAAAAATTAATTTCTCTATTAAAATTGTTGTATGATAAAAGAATTGTTATCAATAGGTATTAATGCCGTTGCATCGCTAATATCCTCTATACTTTCGTATTTTTCGCCATAGTCCGCTTGAAATTCTTTTAAGGTTTCATACTCTGCATACTCACAACAAAGGGCGATAACATCCAATTTTACTTCCTCGCCAGTACCCTCTTCATACTCTTCAAGGTATTCGAAGAGTGCTTTTAATCCATTATATGAGAATTGTTCGCCTCTGCCCATATTTTTAAAAGCCCTCTCAAATCCATACATATTTATTGATTGCTTCATTATTTCCCCTCCGCTTTTTTGATTACATGAGTAAATAGTTCAATTAGTGCCGGGTTTGTGTCGTATACCACTGAATGATCAACAGCTTCTTTGAGTACGGACAGCATATCTGGTGCTGCAGCAATTAGGTTAGCGTTGGCTTCATTCTCGGGTAAATCATCTTCACCAGCGATAGCAATAACTGAGTCTCCATTAGTTACGCCAAATCCATTACCGTCTTGAATAAATAGATTCCATTTTCCTTGTGTATGTTTCATGTTATTTTATTCTCCTTGTTTTTTGTTAGTTGTTATTCTATCCATCTCTCTTAAGACATAGGCTGTGTGATCTTTCCTGCCTATATGATTATACGTTCCTCTCTCAGTTTTAAATTTGCTCCCGCAAACCTTACATTTCCAGTAATACGGGCGGAGCTCCGTATCAAATTCAAATGTATTTATTTCCGCTTGTGTCTGTGCCATTGATACCATTTTATTCTCCTTTGTTGTTATTGATTGAAAGAAATTAAACCAGCACAGCGATAGAAACAAGTAAAAAGATAATTTTACTAACCGGATACATCATAGCCGCACTCCATAAAAAGAATACAACCCAGCGGATCCGAGATTGGAGGGGTAGGGGCGGATACAGGATTGGAAGGATTGGGATTTCCCCTATCCTCGCAAAATCAGCAATATAAAGACTTACGGAATCCTATTTTAGAAAAACGGTATAAAAATAGTCGTTTTCGTATTCATTCTTGTATTATAAAGTCATAGTCGTGTATATTATAAACACATAAAGTGTAGAAAGGTAAACAATGAGTGTACATTTGCCAGTTAAGTGGAGTCCTTCTAAGGTAAGGGCTATTGAGTATATGACTGCTTATCCTAATGCTAAGATAGAGGAAGTGGCTATGGAGTCAGGCGTGAATAAGCAGGCTGTATATTTATGGTTGAGAGACCCTGAGTTTGTGGAGGTATTTTATCAGAAGTACATGGTATCTTTTGGTTCTAAGTTACCTTCTATATTGAATGCCATGATTCGTGAGGCAGAGGGTGGTAATGTTCAGGCGGGGAGGTTGATACTTGAGCATTCGGGGAAGTTAATTAAGAGGGTGGAGGTTAATAATACTCGTAGTCCATTTGAGAAGTTTTTAGAGGTTGATGCGAATTACGAGGTTGAGGATGTTTCTGAAGCCGAATTTACTGTGTTGCCACAGAGACCAGTTGTAGAAAAGAAGCCTAAAACAAAGGCTCAGGAGTTGAGGGAAATAAGTAAGAAAAAGCATATTTTAAAGCTACGGAGGAGTGCTGATCAGTGGCGTAGAAGGGCTAAAAAAGTCGGTATAGATAGTTTACCGCAAGGTAGGAAAACCAAGCTAATGATGCAAAATTGGCATCACCAAATCATCCAAAAGGAAGCTGAAATTGCAGAAATACACGAAAAGGTCTAATTCTGCCATAAGTTCTAACATATTTGAAGTTACGGGGAAAAAACCGCATCAAATCTACAAGGTGAGGGGGGTAGGGGGGGGGTATACCGATAGATTTGATATGGAAAAGGGCTTTTTGCCAATGTCTCTCCTCGGTGAGAATGCTAAAAAACCCTAAAACCACATCAAATACAGACTAACCCCTTATATACAAGTATATAAGGTATATAAAAGGTTATACAGTCTTTAGACAGTTCAAATATATCTTATATGGCATATAAGATAATTAATATATATTAATACTTCGTTTGGTTGATTCCTCTTTTTCCCTTTTAGGAATCTCAATCCTCAAAACGCCATTTTCAAATTTGGCAGATATATCGCTTGATAAATTATCTCCTAATTCAAATGAACGCTTAAATGATGAATGTTTAAGTTCTCTCACAATGTAACGAGCATCATCATCTTCTAATTGATGTTTGTCGCCACTCATTGTTAGGACTCCATCCTCTACGTCGATATTGAGTAGTTCTTTCTCCATTGAGGGCATTTCAGCTACGATTACGACACAATCGTCATAATCTACAACATCTACCTTCGGGAAAGCACCGTGCTTAAAGGATATGCCAAACTCTTTTTGGAAGTTTGGGAATTGGTTTTGCACAATTTTATCAAACATTGTGTCAAAGGGTGTTAGAAATTCATCTCGATTGAAATGAATTGGTATTCTTGCTACTTTCATTGGTAACTCCTGTTTTGTGTTGTGTCGTCCTCTCTTGAGCAACGACGGAAACTATTTATAATCAGTTTCGTAATATCCCCTCCCTCTGAATTTAACAGAGGGTGCGGTTACGGCTTCTCGGACATAGAACGAATTACATGAGGGGCATTGTTCTACTTCTTGGTTGTCGTCAATGATTACAGACAATGTTTCCCAATCCCATTCACATTCATTGCAAATCCATCTTATTGTTTTAAATCTTCTCATATCTTCAAGGTATCGTCCATATCAATAGATTCTGGCATTAGCTGACAGTAACAATACTCCTTACAAACACTCCACCCTGAAGCTGGCATTCCCCTTGCTTCCCAACCTTCCCAAGTGTCAAGTTCTCCAGCACGGCTTTCACAATCTGGGCAAACATTCTTCGAGACAGTAATCCATCTTAACTTTTGCCCCATTTCTCCGCTTCTGCGGAATGCTTGGTTAATTCCTCCCACAATTCCTCGTTTAATTGACTTTTTGAACTCACCAAAGATTCTTCCCGACCTACTAAAGTCTTCATCAAGAACCCCAATAATTGATTGTTCACTAACACCACTTCGTACAAGTCGTTCAACTTCTTGTCCAAGTCTTTCTGCGAAGATTCGGACATCATAAGATAATCCGAGAGCAATCCATAAAAGTATTTCTCTATCTTTGTCATCTAATTTCTCTGGCATAATATACTCATTTTATGATTTTAATACAAGTGGGGTTTTACGTCGAAGTGCTTTTTTGGCTTTATTGATGAATTTTTTTTGATTATTTTTCATTTCCTCATCGGTAGGCTTGGTTCTTAGAAAATCCCGCTTTGGTCGCCTTGCACCAGATAAATTCCTTTGATGCTTGGCATACATATAGTTTGTAAAACCGTTTCTCGCTATCACCCCATCATCCAGATGCACTCCACCGTACCCATTGAATTTTAAGACATTACCTTCCGCTTGAATACTTTTTTCTAACGAACCAGTATGAATGAGAGGCTTGGAAGACAATGTGGATTTGTAGCCCGAGTTGGGAGAGAGTCCCTCTTTGCGTATATACATCGTATTCTTCGTTAGGCTCTCAAAGCTACCGCTATTGATAGCTTCTTTTGTTTTCTCTGCGGATTGTTTAGCAGAAATTGCTAATTGCTCGTCGATTATCTTTGGCATCTCATTTGCCAATTTTTTAAAATCAACCCCTACTCGTATCTCTAACTTCATCCCAAAACTCCTCACCTAATTGCTTTGCTTCAAAATATTTATCCTGATATTGTAGGATAAGTCTTTCCACCTGACGCTCGCCCCAAGCAGTAGGGTCTTTGATTATTTCAGCAACATTTCCCTCCAATTCAAACTCAATATCATTGATTTTGTCCAGCTTCCTGACGGAATTGAGCAAAGATTGATTGTTTTGATTCCGTTTCGTTTGTTTGTCTGTTGCCATTGATAATATCCTGTGCCTGTTCTACCGTTAGGTCTTTATTGTCCCTTACCATGATTTTAGCTCTGGTGATAAGATTCTGTTCTAAGTCGAAATTATCTTTTGCTATTTGGTCTTGGACTGTGGTTGGGTATTCTACTTCTTCAAAGTCAATTCCGAAATCTTCGGGCAATATAATGCCGTTATATTCCGCAATAACTCTTTCCACGTCATAGAAATCTTTTTCATATAATCTCCACAAGGCGATGTCATCAAAATAATCCTCTTTCCTTTCAAGGTCTTTAATCATCAATGAAATACCGCTTGGCACTTCACCGCCTGATTCAGCCCATTGAATCCATAAATGATTATTAGAAGCCACAAGTTCTATTTGGAATTTGATGTTATTTATCGCCTCAGCGACATTCCCCTGTGGAGAAGTAACGTGATATTCCCCCTCGTCTCCCATATCGAGTATTTCATTAGAACCAGACCTCATCATATTCTGGTCGCTACGGAGTCCTTTTACCCAAGGTTGCCCAAACATATTAAATCTCATTCCGAGATTCATCTCTGTAAGACCAATGTTCACTTGTTCATTGCAGTTGATAATATCACTTGCACCCTCAACAAAGAAAGAGTCAATCTGGTCTTCCCTATGAGTGAAAATGAAAGGTAAGATGCCGTATGGATTTTCAGACTCACTAATGGGCTTACCATCCTCATTGAGAACGATGTATTTTTCATCATCCCAATAGCCCCATTGCAATCCTACTGTATTTGACAAATCAGATGTTTTATTTAGCAATGGATAAATAATCGCTTCTGGTTTGAATGGGTCTTCACCGAAATATGCCTCAAAATAGTATATTGGTCGGTAATCGAATTTGTCATTATTCCAGAATACCCTATTTGCGATAGTCCCCAATAAGCGTGTCATTCTCTCGGAATGTTTCATTCGCACATCCTTAGTAGGTATTAGACTATTATACGTTTCTGTCATATTTCCAACAGTCCTATTTGCTCCCAAGGTATAAATTCTACTTATCTTATTGATAAATTTACGAGTAAAATTTGTGGAAGATGGCGGGATTTCCGTGAAAGCGTCTCCAGTGAAAAAATCGGAAATATACGACTCGGTTGAAGTGCCTGAATAATAATTCAAGAATTTCCTAATCTCTTTCCTTTTTTTCAAAGCATTGCCCAGCTTTGCCTCGGTCAATTTATCTTTAATTAATTGTTCAATCATCTTTGAATCCTTTTCATTACTTTGTTTTTCATTGGGAATCTATTTGTGATGAAATACCTAAAGGCATCGCACCCGTGGTCGTGATAACCGTCTTTAATCGGTTCTTCTTTAATTGGCTTTCCATCCTCTGATTCAGGATAGCGATATTCCTCAAAATCTTGTATAACGTCCTTGCATTTCTTATCCACATGAACCCTCCTCGTTCCGTCGGCACTCTCAAAGAATCCTCTCGCATAAGATACACTTGATGTGATATTTCTGCTCAATCTATCTCTCATACATAAAATTCTAATACCACTTCGCCTGAATATCTCCATATCACCTGCCCCACTTTGACCTTGAACACTCGAACCTGCTGGGTCTCCATAAAATGAAACGATTGGATAGCCTTTAATTTTAATCATCTTGATTAAATCTTCTGTTTTAATATTTTCTTTGTGTAGAATAGAATCGAAAACCCTTATGTGTTCTGTGTCTCCAATCCATTGGGTTTGTGCAAATATGACTGCTGGCATCCTATATCCGAAGTCAATCGAACAATATGTTGGTAGGTCTTTATCGTAGGGAAAGTCACCGACATCTAATTCCCTATTAAAGTCCCATACCTTTCCTTGGAAGATTGAAAATTCAGCACCAAATTCTTGTCCAAATAGTTCTTTTGACATATTTCTTTTTCGTTCAAGTATAGCAGGGTCTTCTAACCCAAGGGGGAACTCATGCTGATTTATCCATGATGGGGCAGAGTGGCTTTCCCATTCGTCGTCGTTCTCTCCGAGCTTGTATAAGTCGTATATCCAATTTCTTCCCTCGGGCGTTGTGATAAAGATTACTTTTCCCTTTCGCCCTGCTAATGTTGGGGATAAATACATATCCCAAATTTTTTTGTTCATTTTGGCAACTTCATCGATCACAAGGAAGTCCAACCCCTCACCAACAAGCGAGTCGGCATTATCGGCAGACATTCCCTCGACAGTTGTTCCCCATTTGAACTTAATATACATATCCTTTTCAGATGAACGAACAATATCCTCGGGATGACCAACAACCATTCTTTGCCATATTTCTCTGAAGATTAACCTTGCCTTCTTGTAGGACATACCAACAACCCAAATTCTCTTATTCGGCTGAGATGCGACATAGGTGGCTTCCATAGCACTTGCCCAAGTCTTTCCAAATCTCCTCCCACACACCATAACATGGAATCTTGCATCGGGTTTTGATGGATAATGAAGTGCTAACTGACCGTCGTGCGGTGTATATCCAAGATATTCAAACCACTTTCTTTTGAAGTCGTAATTTTTTTCTTGCATTATAGTTATTTATAATATATATTATAGTATCTATTTAATGCAAGACCTTACTTGCGTTTTTACTAACTCACTAAAGAGGTTTAAAATGTCAGAAGAAAAAGCAACAGAATCAGTCGATACAGACGTAAAAATGGACGAAGGGACAAAACCCGAAGAAAATGATACAAGACCAGCATATAGGTTCAATGAGGTCATAGCACAACGCAATGAGCTTCGTGAACAGTTGGCAGATTTTAAGCAAAAAGAGGAAGATGCTAAGAAGGAAGAACTCGTTCAACAGGAAAAATGGCAAGAACTTAATGCCGAACTTCAGAAGGAAGTTGAATCTTACAAGCCTTTCAAGGAAAAATATGATGCCTTGGATGGTAAGATACGAGAAGAAGCCTTGAGCAGACTTTCTGAATCTAAACAAGAAAAATTTAAGAATTTGAGTACATCAGACCTTTTAAACGTCGTAGATGAATTATCCGTTAAACCTAATCCACCTGATGGTGCAGGGACAGTGGACACCAATATCTCACAGGATGCTTGGCGACAAATGGATATGAAAGATAAACGTAGTAATTGGTCAAATATCTTGGATTCTTACAAAAGATAGGGGTCATTAAATGGCTAACATCACAGTCTCAACTGCCGCTAATTTCATACCTGAGCTATGGCAAAATGCTATTTTGGATTACGCTGAAGCAAAATTCAGCCTCCGAAATCAAGTAACCGATTTCTCAAGTATGTTATCAGGCGGAGGGGATACATTGCATATCCCTAAAGTAACTGAAGAAACTGCCGCCGCTAAATCTGCGGACACAGCAGTCAGTTACTCTGCAAACACAGATGGTAAAATCGACCTTTCAGTAGACCAGCACCACTACGAAGCTAAACGAATTGAAGACATTGTCAAAGTACAAGAGTCTGCTGATTTGTTTGCTATGTATGCTCGTTCAATGGGGTACGCTATTGCAAAGAAAGTTGAAAACTACATTGCAGTAGATACAATTCAATCCGCCACAGGAAACGATACTGCACTTTCCACAGACAACCAACTAACCGCATCGTTATTGCGTTCAGGTTTGGTTAAAATGTTGAGTGCTAATATGGATTATACTGATGGCGATACTTGGCTTTATGCCTCACCTGAAGTCTATTCCTACTTGTTAGGTCTTGACCAGTTTGTCCATTTCGACAAACGTGGTGATGAAGCTGGTCAGGTTTCTGGTAAAGTTGGAAGCGTATACGGTATGCCCGTCATCGTATCAACTGACTGGGACGACGACGGTGGAACAGGCGATGAGACAGCATCCGTTTTCAAACGTGAAGCGGTTTACTTCGCAATGCAGATTGCACCACGGGTTCAAAGTTCTTATGATATTGATTACTTGGCAACTTCCGTAGTTGCAGATGTTCTTTTCGGAACAGCTTTATCTCACGCATCAAGTTCTACATCATTGGGAATTGTGAATTTCACTAATCCGTAATAGATAGTTAATCGGGCGGTTGGGAAACTGACCGCCCATTACTTGGAGATTGAATGATATATTTTACAGACAAAGACGGTAACATAATCGGGAAAAACTCCCCAACCGCAGAGCAGAAGAAGATGTACCTAAAGAGTGGCTTGAAGGAGTGCGATGAGGATGGCAAGATTATTAAAAAGGCTAAAAAAGCCAAAAAGAAATGAAAAGATTTGATTATTGGTGTGAACCTTGCAAGAATAAGTTTGAGGAACTTGTAACATCAGATATGATTGTTAGATGCCCCGAATGCGACACAAAAGAAGTAAGGCGATTAATGTCATCACCAACAATCCTGAATACAATATCGGATACTAAATTAAGGGATACCCTGTCCGAAGATTTTTATTAAACTAATAACCGAGATAACTATGAGAAAGCCCTGCTCGGCAAGTTATCGTGGAGAAACAAGATGGCAAAGAGAGAAATTTCACATTCAGTCGTAGAGGCGTTAAATGCAGACACGTCAGCACAATACGATGTACAATCAGTATTAACAATTTCATCCTCAACCACTGCGACATTCATTGGTAAGGATTATTCTCATGTATATTTACAACCTGATAATGATATATATTTCACATGGGCAACATCCTCATCGGATGCCATAAGTTCCTCAAACGACCATTTCATACTCGGTGGCTCGGATATTTATATCCTTAGAGTTCCACAAGGTATTGGAGATACGGTTTATTTCCAAATGCAAAGAAAAGGCGGTACAGACTCTACCGTTAGAATGACGATAGCGTAATGTTGTCGGGAGGATTAATCGAAAAGCTCGGCACGGTTGAAGCTGGAGGTCGAATAACAGGTGATTTAGTAATTGAAGGTGACTTAACTGTTGAAGGGTCATCAACTTATACATACGATGAATTAGTACAGGGCGGTTTTATAGTTGATACAACCGACTCTGAAGCTCTCTTAATAAGGAAAGCAAGTGATGGTGGTGATGTGTTCGTCGTAGATACTACCAATGAGGTAGTTCAAATCAGTACACACGATGGCAGTACAAAAGGATTAAAACTTGGTGGAACATTAGTAACATCCACTGGGACTGAATTAAATATTTTAGATGGTGCTACGCTATCAACTACCGAGTTAAACTATGCAGTTGGAGTTACTTCTGCAATCCAAACTCAAATAGATACAAAAGCACCAACTGCAAGTCCTACGTTTACAGGGACTATCACAATCGGAAGTGCAGAAATAAGCGAAACAGAACTTGAGGTATTAGATGGTCTTACGGTAACAACTGCTGAAGTTAATGTATTAGCTGGGATTACATCAAGCACAACAGAACTAAATTATAATGATATTACAACCCTCGGTACTTTACAAGCATCTAAAGTATTAACAGCAGATGCTTCTGGTAACATTGATTTCAACAATGGCAATATGACCAATGTTGATATTGATAGCGGTGCTATTGATGGTACAAATATTACAGTTGGTAGTGGAAAAACATTAGATGTTTCTGGTGGGACATTGACTCTCGCAAGTGACCAAATTAGTGGTGATAAGATAAATGGGGGTACAATATCCTCTTTTGCTTCGACTGGTATTGACGATAACGCTGTATCAAACGCTTTAACAATAGACTCATCTCAAAATTTAGCATTAACATCTGGAAGCCTTACAGTTTATAGTGAAGTAAATACTGGTGCTGGTAATAGAGATATTCATTTAAACCCACATGGGACAGGTGAAGTATCTGTTACCGCTACATTAGATGCTACTGCTATAAAAATAGCCAGTGGTACTGCAATGACTGCTATTAAAGATGAAGACAATATGTTATCAGACAGTGCTACATCTCTTTCCACGCAACAATCAATTAAAGCTTATGTAGATGCAGTCACTACCTCTTTAAATGCTCAAGACTTAGATTTCCAAGGAGATTCAGGCGGGGCATTAAATATAGATTTAGATACAGAAGTTTTAGATATTGCTGGTGATGGTGCTGGTATTACTACAGCGGGGAGTTTGAACCAAATAACTATTAGCGGAGATCACGATTCATTAACTAATTTTGTAGCCAATGAACATATAGATCATACCGCAGTTACTTTAACTGCTGGGGATGGACTAAGTGGTGGGGGGACTATCGCTTCCTCAAGAACCTTTGCGGTTGACTTGAACGAGTTAACGACTGAAACAACTATTGCCGATGCAGATTTTATTGCTATGGTAGATGCAACAGATAGCGGTTCTGGAAAAATAACATTTGAGAATTTAGAAGATGCAATATTCTCCTCAGTTAGCGGAGATGTATTGATTACTGAAGCTGGGGTAGCCAGTATTCAAGCCAATTCAGTGGCACTTACGACAGACACCACTGGGGATTATGTAGGTACTTTAACTGGTGGTACTGGGATTACATCTACTGGGGCTACAAGTGGAGAAGGGATTGCACATTCAATAAGCGTAGATGTTTCCCAAACTCAAATAACTTCAGTAGGGACTATTGGCACAGGTACATGGGAAGCAACAGATGTGGCTGTACTACATGGTGGGACAGGAGCAAGTGATGCTTCTACAGCAAGAACTAATTTAGGGGTAGATGCTTCAGGTACAATAAATTACACGCACCCAAATCATTCTGGCGATGTTACATCTGTGAGTGATGGGGCGACAACTATTGCAAATGATGCTGTTACATACGCTAAGATGCAGAATGTCTCAGCAACCAATAGGATACTCGGAAGAGATTCGGCACTTGCTGGGGATGTAGAGGAAATCACCCCTGCAAACGTAAGGACTATGATTAATGTAGAGGATGGTGCTACGGCAGACCAATCAGATGCAGAAATAAAGACTGCCTATGAAAATAATGCTGACACAAACGAATTTAGTGATGCAGAACAGACTAAATTATCTGGAATAGAAACAGCGGCAACTGCTGACCAATCTCAAGCAGAGATTAAGACAGCTTATGAAGCAAACACTAACACCAATGCTTACACAGACACAGAAAAGTCTAAGTTAGCTGGTGTTGAATCTGGTGCTGATGTTACTGATAGTACAAATGTTGCTTCTGCTGGTGCGGTGATGGAGTCTGATACAACTACGGCTTCAATGTCGTTTGTTATTGACCAAGATGATATGTCTACTGATAGTGCGACTAAAGTTCCGACACAGCAATCAGTTAAAGCCTATGTTGATTCACAAGTACAATCTAAAGATGCTCTATCCGAGTTATCTGGCACGTTAGACGATATTACTGACGGCACGACTTATGTTAAATCTACCAATGATTTTACCGATGCCGACCATTCTAAATTAGACGGTATAGAAACAGCAGCCACAGCCGATCAAACTGGTGCTGAAATCAAGACTTTATACGAAGCCGAAGCCAATGCTTACACAGACACAAAAGACACGAAATTAAGCGGTATTGAAACTTCTGCTGATGTGACTGATTCAACTAATGTTGATGCTGCTGGTGCGGTTATGGAATCTGATACAACGACTGCTTCAATGTCATTTGTTGTAGATGAAGATGCTATGACTTCAAACAGTGCTACAAAGATACCAACACAACAAAGTGTTAAGGCTTATGTAGATAGCCAAGTTGAAACGAAAGATTCGTTAAGTGAATTAAGTGGTACGCTTGATGATATTACTGATGGCACGACTTATAAAAGAATGTCTGCTACTGAGCAATCTAAACTATCTGGGATTGAATCTGGGGCAACCGCTGACCAAACCAATGCTCAAATTAAGACTGCCTATGAAGCGAATGCTGACACTAACGAGTTTAGTGATGCTGAACAGACTAAGTTATCCGCTATTGAAGCCAGTGCTACTGCCGATCAATCTGCTAGTGAGATTAAGACTGCTTATGAATCAAACGCTGATACTAATGAATTCAGCGATGCTGAACAAACTAAGTTATCTGGAATAGAAACTTCTGCCGATGTTACTGATACGACAAATGTTGTTGCTTCATTAACGGCTGGTACAAATGTTGCTATCTCTGCTGGCGGTACTATTAGTTCTACAGATACTAATACTACTTATTCAGTAGGTGATGGTGGACTAACGCAAGTTAACTTTACTACAGC
>Ga0209774_1000692_pt1 | contig 24223 bp, 27 predicted proteins | sample SaaInlV_150m_DNA_2_FD_184648 | JGI IMG/M metagenome (GOLD analysis project Ga0209774, IMG submission 184648) | Marine microbial communities from expanding oxygen minimum zones in the Saanich Inlet - SI037_S2LV_150m_DNA (SPAdes) (version 2) | ecosystem: Environmental > Aquatic > Marine >... | reverse complement strand
TTAAAATAAAATAAAAAATAATCCTAACAAAGGAGGTTAGATAGAAAATGAATAATAAAACAATCGTTGCTTTACTTGCAGTAGCTCTTGTAGTTTCCTTAACTGGAACCATTATGAGTGTTAGTGAAATCAGTAAAGTCGGCGGACAATGGATGGTAATAAGTGGTGCAGTAACATCAAGTGCAACCGATACAGGTAACACCACTTTAGAGATTTTGGCTAACGTAGGTTTGAGTGTAGATGATACTGAAATTGATTTAGGTAGTGGTTATGTAAATGGAACTGCTTCAACTGCCGTAGTTTCTACAAGTGCTGGGGCTGGTGAAGTAGATTGGTTAAATGGTACTGGTAGTTTACATAATATTGATGATGCTCACGTATTAAACAATACTGGTTCATCTGTTGTAAACATTACTGTTTCTATGGATAAGGATAATGCGGAACATTGGTTATGTGGTGCAAGTGGTGCAACATGTCCAGGAGATAATGCACAAGTTCGAGTTCAAATTAATGAAAATGCGGGAGATTCTTGTATTCTTGATGAACAAACTGGTTATGCAGTGGTAGCAAATGAGACTACTAAATATACTGTACCTTTATGTACTAGTTTTAAACCTACTGATGGGACTGATACTTTTGAAGTATTCTATGAGATTACAATTCCTCAGGAAGCTCCAACTGGTACAAAAACTGCAACCTTTACATACACTGCAGAAGCACAGTAAGTTTAATTTTTTCTTTTTTTTCTTTTTTAATCAAAAATTATCTTTCTATAAATGATAAAACATTCTTGGTAATTTAAGATTAAATATCTTTTTGATAAAATTTCTTTTATTTCTTTTATACTAAAATTTTCTTTTAATTTTTCAGAATAATTTATTGATTCAAATGAAATATTTCTGTTAAATATATGTCTATCATTAATATGTGCAATCTCTACTTTTTTATTTTCATCTGGGTCAATAACTACATTAGATTTTACTTTGTCAATAAGAAAATTGAATGTGTTATTTTTGTTATGTTCTTTATTTTTACATTCAAATAATACTGCTGGGATTAGATAATTTTTGATATCTTTAATTGGTTTATTCGAAATTAATTTAATATCATTTAAACTTAATTTTGGTTTAATTAATGGTAAGATTTTTTCTTTTTTAAATTTTTCAAGATTGTCAAATATCTTTAGTTCATTCTTTTTTTCATGATCTTGTTGATTTAATTGTTTGTTTTTGTTATAATTATTAATTGGTTTAATTTTATTTTTATCATCATCCTTATTTTTATGTAAATCTTTTATGTTTTGAAGTATGTTTATTGCTTGACCCCCGTGTTTAGTTTTTCTAGGTCTAACATTGACAATCAATGGTTTATCTACTATTCCACAAACTAAAGCAGTACCAATACTAAGATTTTGAATTTCATCAACAGTTTCAGAACTAATCCCCTCAATGGAATTACTTACTGCTCTAAGGTCATTTGGATTAGTTAATTTAAGAATAACTTGTGTGCTACATTGAGCCAAGATAGTTTTTTGTATTAAAGCAGGTCTTTGACTAACAACACATAAACCCAACCCAAATTTTCTTCCTTCTGAAGAAATTAGCCTGATAGTTTCAGTACTTTTAGATTTTCCAAATCCTTTTTCTGGTGCAAAATTGTGTGCTTCTTCAATTATACAGAAAAAAGGTGGTATTTGTTCTTTTTTACGTGCATTGAAAAGATCTTTCATAATCTTATAAACAATAATGTCTTGTACCTCTGGGGAAATACCTTTAAGATTAATGATACTGCATTTTCCAATTTGAACAAGTTCATTAGGTTTGGTAGGTTGATGAGAAAATAAGTTTAATCCTTTAAGATACATTATAACATCCATTAATGACCATTTACCTGGATAATTTAACAATTCTAAATTAATTAAAAGATTATCAAAATTAATTTCATCTAAATCTTTAATAACAGAAAATAACATTGATTCTTGAGTATTGCTTAGTTGTGTGGGAATAATTTTCATTAATTCATAAGAGGACATATTTTCACTAAGTTTTAATGGAATTAAGTCTTTTTTACTATCTTGGTCGCCATATTCTTTTATTTTTGAAAAATAAGCTTTTGGTTCAATATCCCACTTTATCAAATTTTCTTTATTATCATAATCTGCTTCTTTTAATGAACTATATTCTCCATGAGGATCAATAATCAATAATGGGATCTCTTTTTCTATAATCTCTTCTAAGAGGACACCTACGAAATATGATTTGCCGCTACCTGATTTAGCTAGAACGGAAAGATGTTTAGTTAAAACTTTTTGTAAATCAATATTGACTTTGATATTTTTCCCTTCTAATTTACCTATGTATGCTCCATTTCCTTTTAATTTAATTATTTTTTTAATAAATTCATCTTCTGCTTCTAAAACTTCACTATTGATATTAAACGGTGTTCTAATTCCTTTAATTCTTCCATCATCAGATTTATACCCAATAATATTACATGTTGCAGTAGTCCCTTCACTTGTCCTTTCTAATTCCATTATTTGACAAAGGACATAATTATATTCTGGATGATTTATTTGGACAAATTGAAATTTTTTAGTTTTAAGATTAGTAACATTAAATTGAAATTTTTGTGTACTTATTTTCCCAATAATTTTTCCAAGAATCATTATAATTATATTTTAGTTAATACTTTATTAATATTTATCAACGCAAGAAGTTAAGAACGATCTGTAATCTGAATAATGAGTATCCCACCCATATCACCATACATAAGTAAAGTAATCCATAAAGTTTGTTTAAAGGGAAGTAATCTGATAACCAATGGCTAATCTGTTTGTGTATTTTCATACTTTTAACCCAGGAAAGAACATTATATAATATACAATCTATAAAGAAAATATACCATAATATTGATTCCACATAAATTGCCATATTTAATCATTATCTACCCTTGGTGCTAAGATAAAACTTAAAGATAATCTGTCTATTACATTATATTCTAATTTGAGGGGGTAATCTGTATTAAAACTTAACATCACTTTTTCATTAAGTTTAGATGCATTTACCATTTTCTTAAGATATTCTAATGAATATTTTGCTTTAAATTTCTCTTCAGAATCTGTTTTAATTAAAGTATTATCATCTGGTTTAATTTCAATAAATGCTTTAGATAAATCACCTTGAGCTTTAACTAACAATTGGTTTTTTTCACCTAAGAATGTTACTGATTCCGCAACTACACTAACATCATCAATAGATTCACTTAACATTGTGGAAAGAAGTTCAATTTTAATTGGGAAACTTAAATCTGGAACTCTTTGATCTCTATCGTCAATTTCTAATAATGGGATTGAAAATGATCTAGTTGTTTTACCTTTAAATTGAATTTTTAATTTATTATCTTCAGTAGTTTCTAAACTTAAAATATCTTCTGCTTTTCCTCGCCTTAAAATTTGTTTTAAGTTAGATAAGCTAATAGATATCTCTTCTTCATTTTCTAATTTATATTCTACAAAACAGCTACTTAGTATCTTTAAATTTACCATGGCAACATTTGCTGGATCCATAGCAATAAGTTCTAAACCTATTTTTGTAGCTTTAAATTTAACTTCATTAACTAATTCAGAAGCTATTGAAATACTGTCCTTAAAATATTTTGAATCTGCTAAAACTAATTTCATAATTGTTGGTACCCCTCTGCTATTAATTATTTGGTCGGTCTTATGTTTATAAAATTTATTGTAATGAATTAATTATCTTAAATGATATACCACTAATTGGTAAATTAATAATAATTGAATTAATAGGTTATAAATCTGGAAAATAGGCTAGAAATTACTCTAATTTGAGTCTTTTTCCATTTTCCATTAAGAAAATGTTTTTATTTTTGTAATAACCCATCTCTTCAGCTAAATCAATCAGTTTTTCAGCTAAATCATGTCCTGCGTGTGATGGTACAATATTTTCTGGATTTAACAAGTGTATCAATTCTCTATAATCTTCCCTATACCCATGTCCTGAACTATGTACGTCTGGAAAGATTCTTAATCCTTTTTTGATTAATTTTCTTTCTAATATTTTTCTATTTTCCTTATTAAGTTCTACTGGAATGACTGAACAACTAAATATTACCAAATCTCCTCGATTAGATTTTAGAGGAAGTTCATTATCAGCTATTCTTGATAGAATTGCTCTTTCTTCTCCTTGATGCCCAGTACAAATAATGAGATATTTATCATTTCCTAATTTATTAATTCTATTCATTACTTTTTCAATTTCACCTCTTCTTCTATAAATATTAACATCTTTGGTGAAATTAACTAAATTCAGTTTTTCAGCAGCTTTAACATATTTATCTAATGATCTTCCAAAAAATACTATCTTTCTGTTTAATGTTTTACCAATTTCAATCATACTTTTTAACCTTGCAATGTGTGATGCAAAAGTGGTCATAATAATTCCTTTTCCATCACAATTAATTGATCCAACAACTTCTTTTAACATTTGTTTTGCAATAGATTCTGATGGTGATTTACCATACATGCCAGCATATAAAGATTCACTAATCAATAATTTTACTCCTTCTTTTGATATCTCTTTTAATCTTTTGATATTAGTTTTTTGACCTAATGTAGGGGTATTGTCTAATTTAAAATCATTTGCATATACTATTTTCCCATAAATAGTATGAATTACTACTAAACTAGCTTGAGGTATTGAATGGGTGACATAAACTAATTCAATAGTAATATTTTTTGAAATTTTAATTTTAGAATTAGGATTTTGTGCTACAATTCTGTTTGGTATTTTTAATCTTTCATCTCTTAATATGCTTTTAAGAATTTCTGAAGTGTAAGGTGTTGAAATAATTGGTACCTTTGGAAATTGTCCTGCAACAAAAGGAATTGCTCCAATATGGTCTAAATGTCCATGTGATGCTACAATTGCTTTAACTTTATTTTTCCAATCTTTTATTAAACTCATATTTGGAACTGCATTAACTGATAATAAATCATTATATTCTCTTTTAACAACATCATCATATTGGTCTTGTGTATGTTTAACATAATTTTCCATATTAAGACCAATGTCTATGATAATAACTTCATCATCTATTTTAACTGCAGTGCAATTTTTACCGCATTCAGAATATCCACCTATTGAACATATTTCTATTGACATGTTGTTTTTAAATTATTTTGGGGTTATTAAATGCTTCGATTAAAATATCCTTTTTAATTATAAGAAAAACAAATAAAAATAAATGTGGGTGGCAGGTCTTTCGAAATCAGAGATTTTGACTAATTACTAATTTCTCACAACTGTTCGAACCTGCGTAGGCACTAAGCCAATGGATGACTTACAAAAGAGTTTATTCATCGCATTCAATCGAACACTCATCACTCAAAAATGCCTTGAGTCCATCCCGTTTGACCACTCCGGCACACCCACATTTAAATAGAATCAATTTCTAGTTATTTTATAAAGTTTGTTATTAAAGAAATTAAATAAAGTAAAAAAATTAAATATTTTGTAACTGACTTTCAATACTTTTAAGTTGACTTTCTAATTCATTAAGTTCATTATTTTCAACAGGCATTTTTTCCTTTTTTCTAGGCCCTAACACTGTTTTTTCAACTTCTTTCATAGGTTCTTTTGCATAATCAGTTTCTTCTTCTCTTAATGAAGATAATTTTCCTTTTGGGAAGAGAGATCTCATTTTACCATTAATTAAAGTGTTTATTTCTCTACTTACTGATCTTAATTCAGAAAAGGTAGACATTTTTTCATCTTGTATAGTTCTAAAATGTTCATAACTTTGCATGAACAAAATAACTTCCCTAAGGGATTCTAAAATGTCTTTCCTTAATAATTTAGGATCATTAACTCGAACATTAAAACCTGGTTCCTTTTCCTTTTTAACTTTTCTAGTAGGTTTTTTAACTTTTTTTGGTGGGGTCATTTTAGTATCACCTAAAAGTGTTCTGGTTCATTTAATGAATGATCAATGTATTCAACCTTTTTTTCAATTTCTGAAATTCCAGTTTGCCATTGTTCTAATAACTGGTCTTCTTCATTTTTTAAGTCGTTAATCTTCATTAAAATCTCTTTGGCATCTTCAATCTTTTTTCTTACAGTACCAATAAGATCTAAGACATCTTCATATTCGTCAATTTTTACAAAAACAGGCATTTTTTCCATTATTATCACCTTATGATTTGAATAATATTTGATCTGTTTTTAACAGATTATCGTGTGCATTTTTAATAGCAATTTTAAGTTTGTTAAAGTCTTTTTCTTCATTAAATTCTGAAGCTTCTAAAGACTTGCCTTGATGATTCAATTCACCAATAATCCCTTTCAATTCATCAAGTTCACCAAGTATTCTTCTGTATGATGATACATCAATAAATACTGGTCCTTTTTTCCTGAATTTTGGTTGTTCCTGCACCGGAATGGTAGGTTTAGGTCTTTCAAAAACGGGCCTATCATCTCGTGGTGTTGGAAACCCTGCCGGCTTAGAATCAAATTTAACTGGAGCAGGTGATTCCTCTTCTAATGGTTCCTCTAACCCCGCAGCAGCTTTAAATGCTTCTGGATGGATTGTTCTTTCAGGGGGAATATTACTTCCTGAAAAACTTAATGGTTGTTCATCACTCACCTTTCTAATTGGTTGAGGTACCTTAGCTTTATTTTTTCTTCTAAAAAAGAGTCCCATATGCCAAAAATTAAATAGAACAAGGCTTTTAAACTTTGTTGAGTACTTTTAAGTGAACTACTCCTGTGGTAAATTCATTTTATTTTTTATTTTAAGTAAATATTTGAATCAATTATACATGACAATATCTTTTTTTTAACAATAATTAATTTCTTGGGTCTCACAATCTATTTTTCAATTCAGAAAAGCTTAAAAACTATCAAGGGAAATGGTAAGGGTATGGTGAAATTACAATTTAGAGCATTAATTGAGGTTTTGGGTAAACCTAAAGAACATGTAGAAAAATCAATTCAAAGTTATATTGAAAAATTAAAAACTGATGAAAAATTTTCAATAAAATCTTCTGTGTTCATGGATGCCAAAGAGCAAGAAAAAACAAAATTATGGGCTACATTTGCAGAATTAGAAATTGAAACTGAAAAATTAGATGATATTGTTTATTTCTGTTTTGATTACATGCCTTCTTCTGTTGAAATTTTATCTCCTCAAGAATTAACTTTTAATTCTCAATCTTTATCTTTTACTCTTAATGACCTTCAAGCAAAATTACATCAAGTTGATATGGTTGCTAAACAAGTAAAAATGGAAAGAGATCATATGCAGAAAAATTCAACATTGTTATTGCGAAATTTTATTTTAGTTTTATTAAGTAAAAATAAACTTAATATTGAACAAATGTCTAAATTTACTGGTGTTGAATCTAAAAAATTAGGTGATTTCTTAGATAAACTTATTGATGAAGAAAAAGTTGAATTAGAAGGAGATTTGTATTTTTCTAAATTAAGATCTAACTCTACCAACAATAAAGCTTAAAAACTTAATTAGTTTTATTTAATTTAAGATGGATGATAATAAAAAAGAGAAGAAATCAGGAGATAGTTTTAATAGTCCTAAAAAGAAAGTAGAAGCAGTACTTTTTGCAGTTGGAAAAGAAATAAGTACTGAAAGAATTGCTAGTTTATGTTCTTTAGAAACAAAGGAAGTTGAAAATTTAATTCAACAATTGATTAAGGAATATGATGAAAAAGATCATTCTTTGAAAATTGCAGTTAAAGATAATGGTTGGAAATTGACAGTCAGAGATGAGTTTATTCCTTTAGTAAGTAGTATTGTAAGCTCAACAGAATTAGACCAACCAATAATGGAAACTTTAGCTGTAGTTGCTTGGTTATATCCTATTATTCAATCTGAAATAATTAAAATAAGGGGGACCGGCGCATATGAGCATATGAAATTATTATTAGATGAAGGATTCATTGATAAAGAAAGGTTTGGGCGAACCTATAAAGTAAAATTAACTCAAAAGTTTTTTAATTATTTTGATCTTCCTAGTGATGAGGCTAAACAAGCTTTCCTTAAACAAGTGCCAGATGATATTCTAAAAGATGCAGAAGAAATTAATAAGGAAATTGATGAAATTAAAAGGTTGAATGAACAAACTGCCAAAGAAGAATCTTCTAAATCTGAAATAAAAAAAGCAATGGAATCAATGAAAAAATAACTACTTTTTGATACTTTTGTTCTAGGATTAAACCAATTATCTCATCTCAAACCACAATGTTTATAAAGTAACTGTTTATTTATTTTATCGAGGGTAAAGCTTTATTTTTTAACTAATTAATTATTAGCAAATTTATTGGAAAAAGATCAAAAATGGAACAAGAAAATAACATTAATAATCAACTTACTGAAAACGATCAACCAAGTCAACATAATCTTTCTGAAATTGACCTATCTGAAACTCAAATTGAAATAAATGAAAATGAATTAACTAATCATTCTAATGATAATACTGAAAATCAAGACCCTCAAGAAAATGATAAAATTATCCCTAAATTAATTCAAGATGAAATGAAACAGGCATATGTGAACTATGCAATGTCTGTAATCGTTGGTAGGGCTTTGCCAGATGTTAGGGATGGGCTTAAACCAGTTCATAGAAGGATTTTGTTTGGGATGCATGGGTTAGGGATGTTTCATAATAAACCCTTCAAAAAATGTGCGCGTATTGTAGGTGAAGTATTAGGTAAATACCACCCCCATGGTGACTCTGCAGTTTATGATGCGTTAGTACGTATGGCACAAGATTTTTCATTACGTTACACTTTAATAAAAGGACAAGGGAATTTTGGTAGTATTGATGGTGACTCTGCAGCAGCAATGAGGTATACTGAAGCTAAATTAAATCGGATTGCAGAAGAACTTTTGAAAGATATTGATAAAAATACTGTCAATTTTAGAGATAATTTTGATGGTAGTTTAAATGAACCAGAAGTTTTACCTAGCAAATTACCTAATCTATTGATGAATGGTAGTTCTGGTATTGCTGTGGGTATGGCTACTAACATCCCACCTCACAATATGTCTGAAGTTTGTGATGCAGTTATGGCAGTAATTGATGAACCAGAAATAACTGTTCCTGAGCTGATGAAAATAGTTCCAGGTCCTGATTTTCCTACTGGTGGAGAAGTTTATGTGGGGAATGAATTACTTGCGGGATATACTCGCGGAAGAGGAAGAGTAATTATTCAATCAATTGTTGAAATTGAAGGAAACAAGATTATTGTTAAAGAAATCCCTTACCAAGTAAATAAATCTGATTTAATAATTCAAATTGCGGAGTTAGTTAAAGATAAGAAGATTCAAGGTATAAGGAACATAAATGATGAATCTGACCGGGAAGGGATTAGGGTTGTTATTGATTTAAAGAAGGATGCAGATTCTCAAGTTGTATTAAACCAATTATATCGTCATAGTAGGCTTAGGATTTCTTATAGTTTAAACATGTTAGCTTTAGTTGATAATCAACCAAAACTACTAAGTTTAAAAAATTTAATTGTGGAATATGTTAAACATAGGCTTGAAGTTGTAACTCGGAGGACTGAGTTTGAACTTAAAAAAGCAGAAGATAGGTTACACATCTTAGACGGTTTATTAATTGCTTTAAGTAATCTTGATGAAGTAATTCCTACTATCCGGAACAGTACTACTGTTGATGAAGCAAAATCCTTGTTAATTCAAAATTATTCTCTTTCTGAAATCCAAGCTAAAGCAATATTAGATTTAAAATTACAAAAACTAGCATCTTTAGAAAGGGAGAAGATTAAATCTGAACATCAAAGTTTAAATAAATTTGTAATTGAATTAAATTCTATATTAGGTTCTGAAGAAAGAAGATACCAAATAATAAAAGATGAGACCTTAGAATTAAGGAATAAATATGGGAGCAAAAGAAAATCTAAAATCTTGATCGGTGAATTTGATGATATCAATAGTATTGATATGGAAGATTTAATTGAAGAAACAACTCAGGTTGTGACTTTGACTAATGGGGGATATCTTAAAAGATTATCTCTCGATACCTATAGGACTCAAAATCGGGGTGGGAAAGGTATTATTGCTACTAGTATGAAAGATGAAGATTTTGTTGAGGATTTATATGTTACTTCAACTCATGCTTATCTATTAATATTCACTGATAAAGGCCAAGTGCACTGGGTAAAAGTGTACCATATCCCTGAAGCAAGTAGGCAATCTAGGGGAAAACATATTGCTAACCTTATTAATCTTGATAAGGAAGAAAATGTTTCTGCAATACTTGCAGTAAGAGAATTTGATGAATCTTATGTTTTCATGGCTACTAAAAAAGGTATTACTAAAAGGGTCCATATGAAAGATTTTTCTAGGCCAAGGAAAGGCGGTATCCGGGCAGTTGATTTAGCTGAAGAAGACACTTTAATTGGAGTTAAGAAAACATCCGGTAACAATGAAATAATTCTTGCAACAAATAAAGGTATGGCTAATCGTTTTAATGAAAATAAAGTTAGAGTTATGGGTAGGACAGCCAGAGGTGTTAAAGGTATTAAACTTAATGAGCATGATTATGTTGTAAGTTTACTAGTTGCTGAAGATGATAAACAAGTTTTAACTTTATCTCAGAATGGATATGGTAAAAGAACAAATGTTTCTGAATATAGGTTATGTAATCGTGGTGGTAAGGGCGTGACTAACCTTAAAGTAACTGAAAAGAATGGTAAAGTTGTAATGGCAACAATTGTTGATGGTAGTGAGGATTTAATGTTAATTTCTAAAAATGGGATTGGTATTAGAGTTAAGTGTGATGCAGTTTCATTGATTGGTAGATCTACTCAAGGTGTAAGGGTAATGAGGATGAAAGAAGATGATACTTTAGCGGCAGCAGCAAAAATAATTAATGAAGATGATGATTCTTTAATTGAAAAAGAAGTTTCTAAAGAAGAAATTGAAATTCAAAATAAAGAAAATATTAAAATTGATTTAGATAAGGATTTATCTGATGAAGATAATTTAGAAGATGATTCTGCTCTTGGAGAAGAACCTAATGAAAATTGACAATTTAATTAGTTGTGGTTTATTGGGTATCTTAAAATGATTTTTTTCTCTTTATCCAATTTAGGTAATGGTGGTTGTAGTTTAAATGAATTGGGTAAATTTAATTATGTTAAAAATGTTAATTTAATGGGTCAATCAGTATTATTTGAATTAAAGGAAGATTTTAATATTATTGATATATTTCAAAAGAATCAATCTTTAACTTCATTAAACGCATATCTTTCTGAATTTGGTAAAATTGAAAATTTTTCTTTAGAATCAGAAGAAGTTGTGATATTAATTAAAAAATTATTTTATGTAACTGGTTTAACTGATTTGTCATTCAAATTGGAATTTAATGGTGTTAAAGGTCAAGATGCCAGAACAGAACTTGCAAGAAAATTGTATGTTCCTTTAATCTCAAAATTTAAAGAATTGTTAAATATTGAATTAAAAAAAGATTTTAAAAAGCCAGACATTGTATTTCAAATATATTTTACTGGTGAAAAATATTTATTTGGGTTAAAGTTAAATCAAGAAAATTTTGATTCAAGAAAATTTAGACTTTTTTCACATCAAGCTTCATTTAAAGGGGATTTTGCGTATAAAATATTGGATGAATGTGATTTTGTGAAAGAAGATAAAATCTTATTTCTGTTTTCTAAAGATTCTACTCTTGCAATTGAATATGTGTTTTCAACTAACCATTTTAATATTAGAAAAATATCTAATAAAGATTATATCTGGAAAATCCCTCATTTTGAAAATATTTTAAACGATTTTGATAGTGAATCTGAAAAAGAAATTTTGGGTCATAAAAATGTTTTTGCTTTTGATACAGCTTCTCCAAATATTAGGGCTTCTAAGAACAATGCTAAAATTGCAAAAGTTTTAGATTATATTAATTTCAAAAATGCTTCCCTAGAGGATCTTGACATTCAGTATGAAAAAGATTTTTTTGATAAGGTTTATGTTCAAATGACTAAAAAAGATGAAGCTAATCTTAATGAAATTTATCATCAATCATATTATTTGATTAAGAAAGGTGGTAAATTAATTTTTATTACTAGGGGGACGTTAGATTTAATTATCTTGGATAAGTTCAAATTAATTTCTGAAAAAATACTTGATAGGGGAGATTGTAGTTACAAGTTAAGCGTGTTAGAGAAAAAATAACTTTTATTTTAATAATATTATGTTTTTCATTTACTCCCCATATTCAAAAGATAAATTGTTATATTCTTCTGTATCATAAGATATAATTCCCTGTTCTGTTTTAAGTATGAATGTTGAGATGCCTACATCAAGAATAGATTTACTACAAATTGTGCAATATGGTTTGCCTGCAAAAGTTGGTCGGTCATTTTTATCAATTCTCATGAAATAAATAGTTGAACCTTCAATCTCATCCCCATATTTTTTCAATGCGTCAAAGATTGCTCTCTGTTCAGCATGAACACAGCATGTTTTATCAGTAACTTTGAGATTATATTCATCTTTCTTAATATGGCATCTTTTTTGTGAATTATTTTGATTCAGTAATTGTCCTGGTGGGGTATTATATCCCTCTCCTATTATTTGGTTATTTTTTACAATCACAGAACCACATTTGTGTCTCTCACAAGAAGCTTTAAGTGCTAATTCTATGCACCTTTCTAAATATTTGTTTACATTTCCTGTTTCAGGATTAGATAAATATCTCATAATTTATTAATAGAATTAGATATTTAAAAGTTTTATTGTTCGGAAAATTATATAAAATGAAAGATTAATTAACAGAAGTAAGTGACTTTTATGTTATAAAAATTAAAATATGAAAAGAAGGTGTTAGAAATGAAATACATTGCTTGGTTTAAAGATTTAGATAAAGATTCTATTCCAGTTGCTGGTGGTAAGGGTGCTAACCTGGGTGAAATGTTTAATATTGGTTTGCCAGTACCTGCTGGTTTTGTAGTTACAGCACAATGTTATTTAGAATTTACATTAAGAACAAAAATCAGTTCTAAAATATTTGAAATATTAAATGGTTTAAATCATGAAGACACCCAAGACCTTCAAAAAAGGGCTAAACAAGTTCAAAATTTGATAACTTCTACGCCTGTGCCAGAAGATATTAAAGAACAAATTATTGATTCTTATGAATTATTATCTGTAGATAAAAATCACGCTCATGAATTTATTTCTAGTAATGATGTTTTTGTAGCAGTAAGGAGTAGCGCTACTGCAGAAGATTTACCTGATGCTAGTTTTGCAGGTCAACAAGCAACTTATCTTAATGTTAAAGGTAAAGATAAGATTGTTGATGCAGTAAGAGCATGTTGGGCTTCTTTGTTTACTTCAAGGGCAATATATTATCGTAAAAAAAATAATTTTGAAGATAAAGATGTTTTGATTGCAGTAGTAGTACAAAGAATGGTAAATTCACAAAAGAGTGGGATTATGTTCACAATTAATCCGACTAACAATGATAAATCTGAAATTATTGTTGAAGCAGTTTATGGGTTAGGTGAAACTATTGTCGGTGGTCAAGTAAACCCTAATACTTACATAATCAACAAAAGTAATCTGGATATTAAATCAAGGGATGTTAGAAAACAAGATTGGGGTTTGTTTAGAAATGAAAACGGTGAGAATTTTAAAAAAGATATCTTTGAAAAAGAACAAAAAGTACAAACAATTAATGACAAGGAAATAATTGAACTTTCTCGGTTAGGAAAAAAAATTGAAGGTCATTATAGTGTGCCTCAAGATATTGAATGGGCAATAGAAGGAAATGATGTTATGATTGTTCAAGCCAGAGCAGTTACAACTTACAAAGAAGAAGATAAAAAAACAGATTCAAATGTAAATAATGTTGATGTTAATATTGAAAATTCAAAAACTGAAAATAATTCTAATCAATCCGACATGTCTAAAACAAGTAAGGGTTGTGGATCTAAAATTTTGTTAAAAGGTCAAACTGCATCAAAAGGTTTGTATTTTGGTAAAGTTAAAGTTGTACATGAAATGTCAGAATTAAACAAAGTTAGTACTAATGATATTTTGGTTACTAATATGACTAGCCCGGATATGGTTCCTGCGATGAAAAAAGCTGGGGCAATAATTACTAATGAAGGTGGATTAACTTGTCATGCGGCTATTATTAGTAGGGAAATGGGTATCCCTTGTGTTGTTGGAACTGAAATTGCAACAGAAATTTTACAAGATGGACAAGAAGTTACAGTTAATGCTACTAAGGGTTTAGTTTATTTAGGTAAAGTTGAATGTCAGGATCATTCTAATGAACAAAATAAATTAAATGAAGTTCATAATATTGAAAGACAAGAAATAATCACTGCAACTGAAATTAAATTAATCATGGATCTGCCTGATATGGCTGAAAGAGCGGCAAATAGTGGTGCGGATGGAATAGGATTAGTTAGGTTAGAGATAATGATTGCTGAAGGTGGAATTCATCCTGCAGAATATATTCGGTCTGGGAAAAGTCAAGATTATGTTAACTTATTGAAAAATGGTATTGGTAAAATTGCTAAAGCTTTTGAAGGAAAACCAGTTTGGGTTAGATGTTCAGATTTAAGGACTGATGAATATAAAAATTTGCAAGGTGCAGATCAAGAACCTAAGGAGACTGATCCAATGATTGGTTGGCATGGTATTAGGAGATTACTTGATAATGAAGATATTTTGAAAGCAGAATTTCAAGCGGTGAAAGAGTTACATGAAGAGGGTCATAAAAATGTTGGTGTAATGATTCCTTTTGTAATTAGGTCTAATGAGTTAAGGTATGCTAAAAAAATTATGCTTGATGTTGGGTTAGAACCTTGTCAAGATGTTGATTTTGGTGTGATGATAGAAACTCCTGCTTCTTGTTGGATTATTGAAGATTTGTGTAAAGAAGGAATGAGTTTTATTTCATTTGGTACGAATGATTTAACTCAATTAACATTGGGTATTGATCGAAATAATAGTAAAATTGCAAAATTATTTGATGAAATGCATCCAGCAGTTTTGGGAGAAATGGCAAAAGTAATTTCAGTATGTAGGAAATATAAAGTTAAAACTTCTATTTGTGGGCAAGCAGGGTCAAGGCCAGAGATGGCGGAATTTTTAGTTCATCAAGGAATTGATAGTATATCCTCTAATGTTGATGCTATTGATGAAATTAGAAAAGTAGTGGCAAGAACTGAGAAGAAATTGTTGTTGGATGCAGAAAGAGGTAATTGATTTTTTTAAATTACTATTTACTACTTTTTTTAATTTTTTTTTTCTGAGTTTTATTTTTACTAATAACTTTTCTTTTTTTTAACACAGGTATTCTCATGAATTTTTTACATTCTAAACAAGAAATTATAATTTTTCCTGGTTGTTTACGAATCCTACAATTATTTCCTGGCATAAGATATTTGTAACAATGTTTACAAAATCTTAACTTAAATTCTTTTGGAATTCTTACTTTTGATTTCATAGCTATTTTTCTTGCTAGGAAAACATAACGGTCGGAAAGAGATCTGTTTTCACTAAAAATATCTTTAGCTTGGTTAAAAAGAGTATTAATTCTTTCCTTTGCAATCTCTTTTTGCTTTACTTTACTAATTTTTGGTTTTGACATTTTATATTTTATGTTAGGTCTGATTTATTGTTTAGTTTATCTTTTATAATTAATTTTATTATTTAATAAATCATTTTGTTTTTTAAATCTTACATCTGATAATGTCTAAAAACATCAGAAACAAATAAATATGTTTAACTTTTATATCTCATTATGGTTAGAGGAAGACCCCCTAAAAGTGTTATTAGGCAGAATATTGTAGAAATTTTATTTCTTTTTGATAAAGCGTATGGTTATCAGATAGATAAAATTTATAATGAAATATTTCCAACTGTTCATCAAAGAAGTATTTATTATCATTTAAAGAAAGGTAAGTCTACTGGTGAAATTTCTATTGAAGAAATTAAAGAAGAAAAAGGGGAATTTTCTTGGGGTAATTTGGTTGAGAAAACATATTATCAATTGGGTCCAAATGCTCAACCCAAAGGAGATAAAAGGGTCAACGCTTATTTCAGAAAATGGCGAAAGAAAAAATAAAATTAATCCAATCTGTGTTTTAATTTAATAAATTTGAAAATACTTATCTTTCTTTTTCTAATGAAGTATATCTGTAATATCAAAAATAAAAATTACTACGTGTGATAAAATTACAAGAAGTTTAAATTCTATTTTTGTGTGTAAATTAAAATTAGGTGCTTTATTTAGTTTAATATTTTTGTTTAAATCTTTATTTTTCATTTTAATTTTAAATAAACTGCTAAATCTGGCTTTATTTCCCATTCTCTCTGTATTTTAATAACTCAAATTTAATATGGGGAACATTTAAATATATGTTTGTATTTACTAGCTTAAAATTTAGGAGGGTTATTTAAAATGGTTAATTATGAATTGTCAGAAGATATAAAAAGTTTAGTTAGTGGGACTATTATGGGTGATTATTTTAGTCAACAAGTAGAATTACATCAATCTAGATTAGTTACTGATGAAGTTTATTGCACCAGGGTTGCTGCTTTGTCAAATTTAGCTACACGTGCGGATTCACTTGAAGCAATAACTAAAGATTATAATAGTGTTGATGTTGTGGCTAAAGCAGTGAACCAACATATTTTGTATCATAATATTGACGGTAGCAGAAGACTTATGGATTGTCCAGAAACTATGGGTTGGTCTTTACTTTAATTTTTTTTTAAATATCATTTATTTTTTTTATATCTATTAAATTTTAATAAAAAGAAAATAAAAAATTAAATTAAAGACATTATTAAATTCTTAGCAAAAGGTAATATTAAATTAAGTAAAAGTATTACTAAGAATAACAAGCTAACTTGTTTAAATCTCTTATTACCTTTTTTTATACCATGTGTTCTACTTAGAGTTAATTGTAACATTTGTCCACCATCAGTAATTCCTAAAGGTAATAAATTGAACATTCCAATTCCTAAACTAAGTAAATATAGCCAAAAGAAAAATCCTTTTCCACCATTAGACATTCCATTGAACCAATCTAAAGTATAATAAGCAACTTCACCAATTCCAGATGTGTAAGGTTCTTTTACTTTAACATTATTTTGAATACTATTAATACCCATAAAACCTTTGCTTTCATCGTCAGGATTTGAGATTAATGTTAAGATATAATCCTTCTCATTACCTTCTTCGTCAAATGATGATACTGTAACTTGATCACCAGGTGATTTACATGTCAACACTTCCGCAAAATCATAGAATGTGGTTGTTTCAATTCCATCAATTCCCATAATTGCGGTATCTAAGGGTAATCCTTCAACTGCTGCAGGATAGCTTTCATTTACATACTCACTAAATGTAAAACCATCTTGTTCTACCATCATCTCTTGTAATGGGAAAAATGCAAACTTCAGTAATAATATTGCTAATGCTGCAAGTAAAAAATTGAAAAATGGTCCCGCTGCCATAACTGAATATTTTACAATGTCACTTTGTTTACTCATCTGTTTGTTATTTGGTTCAACAAATGCGCCTATTATTGGCCCGATAAATGCAATTCCTGTGCTGTCTAATTTAATTTTATGAGCCATTGCAACAACAGCATGACCAAATTCATGTATTAGTGCAATAAAGAATAATGCAATTAACCAATACCAAAATGGTAAAACTCCAATTCCTGGGACATTAACTCCTGGTAAAACAACTGAAACTCCTGCAGTTGAATTAGCAACAAAAAGAACATCATAAAGATTTTTTAATAAAACACCAGATATAAATATTAATCCTATATAGCCCATGCCTACACCAATATAGCCTAAGAGGATAACCCATTCACGATATTTTTTAACAACTTTATTTATGAAAGTTATTCCAAACTTCGTCCTATACAGAAGTAGTATCTTTGCTTGACTATCAATCTTTTTCCATTTAACCACAATAAAAATTGCAATTAACAAATAAAAGAGAATTACAAATTTGTAATTTATTATAAAGTTAATAATTGCATCTACCATTTAGGTAGAATTAAATTATTGTCCTTTTTATTTCTTTCGTTTAGTTCTTAGTCTTTTTGAGTCACATTTTCGACAAGATACTTTGCCTTGACTTACTTTTAGACTAGGAGCACGAATTTTAGATTTACATACTTTACATACAAATATGTTTTTTAAGTATCTGTTCGCAGCTTCTTCAAATTTACCCATTTTAATTTACTCTCCTAAATTTAATGTGTTTCTAACAATCTATCACTTGTTTTTGAATTTTAAAAAAATAATACAAATTGATTATTTTACTTGTTTCATTACTTTTGTTCCCATTAAGGTCCAATATAAAACATCTTTTCCTTCTGTTGCATCCTCTTTTAATTCTTCAGGGATCTCTAAATCAAATGTTTCAAAAGTATCACTGTCCATAACATTTGCCATGTTTCCTGAAATTGATAAAATTTGAGCATTTTTTTTCTCAATGATTGGAGCTTCAACTTTATCATGACCTGGCATAATTAAATTTCTTTTTTTATCATCTAACAAACCTACTGCCATCATGTTAACTTTCGCATGGCCATGTTTACCTGGTCTTGATGTTGCAGTATCTGTAACTTTACATGGTGCTCCATCAATAATAATGGTATCTCCTTTTTTTAAGGAACCTACACTAACCATTTTTTTTTCATATTCTGTCATATAAACCACCCTATCTATTTTTAGTTTTATGAGGTTTGTTATTAAAATAACATGACCTTAACTTTATTCCCTTATTGAAAGAATTATTCTTTCGCTGCTAAGTAAATATCTTTATCAGTTATTGTCTTTCTTCCAGCATGCTCAGCTAACTTTTTTGCTTCACTTGAAATCTCTAAAGCTTTCTTCTCTAATACTTTAGCTAATGCTTCTTTTGCTGCATCTGAAACTCTCATAGCACCAGACTCTCTCATGATTTTATCCATAGCATTTCGGGATATGAATTTTTCAGTAATCATAAAGGACATAAATATAATGCCCTTTTTTAAATCTATCGAAATAATGAGCTTAAAATGTATTGATATAGATTAAATTAATATAAATCAGTTATATTTTTATAATAATTTTAGAATTTTAATAATCTTAATCTTTTAACTCTTGATTCAGTAGTTGGGTGTGTACTAAAAATTTTTAACAATGAACTTCCTCTAAATGGGTTTGATATAAACATATGGGCTGTAGCTTCAGTATTTCCTTGTGCTTTTAAAGGGTTATGACTAATTCCTTTTTCTAATTTTTCTAATGCTGATGCTAAACCAGTTGCATCTTTCAAAAATTTTGATCCTGTTTCATCGGCCAAATATTCTCTACTTCGGGAAATTGCAAATTGTATTAACATGGCCATGATTGGTGCAACAATAGCTAAAACTAATAATTCAATTAATCCACCTGAATTATTGTTGTCTCTACCACCAAATCCTCCAAAAATTGCAGTCCAACGTGCCATCATTGCAACAAAAGATATTACTCCTGCAATTGTTGCAGTTATACTTTGAATTAAAATATCTCTGTTACTTATATGGGCCATTTCGTGCGCAATAACTCCTTTAAGTTCATGATCATTTAATAAATTAAGAATTCCTTCTGTACAAGCAACTACTGCATTGTTAGGATTTCTTCCAGTAGCAAAAGCATTTGGGTGATGTGATGGGATAATGTAAATTTTAGGCATTGGCAATTTTGCTCTGATGCTTATGTCTTGTACCATTTCATAAATTTTTGAATATTTATTTTTGTCAGCTTCTTTTGCTCTGTAAATAGCAAGAACAATTTTATCTGAGAACCAATACGAAAAAAAATTAAGTCCTCCTGCAAAAATAAAAGCAATAATTAAACCTTGTGTGCCACCTATGAAATCACCAATTACTAATAAGATTGATGTGAGAGCTGCTAAAAGCAAAGCAGTTTTTAATTGGTTCTTAATCATAACTTTTTCTTAGAGGGTAACTTATATAAATAAGTATTGCTTTTCTTATTATATTAAAGAGGTGTAAAATGGTACTGGAACATATTTTTCCTGAAAATTGGTTAGAACGAAAAGCAAGTTATGCATTTATTTTAGGTGCAGTTTATTCTATAATCGGAATTTTAATAGCATCAATTCTTTTTCCAGGAGATCCAGCTTTAGTAGCAGTTACTTTTACATCATTATTATTATTACCAGAGTTATACAAACTATTTTCAATTGAAGAAAGAAAAGAAAGGATTGAAAGTAGGGTTTCTTTGAAAAATTTATGGAAAGATGATTTTAATTTAGTAAAAATTTATCTATTTTTATTTTTAGGTATTCTTTTAGTATATTCTATTGGAACAATGGTTCTTCCTTCTTTTGAAACTAACACTTTATTTAGGGAACAATTAGAAATTAGATTAGGGCAAGGGTTTGCAGGAAATGCAATGTTTTCAGGTTTATTAAGTTCTGATTTGTTCTGGTCTCTTTTAAGCAATAATTTTTTAGTTATGTTAGCTTGTTTTATTCTAGCTTTGTTAACTGGTGATGGTGCCATATTTTTGATTGTATGGAATGCTTCAGTTTGGGGGACAATTTTTGGTTATACTGCGAAAGCAGCAAGTTCATTTTCTGGCGAGAATGCTTATTTATTATTTGGGAAAATAATGGCCAGTGTATCTCCACATATGATAGTAGAAATGTTAGCTTATATTCTTGCAGCAATTGCAGGGGCAGTGATATCAAAAGATGTGTTGTTAGAAGAATTTGCATCAGATAGATTTATGGAAGTGTTTGGGTTTAATCTTTATTTATTATTAATGGCAGTAATTGTGTTGTTATTAGGTGCCTTCTTAGAAACAATTGCATTAGATTATTATTATTGGTATCATGAAATAATTACCATGAGTTTGTTGGCCGGGATATAATCATTTTAAATTTATTTTTTAATGTCCTGATTTAAAATCTAATAATTTTTTTTTGTAATGGACAAGTTAAAATCAGTTTATTTTGTTTGTTAATATAAAAGTCAATCTCACTTCGTATTCCAAACTTACCATTAAGATAAATGCCTGGTTCTATAGTATATCCTAAATTTTTGTGAATTTTTCTAAAGTTTGATTTTTTTAATCCACCATATTTTCCATGGGGTGATTTTAATCCTAAACTATGGCCTAAACTATGAATAAATTTTTGACTATAGCCTTTTCTTGAGATGTATTCTCTTGCGATGTTGTCCAGTTCTTTACCTTTTAATAAGGTCCCATTTTTTAATGAAAATTTCAATTCTTTGATAACTTGATCCCTAGAATTGATCACAATTTCAAAAATCTCTTGGACTTTTTTTGGTATTCTTGCTCCTTTGTATGCCATCCAAGTTAAATCTGCATAAGGTGCATTTATTTCATTAACTCTTGCCCAAATGTCTAATTTTATTATGGTTCCTAATTTTATCTTTTTTGACATATTGGTTGGAATGTAATGGGGATTTGCGGAATTTTCATTAAATGCAACAATCGGAGAATTGTGACTTGTAATTAAATTGTGTTCCTTAAATTGAGAAATAATCTGTAGTCTAACTTGCTCTTCAGAACAATTAGAATTATTTTTCATAAACGAAATTGCGGAATCTCTGATTTTGTGAAGAATTTTAGAAGCTTTAATGTGTTGATTAATTTGTTTTTCTGTCCACATAACATTTACAATTAATTTAAGTTATAAAAAAGTAACTGTATATTAATCTCTTTTTATTAATTTAGAAATGTGTACTTCAATTTTGTATTATAGAAAATTATTTAAAAGTAAAATCATTTAAAATTTAAAGGTGATTAATATGGTTAATGAAAAATTAGTGAAAGATTGGGTTGTGTTTATGAATAAATATGTTGAAGCAGCATTATGATCTGAACTTTTTTTAATTAAATTTTTAACATTTGAAAAAATCAGTCATTTTAATTTATCCGCGTGGTTTACAAATATCATAGAAATCACACTGACCAGTTCTCCATTTACATAAGGGAGTTATATTTTTTTTGTAATCTCCTTTCTCTTCAGTCAAGGTGGTGTGAGAATGAATGGCTTCAATTTCAAATTTAGCATTTTTAATCATCTCTTCATTTGAAGGTAACATCTTCAATTTATCTCGTAAGAAAAATATGCCAACTTGTTCTGGAATTTTACCATGTTTTTCTTGGTATAATAATGAATATATTGATAGTTGTAAAATTATACTTTCTTTTATTTCAGAACGGGCATTAGTTTTATAATCAATAATGTGTGCTTCGCCTTTATTTAGTTTAATTGCATCAATAAATCCTCTCACTGAATGTTGTTCTGATCTATACTCCTCTTCTCTAATTGGGGTTAATTCATGAAATATCTCTTGTATTGTTTTTTGTTTTGTTGACAACAATTTTTTAAACTCTTGTATGAAATAATTGTACCAATTTATACACATCATCATAGACTCTTCAAAATAAAATTTTAATTTATCTTCACTCATATTTACTTCACTTAAATTAGATTGGTACTTTTTCCACTGGTGAACCAATAACTGTTGAATTGCAGCTCGAAATTTAATCTGATAATCATCCTCATCAAATTTACTAACATCAATATCATAAAAATCTTCTAATACAGAATGAACAATGTTGCCCCTTACTAAGTGAATATTCTTCTTAGTGGGGAGTTTTTCAATATATTGAAAATAATATTTCCTTTGACACTGTTTAAATGTGTTAATTGAACTTGGTGATTCTACTCTTTTTGCCATAACAATTCTCCTGATTTTTGAATCAATAATTTTATAAGATATTATTTAATTATTATTGTGTTAAAAAATTATTGTTGCGCTTATAAACTATTTGTATACTTGACCAGTGGCTATTGTATTATAAATGAAATATAAAATCAAGAAATTGAATAAAAATGTTAAATTTAATTGGTCAAGGTTATACTTCAACGACAGTTTTATAAATAATCCCTCGATTTTGATATTTAAATGGAAGAACAAGAAACAATTAGGGTAAGAATCCCAAAAGGAAAAGAAATTTTAGGTATCGTTAAAAGGAGAGTTGGCGGGAGTAGAATGTTTGTTAATTGTCTTGATGGTAAAGAAAGAATGTGTAGGATCCCAGGAAGTAAAAGAAGGGGTCTTTGGGTCAGGGAAAATGATATTATTATTGTAAAACCTTGGGAACTTGGTGGCGATGGGAAGGGAGATGTGATTTACAAATATCGAAGTCGTGCTGAGATAATGTTTCTAAAAAGGAAAGGTTTCTTAAAAAATATTGATGAAGAGTTCTAATCTTAACTTTTAATACATATTTTGACAAATACAATATGTATAATACTTTATTGATAATAGAAATTCTTATTAAAATAGTTATGATAGTAGTTAGTTATGAGAAATAGCAAATTAAAATTGGTTTTATCAGCAGTTGCTGTATTATTATTACTTTTATCTTACCTTAACGTTTTATTTAATTTTAGTGGTAAATTACTGGCTCTTGAAAGTGTTGGATTAATAATTTTATCATTATTTGCAATATTTGGGTTGGGTTCATCTAGAAGTAATTGTGGCTCTAAATGTTTATTTACTTTAGGAACATTAAATGTAATCAATATCATATTACTTTGGTATATTGTAAATATTTTCAGTGTATTGATTTTTGTGACAACTATGTTTTTACTAGTAGTAACTTTTCCAAAAAGAAGCAATTTTTGTTCTTGTTCAGATTATTGCGATGAACCAATGTGTGATATTAAAATTGTTGAACCAATGAGTCAGGATATTAATCAAGGGACACATAGTATGGTTTTCCCTGTAAATGATAAAGAAAAAAGTAAAGTAAAAAAATCTGCTTTAAAAAAAGAAGTGAATTATGTCGCAAGTAATCGTAGTAAAATATATCATAAACCTAGTTGTGATTGGGCAAAGAAAATCAATCCAAAAGGCAAACTAACTTTTGAAAATAAAGAAGATGCGTGGGAAAAAGGGTATAGGGCACATAGTTGTGCGAAGTAATTAGTTAAACGCACTCTTTTTTTATTATATTAACTTACTTTTTCTTCTTTCATTTTTAGAAACTTTTATAAATGAAAAATGTTTACATTTGTTAAAGTTATTATTATTTAACTTAAATATAAGAGGTGAACAAAAGGATGGCTAAG
>Ga0209774_1000679_pt1 | contig 24919 bp, 25 predicted proteins | sample SaaInlV_150m_DNA_2_FD_184648 | JGI IMG/M metagenome (GOLD analysis project Ga0209774, IMG submission 184648) | Marine microbial communities from expanding oxygen minimum zones in the Saanich Inlet - SI037_S2LV_150m_DNA (SPAdes) (version 2) | ecosystem: Environmental > Aquatic > Marine >... | reverse complement strand
AAAAAAAAAAAAAAAAAAAGAATGATCCGGGAGTCAAAAGAGTCTTTAAAACGCCATTTATACCTAATGGGCCGATTTGAGAGTCTTTAAAACGCCATTTATACCTAATGGGCCGATTCTCATTAGCTATTAAACTGTATTAGAAACGCTTGTCTTAGAAACCTATCTCTTTCAAATTTCTCAGGTAATCCATTAATACCCTCTATAAGTACTTTCTTCTTCTTATTCCAATTACCAACTCTCGCAGGATTAGAAGAATATTTACTAGTATCCTTTAGTTTCTGGATACCATCATTAATTCTATTTTTAATAACATCATCAGAAGGAGCTTTCCTAACTTTTCTAACACTCTTATCCTGAGCTTTCCTAGTACCAGTATCTTGAACTTTTCTAACACTCTTATCCTGAACTTTCCTAGTACCAGTATCTTGAACTTTTCTAACACTCTTATCCTGAACTTTCCTAGTACCAGTATCCTGAACTTTCCTAACACTCTTATCTTGAACTTTTCTAACACTCTTATCTTGAACTTTCCTAGTATTCCTGATTAATAAAGCTTCTTTAATATCCTCTTCTGGAATAATATCCTTTAATTCCTCTGTAAGGTCATCAACTTCATTAAGTCTAGTATTCTTATCTGATATTCTCTTTAATAATGCTTTTATTAACTCATTACTAGGATTCAGAGTTAGATAATTAACCTCTATAGGAGCCATAATACCTTCAGAGTTAATAAGATCAAAATTAATATATCCTCCAACATCAAATATATTCAAATCAAGATCATAAGCTCTTGCAGTCCTAGTAATCATCTGTATTACTAGATTCTTGACTCCTCCCATTACTAAGTGATGAGCATTCTCCCCCTCTATTTCAGTAATAAGCTGGGAATTCGCATGCTCATTAAATGTTCCAAGAATAACAATGTTTTGGAAATGAGAATAATCATTAGATCCAATTGCATCAAAAGGTAATATTACATCATCTCCATAAGCTTTAAATCCAGCATCTAAAGTCTCTTTATTAACTAATATTGCAGTTGGACCTTTTAACTGTTTAGATATTCTTAGAGTGTTGATTACATCCTCTAATTCCTTTACAGTCATTGATTGTTTAAAAGCTTTTCCTTGGATCTTCTTACCTTTCTCATTTATTGATGATAGGGTGTATCCTTTAATCTTCTTATCTTCAAAAGGAGACTTTCTTTCAAGTTTCATAATCTCTACCTCCCTTCCCTCTTTAATTACATCCATATCAATATGATTGTTGAAGTTAGCTTTCAAAACTGTAATATCAGAGAATGCGTCAAAAAAGCTTTTACATACCTTAAAAGATACTGGATACATTATACCTTCACGATCTACAACACTAAAATCATCAAGACTAACGTATTTTCGTCCTAACGGTAAATTATAATTAAGTTCAGATAAACGATCATTCTTAAAGAACATATTGATTTTATCTCCTTCTGTATATCCAATATATTCACCTTCTCCATAATATAACCCTAAGAGATTATCAGTAGATACGTTAACTGACCAATGAGGATTCCTTGAATAGAGATTAAGCTTATTAACGTATGAGTCTCCGTTGTATATTTTAGCATCGAAATTGTTTATACGTTTATGAAAATCAACGATTGATTGATTTCTTTCATTAGATACGTATTTAAGATTTTTATCATTGGAAGAAAGGTATATGAAATTATCATCTTTACGATAATCAAAGTCTTTGTGAAGGAATTGAACATCAGAATTAGTTAATGTCATGTAACCTCGCTCATATAATCCTATTGGTTCATCTAACAAAAGAGTTAAACCTTTAAGTTGGTTTATTTTTAGAGATAATAGAGCTGTTATAGTGATAATAACCTTCTTATTACTGTTCAATGCTTGTTCAATATCAGAACACACATATTCTGTATTCTTATTGTTTGTATTGATGAGAGTATAATCAGGTAATTCGTTAGCGTATTCTTGACCAAGTCTTATAAAACCTGTGGCAATAATATCTGGGTTGTATATCCCATTCTTTATCTGATTGATAATTGAGAAGGTTTTACCTGCAGCAGGTAATTGTGGGTATATTTTTAGTTTTTTCATTTTTCTCTCGCTGTTATTGGTTAAAATTGGTTTATCATCTATAATATTGTTTGATAATTGCTTCATATCTGGGAACCACCCCAAACAATCAACTAATAACTGAACCCTAACCAAGGCAATGAAAAAACTCAGACTTAAAGGAGTCTGCCCTCGCTATTAATCAATTTGAAGCAATTATCAAACAATACTATTCTTTATTTATCTTTATTAAATCCTATAATTTTATTATACACTAAAAAATGTAAATAGTTAACTCTTTTCTTTCCTCCAACCTCTATTAATGATATACTCGAATACAGAGACTATTCCTCGTCCTATTTCATTGGGGCTTGGAAGAATCCACCCTAAAAGAGCGATTAACCACACCCATGGGGGCACTCCGTTCAAATTTTTAACTACTGATACATTCTCTCCAGAGATTACATCATCTTTAAAACTTGCCCCTGTAGTCTTCTCTTGATTATTCTGTTTTCCGATGTTGGCGTTGACCTCTAAACCGTTGTCATCAGAGGGTATTAACATTGACGCTATTGTTCCATAACACCCTTGGAGTGTTAATGATAGAGTTAAAATCAGGAGTATTCGTTTCATATCTTATCACAATTACTGTAAATACATCCAATCCCGATAGATATAACGACAATCAATAGAAACACAACTATCTCATCTAGCATAATATATTCCCCTATCTAATGGATGATAACGACCATCAATGTTTGTAAAAATAGTAGGAATTTCATTTCTGCTAGAACATCCTGGAAGCATCAATATCAAGATTAAAGATATTACTAAGACGATCAACATATCTTCTTTGTTCATTTCTCAATTAAACGATCTAATTTATTGTTAATGCGCTTCATATCATCTCTGATATGTAATAACATATCTTTTGTGTCTGAGCGTTGTTGATGTACTTGCTGTTGTATAGCTTCAATTCTAACACCCTGCTTCTCAACTTTAGTGTCTATTGAGTCTATATACATAACGCCTGTGATGAGCACCACCACCGTGCTCACCATATGCCCAATTGAAACGGTTTTATCAACATGCCAATCACTTTTCATTTATATTCCTTATTTATATTCATATATATATTTATGGTTATTTATTTACATTTTAATGAGGGTATATTGATAGATAAATAAAAGAAGCGAGAATAAGCTCGTTCTTCAAAGAGAGAAAATATATGTTTCTAGAAACAGATGTAAAAAAAGTATTGTTTGATAATAAAGACACGTTATTCCAAGGTTTAACTAATGGAGATGAACACGTGAAATGGTTAATGACACAACCTCATTATATGGATATAATCAACGGATTTGTTGATGCTGCTTATATTCTAAAAAAGAGTAATCCAGAACACGGTTCTGTGTCATTGATAATTGAATTTCTGAGATGGCAAACAGCTGTTGGAGAAAGAGAAGGAGTGTTTAAAATTAATAATAGATATAAGTCGATATTATCTCGATTAATACCAGTATTGGACCCTAATTTCAAAGATTATTTTGTGACTCGTCAAAAACCTTCGGAGAATGTATAATGATCAGCAGTCATACAGAGGAAACTAAAAAACTATTATCTATTGCGAAAACAGGAAAGAGAAGGAGTAAAGAAGCTAATGACTCTATTAGTAAAGGGAGGATGGGGTTGAAGAGGTCCCTTGATTTTAAATTGAAACTTGCAGCTTTAAATAGTGATCACTTTTATTTTGTTAATAATCGGAGATATAACTCTTATAGGGAATATGTACATTTCAACACTAGTCCTAATATTATATCAAGATATTTGTTTTCTGTTGCAGATACAGAGTCAGAGTATTATATAAAAGAGAAAGAAGGAGCAAAACGGATAATCAAAAAAACATGGAATACCCCTTATGGAGTATACTCATCATTTACGAAATTCATGCAGGATAATCAAAGTTATAAAGATCATTCAAGGTATTATATGAATAGATACTTCTTTAACAATCCTGATGAATTGAAATGGTTTCATTCTTAATTATTCAAGATCATTTAATCTTTTATTAATACTATTAATTGCTGATGTTATATTAACTGTTTCAGCATTATAATTAACCATCATATTAACGTTGTTTAATGAAAGATAATTATCTTTAAAATAGAGATTAGATGCTCCGGAACCAACCACGAATTCAGGTCCTGTTGGAGTGTTACCTATGAAGAAACCTGATGGACTAGGTTCTGTAACTGTTATAAAATCAGTATCAGATAGAACCCCAGAATCATATTCAACTGGTATAAAGACATCTGATCCATTAACAGTCATGTGAGGGATACCATTAGATCCGTTTATTGGTATGTATTCAGCATTATAATAATAAGCATCTTTCATATTAAATATTGCTTGTCTGGCTCCTGTATATCTTGTTTGTTGATTATTGTATAATGGGTAATCAGTTAAATGAGCCTCAATACCATCTATGAAGAAACCTATATCACCTCCAACCTCTTTTAATTCAAGAAATGAACCCAACGGAACAACGTACAAGCGCTGAGTTGTGTATTGTTCGCTTGGATTCTTTACAATGAATTTCAATGCAATATCATTAACACTCCAATCAAATTCAATATACGCATAATCCACTCCATACACATGAGGTGAATTATATCCATATGTAAAAGCTGATGTTATCCCAAATTTAGCATCTCCGTGAGCACCGTAATATGGTTTATATGCTATAGGATCCATTCCTACATTCATTGATAATGGTAGATTAATAGGACCCTCTAATTTTACTCCATAAACTCCATAAAAATACTCATTTTGGAATATATCTGATCCCTGACGGATCTTCCAACGAACATCTCCTATAACCACATAACCATCATCTTTATTCCATAAACTTGTCCAAGATGAAGGATCATATTTAAGCCAGGTTGCGTTTTGGACATTAGTATCATTTAGAGCAGATAAAGTAGTCATTTCATTGATATTTAATACACCATCCGCATTACCTTCCATTAAACTCCAATCTGATTGAGCTATATCAGATGAAGGAGCAGTCCCCCCTTGATAATTATTAAGAGGTAAATTATTAGCGAAGTAATATGGACTATTAGTTGTATCAGCAGCGGACCAATTAGTTGGATTTGTTGGGGATAAACTCAAACTAATGGATCCTAGTACATCTGATAAACGAACATCTCCATCTATATCAATATGAGAAGCTTTAATCATGCCAGCTGCAATGAAGTCAGCAGTTAATTCATCTGTTCCTATTGAATTAGCTGCAATCTCTGTACCCGTAATTGTTCCAGCAACTATCTCATTAGCTGTAATAGTGTTACTTTGAATATGGCTCGCTTGAATTGAACCTGGTCCAAGTTTTGATCCAATGATTACCTCATCTCCAATATCAATAGTATCTAAAGCAGTTGCTATTGTAGTACCAATGTATACTGATGATGAGAATGATGTATCTTTGTATATAGTTTTAATCCAGAACCATCTTTGATCTCCTGGAGTTTGTTTATGAACATATTTAGTAGTATTACCTCTAAATTCAAGGGATGCATCGTTTAATTGACTATTAGATGATACATATATCTCGTATACATCAACAGCTGTTTGATCCTCATGATTCCAATCAACAACTACTCCACTTGGAATTGGTGTTAATGAACCTGTTGGATTAGCCCAATTACTAACAACTGATGTATCTATTGTAGTAACATTCCATGGACCTTTCTCATACATATTAATATTTCTAATCTCAACATCATATACAACATCTCCTGTTATTGCTTCTGAACCCCATTGATTTTGATCAGAATGAATTACATTAGTTATCCACTCAGTATCAGTTGATAGTTTATATCGTAACTCTTTAACTAAAGGAGATGAATCCCAATATGATTCTATAAATCGTATTGGTGTAGAGTTATTCCAATACAAACCTGTTTGAATTTCAATATTGGTAATAGGATTAGGCGTAGGTAATACTAACGGCAATGCTGTCCAACTAAAAGGAGTTTCCGTGAAACCGAATACAGCATGATAATCTTCTCCGTATACAAATTCTATTGTATAAGTATTCCCATCAACAGTCTCTTCGTGCCAAGTATCTTCATCTACTCTTTTATATTTTAATTTGAAAGGAGCATTTTCATCTCGAAGAAAGTTAAATGTTGTATATAAACGTCCCTTTGTTTGGGAACTATCTGTCCATACAACATAAGAGTTTGAAGTTATATTATAAACAGTTACTCCTGATATACCTGTATCATCAGTAGAACCTGAATTAATAATCAAAGGTTCCGTCATAATACCATCAGGAGAAATCGCTATTAATGAAACAACTTTATTATATGGAACATCAATTGTTGTTGAAGTCCCTGTTTGATGAATGATACCATCCCACACCACTTGTGTAGTGTATCCAGAAAGGATATTCCATGATATAGTTACATAATCTGCTTCTTTGGTATAATTTACATCTAGGATTACATTATTACCAACATTAATTTGAATCGTTTCAGGATCAGAATCATTTCCTAGAATACCGACAGCATAAACATCAACAATATATAATCCTTTAGGAACAACATAAGAGTATCCTGTAGTAATATATGAACTTGTTGGAGTTTCAATTCTAAAGTGCTTAAATAAGCCATCATAATCCCAAGTTACAACTACACCTGTTCCTGATCCCGCATATTGTAAGTTGGATACTGAGCTTACATTTCTCCAATTAGGGAGATTAGTGTTTGGTTCAGGATCAAAAGCAGTTATAGGTTCATCAGCGTACACATCTGAGTTGTATTCTTGAAGATCAAGTTTGAATAAATGAACTCCATTCATATTAACCTCATCAATCCTCATTATACGGAATTGCTTCCCATCATAACCAGCCTTCTCAGACAATATCTCGATAATGTCTCCTGCTGAATAAGTTAAGTCAATTTTAACAAGTGCATCTGTTGATATAGTCTCTCTCGACTGTTTTAATAAGATTCTTCCTGCTCTCTGTGCTTCAATACTATTAGAACAGAATGGAAGTGTTATCTCCCTCTTCAAAGGAGGTTCATTATTCTCTTTTGGAAAATCTAAATGAAAGTCTCTTTTCTCCCATCTAATATCTTCATCATAATAATTAACAATCATATCATTGAGCATCACATCATACCCAACATTAGATATTGTTATACCTCCAATTAAATCATCTTCGTTTATATAATGATGTGTTCCTTCCGTTTTCAACACTATTACTTTAAATAACCCAAGAGAGTAACTCAACGCTGATCCAGTTGATAATGTTAATGCTTTTGTGGTACCATCAAACGTTCCCTTTGTATTAACAACACCGTTACAGGTATAACGAGGTGATCCATCTACAATCTCATTACAAAAGTCTCTATAAGATTCAAATGATGGGATATCCATATCAGATGTAAGAAGTCCAGGACCATAAACTGTTGATGTTAGATAATCATATAAACACTCACTTGGATTGTTACTATATACTCCATTAAGGTCCCAAGTGTTTAACTTCTTTCCCTTTAAATGAAAATGTATCGTTGAAGGAAGAGAGGTAACACCCTTCTCTTGATTATATGTTAATTCAATATAAGCATAAGCAAATGGAAGGGTTCTTTGATCTCCGTTAGTACCCCATGCTGTTGAGAAGGCTTCCATTTCAGAACATCGGCCTCCATCAGCGTATAACCGACATTTTAACAAACCGTTTAAAAATGAACTCGTATCTCCATTAGGTTCAATTACACTAGTTACTGTTCTTAACCCTGTTGTAATATCAGCATCAAATGTAAGTAATTTATCAGTCCACATCATCTGAGTTATTCCTTCAATAGGACCTTCAGAAAGACCGATAATATAAGCCATAGTTTTATTATTTGATGAAATGTCTGCCATTACAATTGCACCGGCAACTGATCTTTCCCCGTACACAACAGGTAGTTTATTTTCTGAAGAAGCAGGTATCCTTTGACTCGTTCCAGGAACAGGTCCTGCATCATATCCATCAGGAGTCTCAATGTCAGGCATGAACAGAGAAGCTACTGATTTAACAACATCAACAACAACACCTACAGCCTTTTTAACTAGATCAACTGCACCATCCCATACCTTTTTGACGCCACCTTTTATATCTCTCCACCGATCTGATAACCAACCCATTATACAACTCCTATTCTTTGACTTCCGTGGCTAGGATCTTCTGATCCAAATTGAGGAGACCATTCTCTAACTCTAGTAATAAAATCCATTGATTTATCATCAAAGGATCCTGTTGAAGTGTATCTTCCCCCTTTCTTCTTAAAGATGGTTGTTACTTTATTTCTACACTCAAACTTAACATTCTTTGAATCTTGATCTACATCAATCTCAAATTTATTAACAAAACCAATCCACCTTATATACGGATCCGCGACAAGAAGACCATCATCTCCGATGAAACCTCTTAACACAGTTATGTTAGCTCCAATCATAGGTTCATTTAATGCAATACTCGGAACAGTATCTCCTACTCCTGATAATATGAAGTTGAATGATGTGTTGAATGATTTTAAAGTCTCTGTTGATTTAGAGATACTTAATAAGTGACCTCCAGCTTCAAATGAACCATAACTTGTTACTAAATCCTCATAATGATTACATATATATAATACCGTATCATTATGAACGTTTATTTTAATAAGATCAACAGGATGAGGTACCCCAACCATTGCTGATATGTTTGCGGCAAGATGAGTTTTAGGCATTATTTAACCTCGTTATATGTAAATGTTCCATACTGAGCAACTCCTCTAACATCAAAATTTGGATATCCTCCTTTACAAATACATTTCATTCTAATATCATCATTAGTTTTAATAATTGCATTGCTGAGAGTTTTAATTAGAGGTTGATTAATAGAAATTGAGTTTCCTGTATGACTTCTTACTCTGTATATTTTATTATCAACCTCAAGATACTCTCCAGGATTCATATTACCAGTACCTGATGTTGTTAGAGTGTTACCATTAACAGAAGTTATTGTTCTGTTTATAGGATTAACAGTTGAAGTTATAATTGAAGGTAAACTCATTAGAATAGGATTAATGCCATATTCATATGTTACAATCTCTTCTTGAATTAAATTCAAAGCTGGTTCTGTGTTAAGAATAGGTCTAACATTAACTTCTAATGTATATAGAATAGCTCCAGTAATCTCAGCTATATGAAAGCCTGATAATGATGTCACGCTTGCTACGTGAGGATCATCTGTTAATTTAGCATTTATTACATTATCGATTATTGCTGACATATAGTACTCTTAAATTTAGTTGTATTAATATTTATAATGATTGCATTTCAGTTGTTTGAGCCATAGATAATCCATAAATCATATCTCCTGATGCAGCAATTACTGATTTAATCTGATCAATAGCTCTATCATCTACATTACCAGATATATTCATATTATAAGTATTAACAGTTGATCCTCCTAACTTATTATTAGGAGTAATATAACCACTTTGTCTTGGAGTGAACAACTCAGGTCCTCTTTCTCCAACAATAGATGCTCTTCCAATAGGAGGTACACCACCATTAGCAAACCCTTTCATTTGAGCAGCAGCTGTTGATAATCCTAAGGTTGAAGCGATACCAGCCATTGCAGGACCAGCGTTCATTCCAAAACTAGCTAATGATGATAATGCAGCAGCAGGTGCCCAAGCAGCAGCTGTTGCTCCGGCTGCAACAGATGAAGCAGCAGTCTGTGCTACCAATGCACCTTTCTGGATAGCAGCTGTTGAAGCGATTCCAAGCTTCTCCATTACCCAAATTAAACCCATTTGAACTCCCATTTTAACAAGGGCTCCAATAACTTCTCTGAGAATAACTTGTCCTAACTCTTTAAAACCTCCTTTTCCAGTCATTATCATATTAGTAATACCATCTGCCAAAGTGTTAAATGTTGATGTTCCTAAATCTTTAACAGTTTGTAATGGATCTTTGATTGCTTCTGCTGCTTCATTCATTCCTCCGAATAAAGCATTTGTTACTAAACCCATATTCGACGTGGTTTCGATACCAGCATCAAACTCATTACCTTCTTGCAATCTTGTTAATAGAGCATTTGTTTTATCAACTCCATCTGAAGTCGATCCTTCTTGACCAGGAACAGGACTCATTGCTGGAATCATAGAATCTAAAGTATTACCTTCTTGCATTCTATTCAATAAACGAGCATTCTCAGTATCTTTATCTATTTGAGCGTAAGGATCTAATTGCTCAGAAGGTGTAATATTAAGAGAGGTTGAAGGAAGAGTAAATGTTGGAGTTGGACCCGACGAACGGGTTTTTGGAAGAGCATTGATATAAGCTAAATGTTCTTCTTTAGTCTTCTTACCATTCTGCCACATATGATAAGAATCTAATGCCATCTGTCTTGATGTTTTTGATTCATTTTGCTGTATAGATCCATTACCATTAGCTGATACTGGACCTCCGTAACCATGTGGATTACTTGGAGACCAAGGAGAATCTTCTCCTGCTGATCCTGCATCTGATGAATATAATGCTGCTCCAACACCTGAGACTGCTTTAGTTGCTTTTAATACCCAAGCTGACCAACTAATACCTCCTGTCATTGCAGCAGTTGCAGCTCCAACACCCGCGGTTCTAATAGCAGCAACTTTTCCGAATGTTAATTGGAAGGCTTTTATGATACCTAAACCAGCTAAGTATGCAGTCATTGTTAGTATCTTCTTACCGAATAATAATAACCCTATAACACCGTAACCTGAATACTCTCCAAGCCAAGTTTCAAGGAATACATCCAACTTCATGAAGTAACTCTTTGCAACTAACATCGAATCTTTAACATCATAACCAAATGATACTATTGACATTGATGCTTCTTGAGCCCATTCTTGGATACTCTTATCACCCTTCATTGCTTCGAATAATCCTAATATATCCTCAAGGATTAATTCGACTGCAGGAGCAAGAGATGCTGTCATCTGTTTAGCGACACCATCTAATGTTGCCGTTATTCTTGTCCAAGCATCATTCATATTCTCGACAGCAAGTGTCTGCTTAGAGTTTAATACTATTCCAAGAGCCTCAGCTTCTTTTGCGAGTTTCCTCATAGAAGCTGAACCATCTTTCATAAACTGAAGGAATCCAACACCTTCTGTATCGAATAGTTTAAACGCTAATCGTGTTTTATCTGCATCTGAAGCAACATTAGCTAACGCATCTGCTGTTTCTAAGAATAGAGTTTCTGTATCTCTTAAATGACCATCAGTCCCGATTAATTGAATGTTTAATTCATCAAATGCTTTTACTGATTCACCAACACCTTGAGCAGCTTCTGCTGCTCTTCGTTGGAACCTTTGCATACCGGTATTAAGATTTTGTTGCGATACACCTGCTAAACTTGCAACATGACCGTACTTCTGTAAAAGAGTTACGTTTAAACCTAACCGCTTAGACATTTTAGCTGTTACATCAATACTGGCAGCTGTTTTAACTCCATAAGCAATCATACCAGCAGTTAATACTGATAAACCTACTGCCACACGAGTTGTCTGTTGTTTTAATGTCTCTAAACTTGATGATACTTTAGCAAAAGCCTTCCGGGTTTTATCTTTTGCTGACAACTCTATCTGCGTTCTACTTAACGTTCTTCCCATTCTTATACTCCAAATAATCTAACCAACCAGTAACTTCATCCATTGTAAAGTTTAAGACTTCATTGACAGACTTGTGTAACATTTCAGCAATAGCAAATAAAACGTACGCATCAGAGGTATCATCAAACGTTACTTTCCCAGTTGTTGGAGTATCTCATTTGCAGTTTCGATTACAGCTAAAGGAGGAACTTCTGTTCTAATCTTCTGTTCATGAGTAAGATCAAACATTCTCTTTCCATCTGAATCTAATACTTTAATCATAAAACAATATAACAATGAAGCGAATTCATCCTTCTTAGATTTAACAAATATCTCTTGCTGTTCTCCGAATGTTAATGGTTTATAATACACAACAGTATCATCCATTTCTGTTATTGTATACGATAACAATTCATCTTTGTTGAAGTTAGCATTAGCTATTTCAAAGAATCCTTTTGTTGCGTCGGACTTTGCGGGTTTATTTATTTGTTTTGCCATTATTAATCTCTCTAAATTAAGGGATTCAACTCAAACAAACGAGAGAAAGTTGTTTAGTTAAATAAACATTGCTCAAGTTGAATCCAAACTTTGGATATTAGAATATTCTAATATCCTTTATCTCTCTATACTATTGATGTGACTGATAGATCACCAGAACCCTGGAATGATATTGACAACTCAACTAGACCATCATGAGTTGAAGAAATACCCCATTCAGTAACAAGAATACTTCCTGTTAAATCTGTGTCTCCAATAGTTCCCCCTTCAGGTTGAAGATGAATGGTTCCTGTGTCCCCTGCGTCTAATAGTGCTTGACCTGCGTCAGCGTCTGCATCCCATAAACAAGATAATGAACCATTCCATTCCTTCATTGTATTGATAAAGCTTTTGCTTGTATCACCCATCACAGTTGAATCTACATTCTCCTGTGTTACTGTTACATCGAAAGACCGAACCTGTGCAACAGCAACTGCTCCTAGTTTAACGACACCTTGACTTCCATATATACTAGCCATTTTTAATTTCCTTTTCTGTTAGCTTCTCTTTTACTTCAGAATACCCTTTAGTAATGAGATAAGCTCGTTTAGATTCTTTTACATCAATGATGATGCCTTTTCGTTTCATTTTCATAATAATTGTCCTTTATTAACAAGATATTTAGTTGTATAATTTAATATTAATGTTCCTACTGGAGTTTCTCCAAAAGCATCCATCTGCATTGAAGTTGATGTTAACAATAGATTAGGCTTATTCAAGATAATCGCGTTCTCAACGATCTCAGCTATATCATCTAAATCATTATCTAGATTATCTGATTGATTAGAATAACACTCAATAATAATATCTAACACTCGTTCATCTTCATGCCAAGATATACTTTGCGATTGTTCATCTTTAGTATATATTATAACACAAGGAAGATCATCAACAGAATCTAATGGAAATACTCTAGATGTATAAACATCTAATGTAGTATCCTTTAAAATATCTTCTATTTCAAATCTAATTTCTGTTCTTGGATGCATTATTTTGTTAACCTTATTTCGTAAACACCTTGCTCATTGCGAACTTCTCGGCTTGTATACCAAATATCTTGAATGTTAAATTTATCTCCATTCTTAATATTTGTTCCGAAAGCGTTCACATAAAGCATAGGTTGATTTATTTCTATAACAACTGTTCCTCCTGCATCAAGCCCAGTAAATGTCTCATTAAAGATAACTGAACAATACTTCACAACAGAACCATCTTTTGATTTAAAGATAGCCTGTTCTGCATGCTCATTCTGAGAGAAGAATCCCTCAGAATCACCGGGTTGATGTAAGGACATTTAGTTTATGCTGTTTTAGCGAAAGATTCACCGTGACGAATACCAAAGTCAACGTCTTGAAGAGCAACTACTCTAACAGCTCCTGACTTAGAGTTGGTTGCAGTGTCAACATTGATGTCAAGTCCGCCCCAATAACCCATGATAAGATCAGCAAAGTTACCAAAGATAGTCTCAGATGTGTTATTTGATGTATAAACACCATAACCATTAGCCTGACCATTCTCAAGAATGAATCGTCCTGAACCAGCTTCTGTTGAAGTAGTTTTCAAGCCACCAACAACACCAGCAGGAGCAACATAAGCGAGGTTACCAACAAGAGCATTATCAGTTGCAACAGCTGTTTCAAGTGCAACAATCTCCTCAAATGTTGGAGCGCCTCCTCCAAGAGTAACAACACCGATACCAGTTGCAGCAGCAATAGTCTCGAGGGCTTTAGCATCAATACCTAGAGCCAAACGCTGAGCAAGGTCCTTACGAATCAATCCTTCAATATCAACAGAAGACTGACTTAACAATCTACGACCGATGTCTGTTAGAGCCCCGATAGTTTTAGCGCTCAAAGGAACCTGATCGAAAGTAGCTTCAGACTCTGTAACATCAGGAGTACCATCTGTTACCCAATATGATGTTGCACCTGATGTCTGACGTGGAATGGAAATATTACCATTAAGATCACGCATGATAGTTGCACCAGCACTAGAAGTAACCATATAAGAATCTAACATCTCAATGAATGAACTTCCAGCTAGAGTATCTCCAATTACTGCGGATCCAGAGGTTGTGTTAAGATCACGAGTCATAACATCAACTGGTACGAACAATCCCTGAGGAGTTACACCAGCACGATCTGAAGCAGCACGAGATGCTTCAAATTCAAATGATGCAGCTTCTTGAGCTTGACGATCTGTTGGGTTGGCAAGAGCATTGATAGCTCGAGTGAAACTGAAGTTACTAACCTCTGCGTCTGTCATTCCGATTTCTGCGGACTCAATTGGACTATTTCTTTTCATTTCTACTTCCTTCATTCTACTTGATACTGTACCCAACACTTCTGCTCTGAACTCATTTACTGTCTTGCCTTCTTTAACTGCAGAAGTAGCATCAACATTATACTCTGTTCCCATTTCCATTAGTTCAGCAGCTCTTGTCTGTTCAACTTTCATTGCTTCTGCTCGAAGCTCATCTAGATTAACTTCTTTACTTTTACTTTTATCTTTTACATTCATTTTATTATCCTTTTCGATTACTCGAACATTAGTTTGATTTTCAACATCTGATCTTTCAATTCCAACTGTGGAATCTGCCGGGACAGATACAATAGAAACCTCAACTGGTTTCCAATTTGTAACAAGGTATTTATCAGGTTTTCCTTTCTGACCAACCTCTCGTTCCATTTCTGAAACTGTATAACCCACACTAATGTTTTTTCGGATACCATCCTTTACATCAGTATATACTTCTTGAGCTTTAGCTGAACTTCCGAATCTAACTATTGCCTTTCCTCGATCATCAACTATGTCAGCGTATTCCACTACACCAACGATGTCACGACGATCATGATCTAATAGAAGGGGAGCATTACCCGATCTAATGAATTCCATATCAACGTGAGACTTATTATGGCTTAATACTTCTATACCATAATGTCGTTTCACTTTACTTTCGCTTGAAAATGATACCTCAACGGTTCTTTCATCTTCATTTACTTTATCTATTTCCAAGACTCTTGCTTGGACACCTACTTTAATATTCATACTATATATTTATCCTTTTCTAATTACTCTTTAGTTTCTTTTGTCGTGGACACAGTACTTTTACCTGAGTCAGTTCCCTCTTCATCAACCTCTAACACTGATCTAAGGTTCAATCCAAGCTGTTTTGCTAACTCTTGTTCAAGTGCTATTTGATTGTAAACCTCATCTAAATCTTTTCCTTGTTCAGCTAATACATCAGCTGTCGTAGTTAATCCTGCTTGTATTAAGGATATGTTAGCTCGACTTGATTTTAATTCATCAATTGTTGGGAATCCTCTAGGACGCCAAGAAGGAGTTGCAAATTTATCATATTTAGATTGAGGAATCTGTACATTTGATCCTAGAATATGTAATAGAAAATCTTCATATAATGGCTGAAGGAACTTATCAATTATTAATTTCTGAAGTTTCTTATAGTAATCCCTATCTTCTAATACTCCGATACGAGCTGATGAGTAACTAGTTGACTCGAGATCGCCAGTTAATGCTGAGTATGATACATTTAACCCAGAAGCAACTGATCTCAGAATACTCTTAGTGAAAGAGCCATATCCTGCATTCGGATGATCAACATCAAATGATTGGATAGACATTCCTTGTGGAAGTTGTTCAAACGTTCCTGGAGCAACATCCATTGATACATAATCGTCCCCAGTTCCAACATAATCATCTCCTGTCTCTGATGTTATAAAACCCATCTTAGCAGCCCCAACTCTAGCAGCAACTAATTCAGACTCTTGATAACCTGCTAACTGTTTAAGAGCTTTCATACTCGATGTGGTCCAAGGGTAACCTCTTGATTGATCAATTCTTTCAGGATCAAATACGTGTATAATCTCTTCTGCTGGTATCAGTAACGTTTTTGTTCCTGATTTAACATGATAATGTACAGGTCGTCCCCACTCATCAGCTTCGATACCCATTGTAATTTTATTACCATTTGCTAATTTCTTATTCTTAGTAATGTCGATGAGATCAGCTTCGATTAATTGGATAGCATATCCATACTGATTCTTATCCCAACCCTTTAACTTACGGATGAATACCTCCCCGTCTCTTGCTAAAGTAGTAATGATTACATTCTCAACATCTAACATAGATGATTTACCATCAGCTGTTAAAACACCTCTTTTACTGAATCCAATCCATGCATCATTAATCTGTTTATTACCTATAACATCCAAATGTTTATTATTATCTCTAGCTTGAGATTGGAATAATATACCATGAGGACCGATAACATTAATCTGAAGGAGTCTTAGATACCTTGAGATGTAATCATTATTCTGAGATAAGTCTCTCGATCGACTTCTTAATTGTTGAAGAGAATTTTGAAGGTCCTGATCTATTGTCATAGGAGCTGAGACCCAATCACGGAACAATCTAGAGGTGTTGGTTCCTTCAAATTGTCTCTTTTGATATTTAGTTATATCGCCTTTTGATTTCAAAATGTAACTCCTATTGTATTATTATATCCTTTTCGCTTCCTCTCTACAACTATATTCTTCTCATATTGTGTTTTAACTAAAAGCAACTCTTCCCAAGAATACCGTGTTAAAGATCGTCCAGCAATTGTATATGATTCTTGATCATGAGTAGCTTTACCTTCGAGAACATCTTTTATTGCTTGGAGCATCTTCTCGTTATGGGTTCTATGATCTTTTGGATCTGTTCCCTTGAATGATGGTCTAACAATGAAAATCCCTTCTTCGATTGTCGTAATAGTGTTATCATCTGTTACTGTTACTTGATATCTATACTCTCCATCATCCCATGAACTCGTATCTACATTAAATGCTCTGTTTCCATTAACATCAGATATTGATAAATGTACATCCTCTTTAACTAGATTATAGGTTAATGTATATGATGGATTATAATTAGGAGTATTATGAGAGAATGTTAATGTATCTCCTCCATATATGTATTCTGGAATCATAGTAAGTGCTCCTTGATATGAACTTTGAATGATCTTGATATCGTTAATTGAGTATCAGTTGTTATAACATTTGTGATAATATATTCCTTTCCATTTTGTCCACCTTCTAACCATACTGTTGTTTTTTGGTTTGAGAATGAGTGGTTGGATATTAAATCCCCCGCCCATTCAGAGGTTATAATGGTTGCACCTTTTAGGAATGATATATAATCAAAGTCTACATCAAAGACTTCATCTTTTCCTTTTATTATAACTTTCCATCCGTTTTTTTCTATAAATGCCATTATTAAACCTCAATTGTTCTATTTTCTGTCTCTACCATGAATGTGATATAAGCTATAGTGTCAACAAGTGGTAGTATCTTGTATTCAGTTATAATAAGTTGGCTTGTATTTACATTAATAACACGTTCTTGTAAATTAGCATCTATCGGATAACTGTTTAATGATAAAGATACTTGATTAACATTAATAGTTGTGCTTACAAGCACATCTAACGGATATCTAGTTAACGCTTGGTTATTATTTATTAATAATACATTAACATCATATATTACTTCTGCTTGATGAGTATTAAATGATTGATCAATCGTATTTAGATTATTAATAACATCATATGTTAATTCCATTTGATGAGTATTAAATGTTAAAGAAGCAATTCCTGCTTGTATCTTAACATCGTATATTACTTCTATTTGATGAGTATTAAATGATTGATCAACTGTGTTTAAGTCTATATCAAAATTATATTTTATTTCTGCTTGATGAGTATTAAATGTTTGATCATCTGTTGTTAATGTAATTAAAACATCAACTCCTGCATACACACTACAATTATTGATTTCAAATACTAATTCTGTTTGATTAACATTCACATCAACATCTAATGCAACATTAATAGGATACGTATTATATGTTACTGTTTCTTGATTAACATCTATATTTCGACTTATGTTAACATTAATAGGATACGTATTATATGTTATCGTCTCTTGATTAACATCTATATTTCGACTTGTGTTAACATTAATAGGATACGTATTATATGTTATCGTCTCTTGATTGACAGTTATATTTCGACTTATGTTAACATTAATAGGATACGTATTATATGTTATCGTTTCTTGATTGACATTCACATCAACATCTAATGCAACATTAATAGGATATACATTAGATGTTAATACTGTTTGATTAACATCTATATCAGAATTTAAACTGAAATTGTGACTACCTTGATAATAAGGAGCTTGAGCTTCAAATCCATTATAATATTCTGTTATCGGAATATATACAGCACCTCTATTATCTAATGGAGGATCAATATGCAATCCTGATTTGATATTAGGAGGTATTAAACCATTATAATCAGATACATCTCCATAAGTATTATTAGTACCAAATGTATCTCCAGTAGTAAAGTTATAATCCCCATAATGAGAATAACTAAACTGTGAGGACCAATCTGTGTTCAAGAATGCTGTATTGTAACCATATACTTTACTTCCTGAATTAATAGAGTTAATCTTGTAAGTAACAGTCGAGTTGTATAAGTATAAACTAGCATTGCCCCCGTAAAGCGATACCATTCCTCTAAGGATACTGCTTGATGCAAATACATCAACATCATCTCTGATATATATTCCATTAAAATCTGAACGATGTATTATTACATCACCATCTAAATACGCTTCTGCTGCCGGTAGAGACCCAGTATATGCACAATTAACGAAACGGGGGATGTTTGCGTTTGTGTGGGGATGTACGGTTATATATCGTGTTTGATTAGTTTGATTAGTAGGTTCAAAAGTAGTGTTGGAACATAAGAAGTTGTCAGCGGATGATCCAACATACATTCTACCATACATAGAACCCATTATACAATCATCAACAACACAATCGTTTGCTTGTATGTTTAAATGATGGCCAAATGTTATTTCAGAATAAGTAACTCGAGGAACATAACATACATGTTCATTACTGATAACACTATTATTATTACCTCTTATTATTATAGATCCAGTATCTGTAGAATCTATAAACTGAGCGTTGTTAACTAGATGACGAGCATCATAATGATAACCAGGGAGTAATGTAACATCTAATAAAGTTTCTGATATATCAATTGTCTGATACATCCAATCAATCCAATCATTAAACGTTCCTCCGTATCCGATTGTTTGATATATCGTTGTTAAACTGAACCAGTTAACTTGAGCGTTACTTGTTGAGTTTAATAAGTTAGCAGAATCACACTCTACAATTGTAGATGCATTAATACTTATTGTCTGGGGGATGGTTGTTAATATAACAGAAGCGAAATCAAACTCCATTGCATACACAACAGTTGGTTGATTAATCGTAAATGTTAATGTTGTTGTATTACAATCAATGTTAACATCATATCTTATAGATGAGTCTAAGGTATTTTGATTAAGTCCAATATACGTACAATCAATGTTAACAGCAAGAGTCGATTCATATTCAATAGTTGAATGATACACTGCAAGAAGTAATGATGTTGTATTACAATCAATAACAACAGGTGTGTTAGGGTTTCCTGCAAGAGGTATTATACCAATAATATCAAAATCAATGGGACCTGCGCCCATCTTGAGTGGTATAGTCGCTTCTGACCCATCCATATATTCTGTTATATTAGTATTATAACCACTTGACGGCCATTCACCAGCACCAATCCAATTACCATCCTGCCAATCAGAAGGAGTTGTTAGACTTGCTGCAGTTCCCCATGAGTAACCATCCGTATGATAATCATTATAATGATTTAAATCACTCTGTAAGAAGCTGTTGACATATGATGGACCAACATCTAATGTAAACAAGCTCCACCAGCTAACATCTATTCTAGAAGCAGATAACCATACACAATTATTAACTTGTAATGTATTAGTGTATGAGCCATCTGTTTTAGAAGAGTATTTGTGACCTAATGCACCTGTATCTAAATTAATAACACAATTGTTTAAAGTTAATACACTATCCAGTTGTTCTCCTGATATATCTCCAGTGAGATAACAAGAATTACATTCAGTGTCAACCGATATATCTCTTGTAGCTAAACAAGAGTCTATCCAACAACGATTGAATACATTTTGATCATTTGTATGTGAATTACTATCACTATATATTCCATAATATGTATCATGTTTTATAGATGATTGGAATTTACAATTTTCGAAATAAACTCCCCCTAGAGCATTAGCTAATCGTTTGCTCCCTGTTGTAACAGTGCTGATAATAGTAGTATCATATACTTGGACTACTACTCCATTCCCAAACCAAGGTGAACATTTTAACGTTAAGCAATCAGATTGTGTAGCTTCTACATGACAATCTTTAACAGTGTATGACATTATACCGTCTGATGATAAAACCGCTGAAGCAGATTGAGTATTAACGAATGTTAAATGCTCTACGAGAGTGTTAGGCGCTCTTAAATAAAAGTTTCCATCGATGACAGTATCAGCTCTGTCAGTTTCCATACCTCTAAGTGTTAAGTTACCACCTGAACTATAAGATATATACTTGTAGAAATTCTCAGTATATGTTCCTGAGTATATTTCTAATGTGTGATCATGACCAGCTATCCTTCCATTGTCGTTCTCAGAGGACATCCAAGCGGCAAGAGATGAATAATCTCCAGTTCCATCTGATTTTAAGGTGCTGGTATATATTGCCATTTAAGTCTCTTTAATTGATTATAGTATTAAGTTCACTATTATCGTTATAATTTTCATCTATAGATGTTACTTTTGTTACATTAGCTAAGATAGTGTCAAGGTCCCATGAGTCTTCATAAGATGAAAAATCAATAGTATATGAATCTTCTCCTATTTGAACTCCGTCAGAATCAATAATACCATATTGAAGATGAATCAAATCAGAGATGTAAGTTCCTGGGCTGTTTATTATCTGAAATGTATCAGGATAATCAGCCTCATTAGGAATCTCATCATCTTTCGGGACCATAAATGCTTCCAACGTCTCCATTCTTCCGAATTCATGAGACGCTGGAAATACTCCAACGACACCCCCTGTTTGTTTATTTACAAGTAGTTGTGCCATTTATTGCTCCTAAGCTATTGTGAAGATTCCGTTGACATTCCAACTCAAAGTTAGATCACCTGCGCTTAGATCAACGTCTTGTCCGAGATCAATGTAAGCAATAGCTTGATTCGCAACTGAGTTATAGATGATACCATAACGAGCGTTTGTTGGATTAGAGCCATTCTGAAGCCAAGCAACAGAAGCGTCATCATCAGCAAATGTTACTGTTCCAACACTTTGACTGATCATAGTTGACCAAGCGCTGAGATCAGATCCGCCTGTTGTATAAGTTCCACCAGCAGCAACTTCTGTGAAGTCTGATAATGATGGAGTTACTTGAGTTGTTGTTGGAACAACTGCGCTTGTTATCAATGCTACTTTGATGAGATCATTCGAACCCCAACCTCCGTCTAACATTGATGCTTTTGTTTCATTGAATAATGTGATATCACCTACGGCCATTTTATTTCTCCTGAGAAATGGGGAATAAACCCTGTTTATATTATAATCAGATAATTCCGATCTTTAAAATTAATTTTAAAAACGATTACGTTTCTATTATTTATCTAACTAGTCATCCATCCATGAACTTGATTGATTCCGTCTTTTCTGTCTTGTTCTTCCTTTATCTAATATTATAACTGATTCATCTTCAGCTTTAACATCACCCAATAATGCTGCTTGTTTATTTTTCTTAGAGTCTAAAATATCCCAATTAGGACTTAACATATAAACTGCTGCCATAGCGTACACCAAACAATCTAGTGCCTCATTTCGTGCTCTAGTTTTAACAAACTTCTGGATTCTTGAGCCTGCTTTATATGTCTCTACTAATTTCTCTGATGTTAATTGAGCGAAAAACTCTTCATCAGCTGATTTAGGGAGATGAATATAACCTGCTCCGTAGTCAGTTAATTGGAGATTGTGCATAATCAGATTCTTTGCTACTCCAACAGTGATTAACCAGAGGTGAGCTCCGCCTTTAACTTTCGTTGGTCTATTTTTGATTAATGGTTCATCGGTGATTTTTAAACTACTTCGACCTTTAATTGAATATATTCTTCTTCCTTGTCTCGGTTTAGTGTAAGCATATACATTCTGAGTGAAATGTCCTCCTGAATCCACAAACGTTGCAGCAATTGGTAATTTAGTTCCATAAACTGTGTCATACGTTTGACTTAAAATTGTATCAAGATCAATCCACACTTGAGGTGTGTTAGGTTTTCCGTGTATGATAACATTATCAATCAACCAACACTCATGATCTCGTCCCCAACCCCATATTGATGCTTCCAATCTATCATCTTGAGTATCTACTCCAGCTGTGATTAACAATATTTCTTCTGGAAGAGGATCAATTTCATAATCTTCTGAACGTTGTTGAAGATCAGATGAATCAATTTCTTCAACTAAATCTGAGAATGTTTCTGCTAATACAGTGTTTGTAAAAGTTTTTAACGTCTCTCTTGATTTCTTACTTAATAGGAACTCTTCTCCAACTTCTGTCCACGTAAAGAAAGGAGAATATAAAGCGTTTAAATGATACCCTCGTATCTTTGGAGAGATTGGAGTTGCATTTGCTTTCCAATAACCAGTATCTAACATAGCTGATTTATCTGCTTCTTCTATTACACACCCATTCTCTTCACACATATACCATGATTTCTGGATTTGACCATCTTCATTGTGTTCCCATTGGAGATTCTTAAATACTAACTCTTGATACTCATTACAAGAAGGACAGGCTACATGAAACTTCCTCTGATCTGATTGATCGTAAGCAATCTCTATTCTTGATGATCCTGATATAGTTGGTGTGCTTGATAATAACACCTTTCGATTAGCGAATGTTGCTGTTCTCTTCTTAACTAACTGAACAGGATCGCCTTCTTCTTGAGCACTTGCTGGATATCTATCAACTTCATCCAATAATGCAACTCTTATAGGACGGGATGCTAATTGACTAGGAGAGTTAGAACCCACTAAGGTTAAATGTCCTCCTGCAAATGCTTTGTGGGTTGTGGTGTTACCGTTTCTAATATACGGTTTCGTTGCATCAAATAATGGTTTAGCTGATGTAATCATCGGACCTAACCTATCTCTAGCTACAGACAAAGCCATATCAGCAGTTGGTTGAACGAATAACATTGGAGATGGTTCTCTATCAATAAGATAACCCATTACATTTAACATCATCTCTGTTTTCCCTGTTTGAGATGCAACCATTAATACTATTTCTTCGATTCCTTCTTCTGTAAAAGAATCCATCCACTCTCTTTGAAATGGTACTCGCGAGGTTCTCCATTTACCTGGCTCTGCAGAGGCAGCTGAATCTAATGTTCTATAAGTATCTGCCCACTCTGATACTGTCATTGGATCTAAAGGACGGAGAATCTCTAATACTTCTTTGATTAATGATTCCATTATACTGCCCTCTGGTGTCTTCCAACCTCTCTTCGGTGTTTCTCTCGATTCTTCCACCCTTCTCGTTCCATATCTTGAACAGTCCTGGTGTCATTTCCTGTAGTGTCTATATTATCAAGGAAATCAATTAATATAACATCTATCTCTTCTTTAATAAACGTCTTCATCTTTGATTTCTCTTCATTTGTACCTTGCCACAAAGATGATAACTTAGCAGGAATGAGATTTAATTGGGAACTTAACTGTTTTACTACTGATTCCCATTCCGATTGAATGTACTCTTTATCAATTAACTTATTTTGAAGCTGATCTTCCTTCAATTGCAAGAGGTTAGCGGTTATATGCTCTTTTCTTGCCTTCTCTTCTGTTAAATCTAATTGTCCTTTAAAGAATACATCCTTTTGAATGAATGCTGGATCAATATTAATATCTAATAATTCTTGAGTCTCTGTTTTTAATACATCTTCTATATCTTTCTTCATATTCTCTCTCTTCTCTTTGTAATTACATTCAACCTTTAAACTTAGCTGTTGAAATAGCTTTCTCTACATTCGCTTTTAATATCTGCGCTCCAAGATTAGACACGATGCCTCCTCCTATTTGATAAAACGGAAACTTATTCTTGTATGTAATCTTCTTTACGAATGCAATTACTTTCTTGGTTACCTTTCCTACCGTTCTAAAGACACCTCGCCCTGGTATAATGAAATCAGATTTACGTTTAAGTAATCCCTTTCGTTTCCCAGGTATATTACCATATGCATTAACCTTTAATCCCTTTCCTGGAATCGCAGCTCCTCCCTTCCCTCTGAAGTTTCTTGTTCCTCCTTCAATCTGATACTTCATGTACTCATCTTGAATGGGAGGAATATATATTAACGTTTGAAGATTACTCATTTTCGCCTTTTCAACCCTGAAACCTCTCTTGGTGAATGGAGTTGGATTATCTAACTTCCGGCTCACCTGTCTTTGTTGCTCCTTCTGAATCTTAAACCCAAGCTCATTTAATGTCCTCATTACAGCAAAAGGTAATTGACTCTCAAATCCCTTGATTTGTCTGCGAGTTCGTTTGATATTGGATGTTATATTAATTTGCATGTATATATTTATTAACTTATAACACTAAACAGTAAAAGAAAAGCGCACTGCGAAATGACC
>Ga0209774_1000622_pt1 | contig 27315 bp, 24 predicted proteins | sample SaaInlV_150m_DNA_2_FD_184648 | JGI IMG/M metagenome (GOLD analysis project Ga0209774, IMG submission 184648) | Marine microbial communities from expanding oxygen minimum zones in the Saanich Inlet - SI037_S2LV_150m_DNA (SPAdes) (version 2) | ecosystem: Environmental > Aquatic > Marine >... | reverse complement strand
TCGCCCATTTTCTTGCTAAAGCCGACCACATCGGCGGCAAGGATGGCGGCTAGTTTGCGCTTTGGTGTTGGTTCTGTCATGGGAAGGGCTATTCGGAAAGGGTTTCGCCAGAACCACCCATCTCTGACGGAACATCCTTCATTTTGGGCAGTCCGTCTTTGAGATGAAGCACAGTCTCTTGATAGTGGACATGAACTCCGGGTTGAAAGTTCAGTTTTGGTAGAATGGCGGCATAGACATCCGTGACACCCGATTCCGGGTGTTCGGTGAGCAAATGCCCCCCGCAGGTTTTGCACCACTTGCGTGAACTATGCGAAGTCTTGTTGTAAGTGCCCAGATTGTCTGCGCCCTTTGTGATTGTAACGGCATCCGGACTCCAGAGTGTGAAAGCGTTGACCGGACCTGCTGACCAGTGTCGGCAGGACTCACAATGGCAATACCCCATTGCAACCGGCTCTCCGGAAACTAATAGTTCTACAGTTCCGCAAAAACAGGAACCTTTGTATGATTTTTCGCTATTCATGGTTGTCCTCCTATATTGGTTGCTTGGGTTGGACAAAGCTTTGAAAGCCTTTGCCCAACTTAATTATTTCATCCCCCTCTGTGTTTATCCCGCAGGCTTGATGTTCTGGTTGACCCGGAAGAGGTTTGCCGGATCGTACTTTTGCTTGATAGTTGACAGCCGTTCGTAATTGGCACCGTAGGTCGCCTTAACACGTTCCTCGCCTTCTTCCATCATGAAGTTCACATATGCCCCGCCAGCCGAGTGAGGATGCAAAGCCTCCCAGTATTCCTTTGCCCACGTTGAGATTGCTTCAGAATTAGCTGGGTCAGGATCAACGCCCGCGATGACTTTAGACCACTTGGCCTGACGATATTCCCACGGCGTCTCTTCAGGCCCTACCTGATGGGCTTTGCAGTCAATTGGATAGAGGTGCATGGTCGAATGAAATGAAGGCATTTCATAACCATGTTTCACGTGTAAGTCAATAGCCTCGTCAGTCAATTCGTTGACGAAATCCCCTTTCCAGTACCATTGCAATCCCGGAGGATAGAGGGCATCAAAGGCTGTTTGCAGTGCTGGGTAAGGCATGGGTTGTATGCCGTACATCGCCGGGGGGCCAAAGTCTCTGATGGGTTGAAAAACTTCCTCGGCTTTTTCCTCAGGACCTGTGTAACACCAGACGACGCCACACATCTTCTTCATGTGTAACTCTTCTGGAAAGGGCGGTCCTGGAGGGACCATCAAGATCGCAAGGAATCCGTAAAGATCTTCCGGAGCTTCTTGCATGAAATCGCGGAACCATTGCATTACCTCGGTGGTTTGCTCTTGGTGCCAAAGGGTGGGTCCACCAACGATGGTGTGAACAGGGTGCAACTGGAAGCGGAACTCGGTGACTACGCCAAAGTTGCCGCCGCCGCCGCGGATGGCCCAAAAGAGGTCTGGGTTTTCCTCAGCACTGACTGTTACGAAGCTGCCGTCGGCCAGCACCATGTCGGCTCCCAACAGATTGTCAATAGTAAGTCCGTACTTGCGAGTCAAGTATCCATGCCCGCCTCCGAGGGTCAGTCCGCCCACCCCAGTAGTTGAGACGACTCCGGTGGGGACGGCCAAACCGAAGGCATGAGTTGCATGGTCCACATCACCCGATGTGCAACCTCCTCCAACCTGCACGGTACGCGCTTGCGGATCGACACGAGTGTACTTAATGGCTGACATGTCGATGACCAGACCATCGTCGCAAGTGCCTAAACCTGGACCGTTATGGCCTCCTCCACGAATTGCGACAAGCACATCGTTCTCACGTGCGAAGTTGACCGCTGCCATGACATCACCCACATCCGCACAACGCGCAATCAAACCCGGACGGCGCTCAATCATGGCATTGTAAATCTTACAGGCTTCATCGTAATCCTCATCACCCGGAAGGATGAGCTGGCCGCGTAAGTTTAATTTAAATTCTTCTATGGTTGCTTGATCAATCATCATGTCCTCCTATGTTATAATTTTAGGGTTTATCAACAACCCCGCCGCAAGTGGCAGGATCATCTGAATACAGAAATCTCGAGACAGAATCCAAATGGGCTTACCAAGACTTCTAAAAAACTAATTCAGAATGCTTCGCTGTGAATTCAAGCATACAAATAATTTAAGCTTATCAATACCTTTTCATCGTTTCTGACGTCAATCTTCAGGCTCCCAACCAGCCTTGACAAGTCCTTCAATGATGGGGTCTGCGAGTACGGAATTGGGAATAAAAATTTGGCGGTAGCCTTCACGAGTTTTGAGGTTGGGACGCAACTCAAGGTAGCTCTCCAGCGCTGTCTTGGCCTCCGGACCACGTTCCAAGTGTCCCAGCACCGCCGCACGGAATCCCAGCATTAGTCCTACTTTGTGTTGACGCAATGACTTGTCAATCGCCACCAGCGCCTCATCATACCTTCCTTGCCCTAACAAGGGAAAGCAATGTGTCGCATTAAAGTGGTTCATGCTCGGGTCAGCCGGACTAAGCTCAATCGCCTTGAGAATAGACTCTTCCCCTTGTTGAAAATCTCCGGAATGGGTTTGGGTTAAGGACAGATATAAATAGCTGATTGCATTGCTGGGGTTGAATTTCACTGCACGCTGGGCATAGTCCCTTGCGGTGGGATGGTCTCCGCTGAAGAAGTAGGCCGCAGCAATGCTCGTCAATGCCGTTGGATTTTCCGGGTTCAGGCTTTCGGCCTTGCGGCCATGCGTCATGATCTCGTCAAGCGTTTTTCCTGGATCCTTCGTGATGCGTTGGAGCAGTTCCCACAAACTGCAGATCGCAAGAAGGGCATAGGCATCCGAGTGAGTTGGTTCCATTTCAACTGCCCGCTCAAAGTGCTGACGAGCCTGCACGAGTCCTGGGTCTTCGTGGTCGGTGTGCTGGCGTTCGTGGAGGCAGCGTAGCCCTTGCAGGCACTCCTCCCACGCGCTGAGGTTTTCCGGACGTTTGCGGGTAAGACGAATCTGCTCGTGCCCCGTTACTGAAGGGGCCACTCTGCGGGCAATCGCCTCGGAAACCTCGTCCTGTACGTCAAAGATATCCTCCAGAGTGCGGTCCCACTTTTCCGAAAAGAGGTGGTGGTCCTCCTCCGCGTCAATCAACTGCGCGGTTATGCGTACACGGTTGCCGCCTTTGCGTACACTGCCCTCGACGATGTAACGCGCGCCTAGTTCTTGTGCAACCTGCTTGAGATTGTGGGATTTTCCTCGGTAGGTGAAACTGGAATTTCTGGATATCACCGGAAAGGTGCGCCAGAGCGAGAGATTGGTGATGATGTCCTCGGTGATGCCGTCAGCAAAATACTCCTGCTCTGGATCTCCACCCATGTTAGTGAAGGGCAGCACTGCGATTGCAGGAACTTTGGCCTCTGTGGCGGTGGCGGTTTCCGAGACTGGAATGGCTTGCGGAGTCGGCGAAGCTTCCGCAGTTGTTGGCACGGTTATGGCTTCGAGCACTTTTGAGGAACTGCCGATTTCAACCATAAAGGTGTGAACCGGTTCCTCGATGTTTTTCATCTCCTGCGGTCCCGAATTTACAAAACCCAGGTCGAGCTTGCGGCGCACCTCTTCGTGAAATTTTCCGGAAACGCAGATGCCTCCCGGTTCCGCCAGAGGTTCCAGCCGTGCTGCCACGTTCACCCCGTCACCATAAAGGTTGTCGCCTTCAATGATCACGTCGCCGATGTTGAGACCGACTCGGAACTGCATCTGGTCTTCCGGGTCTACCTCGTTGTTGCGGTCCCGCAGATTTTTCTGGAACTCTACCGCCGCTACAACTGCGTCCACCGGACTGCCGAACTCCGCGATTACGGAATCACCGGCACTACCGAAGACACGCCCGTGATATGATTCAATGGACTCGTCTGTGATAGTACGGCAGGACTTGAGGTTGCGCAGTGTGCGATCCTCATTCTCGCCCATTTTTTTGCTGAAACCCACCACATCTGCAGCGAGGATAGCAACGAGTTTTCTTCTGGGTGTCGACTCGCTCATTGACCTCCTAACTTCAAAGAGAAGAGTTATAAAATTATAACACCTTCAGCCGCAGAGTATACGACGGTTTGATCGAGCTTAGCAACAAAAAAATCAGAAACCAGTTTGGCAAGGATTAATTTGCTCGAGGAAATTCACCTCAAAGAGATTTTGACATTAACCTGTTATCCCCACAATTCAGCAGATGGTGGAAAAACGATACTTCCGTCATATTTAAGTGGAAAGGGCCTGTCATCGTAAAGATATAAGGGAGCATCCAAATCAACTATTTTTGCACGTTGGGCAATTAAAAACGCCGGCGCTATTCCCAGTGAAGTTGCAGACATGCAGCCGATCATTGTCCTGAAACCTTTGTCTTCCGCTGCAGCCTGTAAGCGTAGTGCTTCGGTGAGTCCTCCGGTTTTATCCAGTTTAATATTTACGAATTCATAAAGTCCGACTAAGCGTTCAAGATCAGCGGTATCGTGACAGGACTCATCGGCGCAGACGGGAATTGGATGGTCAAGAGTTTTTAAAATACTGTCATTGTCCGCAGGAAAAGGTTGTTCAATCATTTCAACTCCGAGCAGTTTAAATTCCGGAACATAACGTTGATAATGTTCCGGAGTCCAAGCCTCATTTGCATCAATCACCAGCCGTGAATTTGGAGCATTCTTCCTGATTGCTTCCAGTCGTTCCAGGTCACCGTCACCGGTTAGTTTAATTTTTAAAATTGGTCTGTCGGAATTTTTTTGCGCAATTTTACCCATTATTTCCGGAGTATCAACGCCAAGCGAGTAAACAGTTGTTACATTTCCAGGAGCTGAATTAGTTACCGCGCCCAGATGCTGTGAAATCTCCGGCAGCTCCCAGACCCTTTTTCCCGCGAGTTTTGCTTCCAAATCCCAGAGTGCGCAATCCACCGCATTCCTGGCAGCACCGATAGGCATTTCCTGTTGCAGTTCTGTGCGTGTCATGCCGTTTTCAAGTCTGTTGCGAAAATCCTCAATCAGGCTTTCCGTTTGTGAGATGGACTCATTGTAGTGCTCGGTAGGAGTAGCCTCACCCCAAGCTTTGAAACCGTTTTGTTCAAGCTGTACCACAACCACATCGAAATTATCGTCAATTCCTCTTGATATCGCAAAAGGCTCTTCTCTCCAGTTTTCGGAATGGACATTCAGTATTCTTTTTGGCATAAGTATTTTTTAATATATGAAGGTTGAGTTCAATAAATTTTCTCTGAATCTTCGGGGGGACGTGCCCGCCAACGCCGATGCATCCAAAAATATTGTTCAGGAAATTGCCGGATAACTTTTTCCAGCTCAGCAGTAATTTTTTGGCTTATTTCCAGGCTGTCTTGTTCGTGCTCACCGGAAAGTTCAAAAGAGATACGCTGAAAAGTAATCTCAAATTTATCGCCAACATAAGGACAAGTTACGAGTACAACCGGACTTTTACGCAGCAAATGAAACGCCGCAGTGCCTTTGCTGGAGGAAGCAAGTTTAGCAAAAAAATTAACAAAAAGATCGGATTTATTATCATTTTGATCAATCAGCATGGCAATGATTTTATTAGCCGCAAGTGCTTTTGCCATTTGCAAAGTTGCTCTTTTACCTTTATCAATTGTTTGAACACCAAAATTGGCACGTGCCGTATTTTGAAGTTCGTTTGTGAGCGGATTGGTTTGACGACCTACGTACATGCTGACAGGATATCCAAGCTCGGCCAGAGAAGATGGGATCATCTCCCAATTACCAAAGTGTCCACTGACAAGAAGCACACCCTTTTTTTCTGTTAAAGCTTCATCCAGGATTTGCAAATTGTTGAAATTTGTAACTTCGGAAGTACGACCCTGCCAGGCATCCATGTGCAAAACGTCCATGCAAAAACGCGCGAACCAGCGGTAGTTTTTGCGGGCAAGTTTTCTACGTTCCTTTGCGGATAATTCCGGAAATGCGAGTTCCAGATTGGTTGCGACTATTTTACGGCAAATGCGCAAAACGTGATAGAGCAGGAGATCCAGCAGAAATGCTCCCCGTCGAAGTTTTTTTGCCGATGCGCCTTGACCCCAACGTTTTAAGCTGTTGAAAAGAGCAAATTCAAGCCGGTGCCGAAATTTAAGTGGTTCTGGTCTGAGCTTACTGGTGGATGTTTCAGGCATGTTTATAAGATTGTTTCGTGAATCATTAGCAAAACGATAGCAGATTTACACTAACTTGAAAGACAGAATACTTATACAGGCAACAGAAAGTAAGCTCTCTAAACTTACACTACTGACAGTCAGACCTCGATTTATTGACGTAGATGTGTCATTTTATAAGTGTGAGTTTTCTGCAAAAACTTTCTAGCAAAAAACATGGATCAAAGGCTAAGCTGTTCCTGTTTGAAGTCAGTAGTCACGAATGTAAAAAAGAACAGAAAACTGTAAGTGTGTTCAACAATGAATAACACTTCAAATCGATGATATTTGATAACAATTTTTATAATTTTAAATGAACAACAAAACGCCTGATCCAAGTCGAATCCGCAACTTTTCCATTATTGCTCATATTGATCACGGAAAATCAACGCTGGCAGATTGTCTGATGAAAGAGACAGGTGCAGTTACAGATCGTGAATCACAGGAGCAGTTGCTGGATAACATGGATATTGAGCGTGAGCGCGGTATTACAGTAAAATCCCAAACTGTACGTTTGAATTATCTTGCAGAGGATGGTAAAGAATATGTTTTGAATCTGATTGATACTCCCGGACATGTTGATTTTACTTATGAAGTGTCAAGGTCACTGGCAGCCTGTGAAGGGGCCTTGCTGGTTGTTGATGCAGCACAAGGTGTAGAGGCACAAACTTTAGCTAACGTTTATCTGGCTCTTGAAAATGATTTGGAAATATTACCTGTCTTGAATAAAATTGACTTGCCGACTGCAGAACCTGATAGGGTATGCAAGGAAGTTGAAGATATTATTGGATTGGATACAAGTATTGCTGCTAGGGTAAGTGCCAAACAGGGAATTGGAATTCATGAAGTACTACAGCAAGTTGTGGACTTTATTCCCCCACCTGCAGGAAAAAGGGATGCGTCTTTACGTGCGCTGATTTTCGATTCATGGTTTGATTCCTATCTTGGTATAGTAATCATGATACGTGTCATGGATGGAAAAGTAGAAATTGGAGATAATATCCGTTTTATCTCAACTGCAAAAGAATATGAGGTTGTCCAGCTTGGAGTGTTCACACCTTTTAGAGAGGAACGGGTGGAGCTTGGGCCAGGTGAAGTAGGATTTTTAAGTGCTTCAATTAAAACTATTGGTCACACCAGAATTGGAGATACGGTCACTTCTGTTGAAAATCCGTGTAAAGATGCCCTGCCTGGTTATGCAGAAGCAAAGCCGATGGTCTTTAGCGGAATTTTTCCAGTTGAGGGAGAACAATATGAAGAACTCAAAGAAGCATTACGTAAACTTGCTCTTAATGACTCTTCGCTGAGTTATGAACTGGAAACTTCCGTGGCACTTGGTTTTGGTTTCCGTTGCGGATTCCTCGGACTTTTGCATATGGAAATTACCCAGGAAAGGCTGGAGCGGGAATTTGATTTGCAACTGATTACCACTGCTCCAAGTGTGGTGTATCAGGTACATCTCAAAAAAGGTGGAGTCGTCCGGATTGATAATCCGTCTCAGCTGCCTTCTCCGATGGAAATAGATTATATAGAGGAACCGTATATTCGGGGTCGTGTACTGACTCCACAGGAATACGTCGGCGGAATTATGAAACTTTCGCAGGAGCGTCGAGGTGTCCAGACAAATATGGAATATCCTTCCCAAAATCGTGTTATGCTCGAATATGAACTACCTTTAAATGAAATTGTACTGGATTTTTACGACCAATTGAAATCAGTTTCACGCGGATATGCATCTTTTGACTATGAGTTGATTGACTACCGCAGAGGAAGACTGGTAAAGTTGGATATTATGCTCAATGGTGAAATGGTGGACGCATTATCGCTGATAATTCCCAGTGATCAGGCACCTTTCCGTGGACGTGAACTGGCCAAAAAAATCAAAGAGTTTATTCCAAAACAGATGTATGAAGTTGCAATTCAGGCTGCAATCGGTGCAAAAATAATTGCCCGTGAAACTCAAGGTGCGATGCGTAAAGATGTTACTGCAAAATGTTATGGTGGTGACATTACCCGAAAACGTAAACTGCTGGAAAAGCAAAAGGCCGGTAAAAAAAGGATGAAACGCATTGGTTCGGTCGAAGTTCCACAGGAAGCGTTTATGGCAGTTTTGAAAATTGATCGTTAATTAAAGTTTCAGCATCATAATCTTATAAATTCAAGTAAAGATGAGTCAAATACGTCTCAGTAGAAATATTTCTGCAAGCAATGAAAGTGTGTCTGTCGTCATAGACAAACTTGCAAATTCCACAGAAGATATCCGAAATACATTACTGCATTTGAATCAAGTAGTTCATGTAGTACAAAATGAATCGACTTTAGGGGTGTGTCTAGCTGAGGACTTGACGGATTCAACTTCCGGAGCTTTGATGACCGCAATAGTTCAAGTACCTGCAATGCAGGTAGGACAGTTTGGAGATCCGGAATTCATGCAGAGTTACGGGCTTAATATGGCTTACATGACGGGTGCGATGGCCAATGGAATTGCTTCTGAGGAACTGGTTATTGCTGCTGGAAAAGCAGGTTTACTCGGCTCATTTGGTGCAGCCGGTCTGGTACCGTCACGTATCGAAGAAGCAATTAAGACAATCCAGCAGGCTTTGCCGAATGGACCGTATGCTTTCAATCTCATCCACAGTCCCAGCGAAGACGCAATTGAACGTGGAGCAGTAGATATGTTTTTGAAGTATGGTGTGACAACTGTTGAGGCTTCTGCTTTTCTTGGTCTGACTCCAAATATCGTACGTTACCGCGCTGCTGGTTTAGGCCGTAACTCACAAAATCAGCTTGTTATTAAAAACAGGGTCATTGCTAAAATATCACGTACCGAAGTTGCTTCAAAATTTATGGCTCCGGCACCGGAAGCAATTCTCCGGAAATTAGTTGAAGAAGGCAGCATTACAGAGGAACAGGCACAGCTCGCGGCGCAAGTCCCGATGGCGGACGATATTACAGTAGAAGCTGATTCCGGAGGGCACACAGACAACCGTCCGCTGGTGTTGCTGCTTCCGGCTATCTTGACTTTAGCGGAACAGTTTCAACGTAAATACGGTTATGCCCAGTCAATCAGGGTGGGAGCGGCAGGCGGTATCGGTACTCCGGCGTCCGCACTGGCGGCCTTTATGATGGGAGCAGCTTATGTAGTTACCGGTTCAGTTAACCAATCCTGCCTGGAAGCGGCTGCGTCAAAGCACAGTAAAAACCTCTTAGCTCAGGCACAAATGACGGATGTGACGATGGCTCCCGCAGCTGATATGTTTGAAATGGGGGTGGAATTACAAGTGCTGAAGCGTGGAACCATGTTCCCGATGAGGGCCAAAAAGTTGTATGAATTATATAAAAACTATGAAAGCATCGAAGAAATTCCGCAGCAGGAACGTTTAAAACTGGAACAACAGGTTTTCCGCAGTTCTCTTGATGAAATCTGGCGGCAGACCGAGGAACATTTTAATGCCCGTGACCCGCATCAAATTGAACGTGCGAAGGATCATCCAAAGCGGAAAATGGCGTTGATATTTCGTTGGTATCTCGGTTTGTCTTCACGCTGGTCAAATTCCGGTGAGCAGGGACGTGAGGCGGATTATCAAATCTGGGCCGGACCTGCAATGGGTGCATTCAATGATTGGGTTAAGGGTTCATATTTGGAAGATGTTTCCAAGCGCAAAACGGTAGAAGTAGCATGGCACATTATGTCAGGAGCGGCCTATTTGTATCGGCTGCGTCTTTTGCAGATTCAAGGTGTCTGGCTGCCTCCTGCCTGCGAAGTTTATACACCGCAGCCTTTTTACGCTTAAGACATTCAGCTTTTATTCATGCATCAGGGAAAGTTCTGCAGAATCAGCAATGTTTTTCCTGTCTTGTGTTCTTAGTCGTAGACATGGTAGGTTTTAACCTTCGTTTTTTCATTATTTATGTTGATTAAGAATGTCTAAAATAGAGAAGGGGTGAGTATCAAAATTGCTGTCATGACGATGAAGGGCGGTCAGGCAAAGACTACTCTTGCGATCAATTTAGCTGCCAGAATTGCCAAAGCCCGACGTGATGTTCTTTTGATTGATTCAGACATTCAGGCCAATGTCACCACTACTTTTCAACGAGATCATCACTGTAATCTGGCAAATGTAATTTTAGGTAAGGTCAGTGATTTTGAATTTATTCAACTTGACCGTCACTTGTCATTTTTACCATCCGGCGGTGAAGCGATGGTTGAGGCTTCAAGTTATCTCAGTCATACCCGTTTCAAGGATTCACTTTTCAAAAATCTTCTTTCATCGATCAACCACCGAATAGTGATCATTGATACCGCTCCCAGTTGGAGCGAGGTCAGCAGGAATATTTTGATGTATGTGGATTATGTGATTGTTCCGGTGGTGACAGATTATCTGGGTTTTAGTGGTTGTGATCAAATCATGAGCTACATTGACGAATTCAAAGCCAGCATGCTCGGTCAGTGTAAAGCAGAAGTGCTGGGAATTGCGATCACCCGTTCAAATCCTCGGACAAAGCTGGCACAAACTATTACAGCGGGGCTTCGTGAAAGGTGGCCGGATTTGCTTTTCAAACGAATGATTGAAGAGTCTGTTTCAATTCAGGAGGCACCGGCATTTCAGCAAAACATTTTTGACTACCGCAAAGGCCGCACACGCGGGGCGGAAATGTATGATCTGCTTTGCAGGGAAATTATGCGCCGGATTGTGCAACGTCAAAAAGAAGGTCAAAATGACTATTAATCGGCAAAATAAGAGTTTAGTTGAAACAAATTAAATGAGTAAAGCACTGAATATAAACCTGGGTTCACAACGTGAAATTAAACGCGAAGGTACCAGGAAAAATGTCTCGATTCCGGCAGCTCCATCACTTCCGGTTGGACGGCTGCAAACGAATTTTTATCTTCCGGAATTGAATATTGACGCTACGGAAGACTCTCCGCAAAAAAGCTCACCTCCGGTACAGAAAGTAGTAAGCCGGATAAATAAATTTATTGAAAATATTGCGGATGACTATTTTTTGCTGGGGTTGCATTTAATTTCCCTGCATTCCCTGCTCAGGGAATCCAAACTCACGACAGCACAAATAAAATCGTGGTATGCGGAAAATATTAATATGCCTTATTCTTCCGCAATGCAGTGCCGCAAAGTCGCAGAGGTTTATGCAGAAAATCCGGAACTGATCGGACGCTACACTGCTTCCGGAGCATATCTCTTGAGCAGTTGTAAAACTTCGGAAGAACGTGAAGAAATATGGCAGGAAGCAAAAGGTGAAAAATCCGCCCCGAGTATCAGAGAACTGCGTGAAACCTTAAAGCGTATCCGGGAAAAACAGGTTCTTGAACAACTTGAGGATGAAGAGTTAAAAACCGAAAAAGGAGTTTCCGCAGAAAAATACCGGATGGCACCAGACAAAATCAGAGAATCGCTGAAGTCAATTACGGCTTACTGCGATAATTTTGCGGCTTGTGAAAAAATAGCAGAACAGGCGGAAATGCGAGAAATCCTGCTGAATTCTGTAAAGTTGTTGCTGAAAAATCTGGAAGAAAAAGCTTAGTGTTAAGTACGCTGTCTGGACATTTTATCCAGCAGCAAAACGAGCACAAAACCTGCAAGCATCAGTAGCAGAGCAATTCCAAATTCAAAATCAAACAGAGGCCAGACGTTTTCTTCCCGGAGAACGTGTTCCTTACCCCGAATTATTTGACTCTCCAAGGTGATTTTCCAGGGCCAGACTTTACGCATGGAACCGATCATGATGCCGGTCAGAAGAGCTAATGTGTAGTCATGCCAGCGTGCCAGTCCATAACGTAGGATTCGTGAAAATCCCAAAATTCCAACTAGACATCCTGCAACGAAAATGAGGATGATTTCCAGATTGTCCGGATTAACAGGATTTCTTAAGGCTGCTGTGATGAAAGCGTACTTGCCTAAAATAAGCAGAATAAAGGATCCACTTAATCCCGGCAGAATCATGGCGCAAATCGCGATCATTCCACTGAAAAAGATAAACCATGGTTCTTCAGGTGTATACAGTGGAATAAGTCCGGTAATTCCGTAAGCGAGTATGATTCCTAAAATTAAAGCCGGAAAGCTCGTAAAACGTTTGTTGATGGAATGACCTACCACCAGAATTGACGCAGTGATCAAGCCAAAAAAGACGGACCAAGTTTGCACAGCATGCTCTGTCAGCAGATAATGCATCAAATGCGCTGTGCTGATTATGGCAAGCGCGATTCCGAAAACAAGGCTTACTAAGAAACGCAGATGGAGCCCGGCTAAAGCTTCCTTGAAATTTAGCCGCAGTACCTGCAAAACAAGTCTGCTGTTGATTGAAGAAATTGCTGTAAGCAGCGCTTCATAAATACCTGTTATAAATGCTACCGTACCTCCAGAAACACCTGGTACAATATCCGCAGTACCCATTCCAACACCTTTAAAAAATAAATAAGCATGTTCAGCAAAAGTCCTCGGACCGGGTGATGCCAGCCAGGCTTTTTTCCAGGTGTTTGCTGCGGAGTTGTTTTCGGAAGCTGATTTTACGGAAGTGTCCGTTGATTCAGGAGGCATGATTGAAGCTGATGATTTGTTCAGACTAGATAATTCTTCTTACTGTCTGCAACGAAGAAATGGTGCTGATATGCTTCATCCAGAATTTTCCAGAACTCGAGTTGAAACTCCTCTTCCTCAAGTTTGTTGCGTAAACCGTGACAGAAAAATGTCAACTGACGGGAAGTCTGCGCGCATTCACGTAAAAACTGGTTGGTGAAAACCTGCAGTTCCCAGGGGAATTCGGAATCGCTTAAATCCAGCAACGGCGCATCCTGCGGATGATTTTCATGCAGAGTGCTTGAAAGTTCATCCACCAGGAAAAAAAAGTCTACACCTAACACATCAAGTGCGCGGCCTTCGTCCGGTCCAAGTCTCTGGATCAAATTTTCCTGAAAACTCTTGAGACCGTTTCTTAAAAAGGTTTTGTCTTCCTGCATGGATTATTTTATGTCAGTTAAGCCGAATGTAGTTTGCAGAGCGTATTTAGATTAAGTTGCAAGAATTATGACAGCATGAAATATTTTTACAAGTTCAGATAGTTTCAGGCAAATCGGCTTATTATTGTAACTGAAACTTAACTGCTAAAGCTGGAAGGATTGAAGTAGTCCTTGCTTCGGCAGTTTCTCAGTTTAAGCTGTGTTCGGGGGGAGATTGTGATTTAGCGGAATCTTTGAACTGTAACAACAAATGGAGTGAATTCCGGAAGAGGAAATTCTAAAAATGTTGAAAATAGTTTTGCGGGTTGTTCAGGAAACAGGACTAGTGAGATTGAGCAACTGTTTGACGTACAATTGAACGTTTCAGTTTGCTCTCATATTTATTCTGCCGACTTTCTTCTGCTTTCCAGTCAGTCGCAGGTGTTCCAGAAACGAGGTTTTCCTTGGCTTTTGTTTCTGCATCTTTTGCACGCTGCAGGTCAATTTCAGCAGCGGTTTCTGCCAATTCTGCAAGAACCCTCACGCTGTTGCCTTCAACTTGAGCGTAACCCCAGTGGACAGCAATGGCCTGTGTCTTTCCATTGTTGTTGTAGGACATAATGCCTGTGTCCAGAGTAGTCAACAGCGGAACGTGTTCAGGCAAAATACCAAGCTCACCTTCAATGCCGGGCAGAGTTACGGAATCTACTTCCTCTAGCAGCACTGTGCGGTGAGGAGTTACTACTTCAAGATTGAGTTGATCGGACATCAGTTACTCATTTTCTTAGCTTTTTCCATCACTTGCTCAATGGTACCGACCATGTAGAAAGCCTGTTCAGGAAGTTCATCATGTTTGCCTTCGAGGATTTCTTTGAATCCGCGAATTGTGTCTTTGATGTCTACATATTCACCAGGTGTTCCGGTAAATGTCTCTGCTACAAAGAAAGGTTGTGAAAGGAATCTTTGTACTTTTCTCGCACGGCTGACAACTGCTCTGTCTTCTTCAGACAATTCATCCATACCGAGAATTGCGATAATGTCCTGCAGATCTTTGTAACGCTGAAGCAGGATTTGTACTTCGTGCGCAATTCTATAATGCTCTTCACCAACAATATCTGCAGCTAGGATTCTTGAAGTTGAATCAAGTGGATCAACTGCCGGATAAATTCCGAGCTCAGTAATGGCACGACTCAAAACGACTGTTGCGTCCAAGTGCGAAAAAGTGGTTGCCGGTGCCGGGTCAGTCAAGTCATCAGCAGGAACATAAACTGCCTGCACTGAAGTAATTGAACCTTTATTGGTAGAGGTAATCCGTTCCTGCAGATTTCCCATTTCTGTGGAAAGAGTAGGCTGATAACCCACAGCAGAAGGAATACGTCCGAGCAGAGCCGAAACCTCTGAACCTGCCTGGGTAAAACGGAAAATATTATCGATGAACATTAATACGTCCGCTCCTTCTTCGTCACGGAAATATTCTGCAACAGTCAAACCTGTCAGTCCGACACGGGCACGTGCTCCTGGTGGTTCGTTCATTTGTCCGTAAACAAGGCTGGTTTTGTCCAGAACTCCGGAATCTTTCATTTCGTTCCAGAGGTCATTTCCTTCACGTGTACGTTCACCAACACCGGCGAAAACCGAAAATCCACCATGCTCTGCGGCAATGTTACGGATGAGTTCCATGATAATAACGGTTTTTCCAACACCTGCACCACCGAACAAACCGATCTTTCCACCTTTGAGGAAAGGACAGAGCAAATCCATCACCTTGACTCCAGTAACAAGCATTTCTGCTTCAGTTACCTGTTCTTCAAATGCTGGCGCATCACGGTGAATAGACCAGCGTACATCTGCATTAATTGGTCCGGCTTCGTCTACAGGATCACCAGTTACATTGATGATCCGTCCCAGGACTGCTTTACCAACAGGAGTTGTAATTGGTTCACCTAAATCCTTAACATCCATTCCACGTGAAAGTCCGTCAGTTGATCCCATTGAAACTGTACGCACGGTACTTTCTCCAAGATGCTGCTGTACTTCACAGATAACCCGTTCATCTTTATTCTTGATTTCAAGTGCTGTATAAATTTCAGGGAGTTCTCCGGATTCAAATGCCACGTCAACGACGGGTCCCATCACCTGGACGATCTTACCTGTGCTCATTGTTTCCTCTTAATTTTAGTTTGGTGGATGATTATTTTTCTGCTTTATATACTTTCAGCGCCGCTGATAATTTCGATCAATTCACTTGTGATAGCGGCCTGTCTGCTGCGGTTATAATGTAACTGTAATTTGTCAATCATTTCGCCGGCATTCTTTGTTGCTGCGTCCATCGAAGTCATACGTGCAGCATGTTCTCCAGCAATTGTGTCGAGCCATGAAACGTAAACCTGGTTTTGAATATATTTTTTCAGCAACGTCTCCAAAATATCTTCCGGAGAAGGTTCAAAGATGATTTCCCGCTCATCTGCAGATTCTGCTTCAGGAGCTTTAATCGGCAGGAGCTGTTCTATCACAGGCTCCTGAGTCATCACACTGACGAAATGATTGTATGCAAGAATGACTTGATCCAGTTCATTTGCTTCAAAACGTTTAGTGAACTCACTCACAATATCACGGACAAGCCCCAGTTGTTCTTTAGGATGGGTGCCTGTATGATTTTCCAGGATAGTGTGATTTGTCCTTTTGTAAAAATCATTTCCTTTGCGGCCTAGAATCACCATTTCCGCACATTCAACACCTTCTTCATTCAACTGACGCGCCAGAGCTTTTGAGAGACTTGCATTGAAACCTCCACAAAGCCCACGGTCACTTGTGACCAAAATAACACCAGTACGTTTCCCTCCGGAACTCCGGAAGAGTCGGCCAAAACCTGTGTCTTGCTCCACCCCATCAAAGCGTGTACTGAGTGAAGAGACAACGCTTTTCAGTTTGACTGCATAAGGAGTAGCTTCCCGAATATTATCTTCCGAGCGCCGCAACTTTGCCGCAGATACCATTTTCATGGCACTGGTGGTTTTTTGGGTTCTTTTAACGCTGTCTATGCGTTTGCGTATATCTTTTAAACTTGCCATCCGAAATTAATTTACGGTGTCTTATGCTGAAAAAGCTTGTACGAATTCATCCAATGCGGATTTCAATTCTGTCTCTGCTGCGTCATCAATTTTACCTGCTTCTTCAATAGATTTACGCAAATCGGCTTTTTTAGTTTGAATAAAATTTAAGAACTCTGTTTCAAATTTACTCAGTGCATTTAACGGTTGATCATCAAGATAACCGTTTGTTGCAGCAAAAATTGAAAGAACCTGATCCACCCAAGGCATCGGTTGATACTGTGGCTGTTTGAGAATTTCAACAAGACGTTGGCCACGTGCCAACTGCCGTTGAGTTGCCAGATCAAGGTCACTGCCAAACTGGGCAAATGCTTCTTTTTCACGGTACTGAGCCAGATCCAGACGTAATGTTCCGGCAACCTGCTTCATGGCCTTAACCTGTGCTGCACCACCAACACGGGAAACTGAGAGTCCCACGTTAATTGCCGGACGAATCCCGGAATTGAAAAGATCGCTGCTGAGAAATATCTGTCCGTCTGTGATTGAAATTACGTTAGTCGGAATATAAGCGGAAACGTCACCAGCCTGCGTTTCAATGATCGGCAGTGCTGTCAAAGAACCCGCACCGCGTTCATCACTTAACTTACAGGATCGTTCAAGTAAACGACTATGAAGATAAAAAACGTCTCCTGGATAGGCCTCACGTCCCGGCGGACGTCTAAGTAACAGAGAAAGTTGGCGGTAGGCAACGGCCTGTTTGGAAAGATCATCATAAACACAGAGTACGTGCTGTCCCTTATCCCGGAAATATTCACCAATGCTAACTCCTGCGTACGGAGCTAAAAATTGCAAAGGTGCCGGTTCGGATGCAGTTGAAGAAACTACAATAGTATGTGCCATTGCGCCTTCGGTTTCGAGCCGCTGAACGATCTGCGCCATGGTTGAGCGCTTCTGCCCAATACCAACATAAATGCAGACCACATCACCACCTTTTTGATTGATGATGGTGTCGATGGCAATTGCGGTTTTTCCGGTTTGTCTGTCACCGATGATCAATTCACGTTGGCCACGACCAATTGGGACCATGGCGTCAATCGCTTTAAGTCCGGTTTGCATTGGTTCATGTACAGATTTTCTGTCAACAATTCCCGGGGCAATTGTTTCAATCAATCGTGTTTCAGTGGAGGCAATTGGACCTTTTCCGTCAATCGGAACACCAAGAGGATCAACTACTCTTCCCAGGAGACCTTCGCCCACAGGAATTTCTGCAATCCGTTCGGTACGCTTGACTTCGTCACCTTCCTTGATTGTACGGTCACTTCCAAAAATAACCACACCTACATTGTCTTCCTCAAGGTTTAGGGCCATGCCGGTAATGTTGCCTGGAAACTCAACGAGTTCTCCAGCCTGGACATTGTCTAAACCATAAACACGGGCAATTCCGTCTCCAACTTCTAGAACCGTTCCAACTTCTGATTTGGTGGCTTTTTTGTCGAAGTTTTCAACTTGTTGCTGAATTATATTACTAATTTCTTCTGCTCGGATTTTCATAACCGCTCAGCCTCTGATAATTGTTTGACGTATCTGATTTAATTGCGTGTGAATACTCCCATCAATTACCACGGAACCGATACGCGTCACGATTCCGCCTATGATGGCAGGGTCGATGGTAATGCTGATTGCGACGTCTTTGCCAGAATATTCCGAAATGGATTTTTCCAGTTTTGCTACAGTCGCGTTTGGTAACTCGTGTGCTACGGTTACACGGGCTTCAATGCGGCCCAATTTTTCCTGCAGTAATAAATTAAAAGCACTTTCTATACTTGGCAGCAGGGTAATTCTACGTTTTGATAAAAGGTAACGGCTGAATGTGTCAACCAGTGCAGGTGCTTTTAATTTTTTTAAAACTGCTTTGAGGACACTCTGTTTCTGTTCTGAAGAAACCTTTGTGTCCGAAAGAACTTCTCTCAACTCTACGGATTCTTTATATGTTTCAGCCAGTTCGGAAAAATGTTCCCCTGTTTTTTCAAGCTCTTTTCCTTTTTCCGCTAAATTGATGAGGGCTTTAGCATAACGCCGGGCAATGACTCCTTGACTCACGCTGCCCCTTCAGACTGATTGAGTTGTTCCATAAAATTTTTCACCAATTTTTTTTGCTCGTTTTGATTCATCTCTTTTTTCAAAGTACCTTCTGCCAATTTCACACTTTCTTCGGCAATCCAACGTCGCAAATCATCTTCTGCTTTTCTTTGCTCCTGTTTCAAAGCAAAACTGGCCTGTTGCTTCATACGCTGAATTTCAAGTTTACCTTCTTCAACGATACGAGCTTTTGCGTCTTCTGCGTCTTTTTTAGCAGCCTCGACCATTTCGAGGGCTTCCTTTTCCAATCCGGAAATTTGTGAACGCATATCACTCAGGTCAGCAACTATTTTTTCTTCGGCATTCCTCGCTTCATCCAGGTCTTTTTTTGCGGATTCAGCAGAAAGTCCGAGTGCTGCTGCTACCGGCTTTTTTGCAAATTTGTAAATGATTGCTGCCAGTACTACGATATTGACTACTTTCCAGGTGAAGTCCAGAAGAGGAGAACCAGCGTCTTCTCCACCTGCAGCATAAAGCGCAGTACTCCAGAACGAGATAAAGATGATTAAAGTGGAAAGTCGAAACATGTTTTCTTTCTGAAACATTTTACTCAACAGTGGTGAAATAAGCTGTGGGAAATGCCGTTAACAAAAAATACTGAATAATAAAGCGGTAACGGGTTACTGTCGTCATTTGTAGGTGGTCGTTACGTTTTTAGCTTAATAATTGCTTGCTTATGGTAGCAGATATTTCCTGATTCAGTTTGGCAAAATAATTTTTGGTAGCTGCTATCTCACCACCCAGCTCTGCAATATTCTTGTCATGCTCAGCCTGTAATTCGCCACGTTCTGCTGTGATCATGGCTTCACGTGCATGGATCCCTTTTTCATGACCAACGTTCCTGAGATGGAGTACTTCTGTCCGTACTGTATCAAGCTTTTGCTGAAAATCCGCTTTGAGACGCTCAAGCTCCTCATTGACCTGAATTACGCGGTTTTGACTTTTTTCGATCACTTCATTCCTGTTGTCGAGAGTTCTTAAAACAGGCTGGAACAAAAGTTTGTTCAAGGTTACAATCATAATGAACAGGACAATCAGCACTGCTGTAGGTGTGGCTAACTGCAAATGCAGTAAACCATAATCCATGTTGATGCCGCCCCACGCGTTATCTATGATTGCTTGTTTGAAATCCATATCCTGCTGGCTACTGATGTCTTAAAATATTTAATGAATCTTAACCACATTTTTTAACATATTAGCTGAAACAAAGTCAAGCATATTTCTATTTTATTTGTAGAATGTTATAATCATTTATCGTTTTCTAATAAGCAACTAACAGACTTGCCGACTCCGGCTTTATTGAGTAATCCCGAATTTATTTGAATGAACTTATAAAATATCAGTATTTTAGCAGGCATTCAACTTCAGTCGATGTCAGCTGTAGCAGTTTATAATATCAATGTCTTAGCAAATTTAATGACACATGGTACAATCAGACATTAGAGGAAAAAATGTATAGAACAGGTATAGGCTTTGATGTGCATGCACTAGCAGTAAATCGGCCGCTGATAATTGGAGGAGTAAATATTCCTCATTTAAAAGGACTTCTCGGCCATTCAGATGCGGATGTGCTGGTTCATGCTGTGATGGACGCCATTCTTGGAGCGCTTGCGCTGGGGGACATCGGACAGCATTTTCCGGACACAGATTCTAAATATCAAGGTGCAGACAGTCTGGAGTTGCTAAGTCATGTTCAACTATTAGCTGCGGAAAAGGGTTTTGTCTGCGCAAATCTTGACAGCATTATCATGGCGGAAAAACCGAAAATGAGTCCGCATATTTTGGAAATGCGAACAAATTTGGCTGCGGCGCTTAAGCTTAACATCGATCAAGTTTCGATAAAAGCGACCACTACGGAGCGGTTGGGTCTCATCGGCCGTGAAGAAGGAATTGCGGCACAGGCAATTGTGCTTTTTCAATCCACAAATTAAAAAGGAAGTTTAGCATGTCACATATTATCATGGCTCTTGATCAGGGCACCACCAGTTCACGTACCATTTTGTTTGACGAAAATGGAAAAATAATTGCAGAAGCAAACGCTGCTCTGGACTGTCATTATCCGCAATCAGGCTGGGTCGAACAAGTTCCGGAAGACATCTGGAACAGTCAGCGTCAAACCATCGAAGCAGCTTTGTCGCAAGCGCGACTGACGATGAAAGACATCAGTGCGGTCGGGATAACCAATCAACGTGAAAGTACAATTGCCTGGAATCGCGAAAGCGGAGAAGCACTTGGACCGGCGATTAACTGGCAATGCCGGCGTACCACTGATTTTTGTGAAGAATTGAAATCGGAAGGTTTTGACAGTCTATTGAGAAAGAGAACCGGCTTAGTCACTGATCCATATTTTTCCGGAACAAAAATGCGCTGGATTTTGGACAATGTTCCGCAGGCTCGGAAACTGGCGGATCAGGGGAAGCTCTGTTTTGGCACAGTTGATTCGTGGCTGATTTGGAAATTGACGGGCGGACGTGTTCATGCGACGGAAATCAGCAATGCCTCGCGGACACTTGTTTTCAATATCAAAACTTGTCAATGGGACGCTGAAATTCTCACGCGCTTTGGAATTCCACCTGAAACTCTGCCGGAAGTTAAACCATCGAGCGGTGTAATTGCTATGGTTAATCCAGAACTATTTGGAGGAGAAGCCCCCATCGCAGGTGTTGCCGGAGATCAACAGGCTGCGCTGTTCGGACAAGCTTGTTTTGAACCTGGAATGGCGAAAAACACTTATGGTACAGGTTGTTTCATGATTTCGAACACCGGTTCGGAACCGGTGTTTTCCAAGCACGGATTACTGACAACCATTGCCTGGCAAATCGGAGACTCGCCAAACAGCGAAGTGACTTATGCGCTTGAAGGCTCAGTCTTCATCGCCGGTGCTTTGATACAGTGGCTGCGGGACGGACTACAGCTTTTTGAAGATGCAGCCGAAACTCAGGCTATGGCTGAATCAGTTGCGGATTCCGGAGGTGTTTTTGTTGTTCCAGCTTTCGTAGGTTTAGGGGCGCCGCACTGGGATCCTTACGCCCGTGGTACGATTGTCGGACTGACCCGTGATACAAACCGCAGTCATATCGTCCGGGCTTCGCTGGAAGCAATCGCATTTCAATCTGCTGAAGTTCTCCGCAGCATTGCCAAAGATACCGGAACAAACATTAAAGAACTCCGCATCGACGGCGGTGCGGCGGCCAATAATTTTCTCTGTCAGTTTCAGGCTGATCTTTTGGGACTTAATGTTACTCGACCAAAAATTCTAGAAACTACAGCGATGGGTGCCGCGTTTCTCGCAGGATTGGCAGTCGGTGTTTGGAAGGATCAGGCACAAATCGGGCAGCTTTGGCAGGAAGAAAAAACATTTTCTGCAAATATTTCCACTGAAATTGCCGATCAAAAAATGGAAGCCTGGAGCCGAGCTGTTGAGCGCGCAAAAGGCTGGATTGTTCCGTGACTAATGAAAAAAATTCTCGGGTGATGATTTTATAAGTGAACGGGTTGAAGTTTTTGAAGATCAAATAACTAAAAACAGATTCATGTTTCAGATGTTGACAAAGCATAGAGGAGGAAATACAATCTGCTTTGGAAGCACGTTATGAAAGTTTCGAACATTAATCCATAGTACGGTTTCCAGTAGACTTGATGTGACAGATCATAGGTTTTAAGTTAATCTAAGAAATGAAAAAAGAGATTTGAAAACTTGGAGATAATGTAATGATTTTTGAATGGGATCAAGATAAGGCTGAAAACAATATAAAAAACCACAGCTTATCTTTTAAAGAGGCGAGTACGGTCTTTGGTGATCCTTTGGCAATTACTTTTGATGACCATGACCATTCAATCGGTGAGTATAGGTTTCTAACATTTGGCTCGACTAATACAGGAAAACTCGTCGTAGTATCTTATACTGAGAGGGGTGAAACAGTTCGTTTAATTAGTGCGCGGTTGGTGACAAAACAAGAGAGAAAAATTTATGAAGAAAAATAAAATTGGAGGAGAAATGAAATCTGAATACAAAAAAGAAGACCTTGGCCCCGGTATCCGTGGAAAACACTTTGAAGCCTATAATGAGTCTCACAATGTTGTGGTACTTGAACCGGAGGTTGCAAAGTTTTTTCCAACAGACAATTCAGTTAATGAGGCTTTGTTGTCGTTCATTAAAATTGCAAAAAATTCAGTTGAGCTTGCAAAAAGATCATAACAACAATTGACATGAAGAAATTCTTGCTTTTGTTGCTCCCTTAATTAATTGGAGTCTTGCAAGTTCCTGACGTTAGCTGAGCCGTAATAATCATCGGCAAAGGCTGTTATCGCTTTTCAGAAGAAGAAAGCATTTCCGTTGCGAGAGAGATCGCCTTGTCTGCGGCCGTGACAGTTGTTCTTTTGACAAGCAAAACAAAAAAACAAGAAAGTCTATCCTTTTGAGGTGTTTATTCCAGAAAGTGTAACAGCACTTTCAACGGATTCAAAAGCAAAAGCAAACCAAATCCGAACAATAGATAAATCAAGAATTGGTGATTTAATAGGTTTTGTTTCAAAACGCTGGATGGACAGACTCGACCGAGCTATCAAAATTCATTTGAGCTTGAGTTAATAATCTCGCGGTTCAAACCATCCTCTGCTTTACAACTGTTGAAAGACCAACTCTTGAGAACATCTACCGTTTCAGTTTACCGTGTTTGGCGGCGACGACTTCCGCGATCATGCTGAGCGCAATTTCGGACGCGGTTTGTGCGCCGATGTCTGCACCGGCGGGACCTTTGATTTGTGCTATTGAAGCTGCGTCAAATCCGGCTTCTTCGAGTCGTGCGCAACGCTTGGCGTGGGTTCGGCTACTGCCCAATGCACCTATGTAAGGCAGATTGTTTTTGAGCAAAATGTGCAACGCAGGGTCATCGATTTTCGGATCGTGCGTGAGTAAAATGGCGTATGTGTCCTCGTTGAGCGGAAAGTCCGGCAGAACATCGTCCGGCCATTTAGCAATGAGTTGATCAGGCGGAACCGGAAAACGATCCGGATTGGCGAAGACGGTTCGGGGATCAATGACCACGGTCAAGAAATCAAGCTCCTTCGCAAATCTTACCAGCGGAATCGTGATGTGTCCGGCGCCGATAATTAACAGCTGATCCCGGCGTGGAAAAATCTGTATAAAATATTCTTCTCCCCCTATTTCCACAATCCTGTTTTCACGTTCCTTATAGGCTTCTTTGGCCAGCGCGGAGGCTTCTTCAAGATTATTCTGCATTCCGCCCACATTTTCACCTTCCGGAAGAATTAACAGCGGAGATTTATTATCAGCGGAAGCTCGACTTTCATCAGGTAGCGCTGAAATTAAAATCGCGGGTTCATTGTTACGGATGCAACTCTGAAGTGCGCTCCAAACATTTTTTGTTTCCAGCATTGTTGAAAAGGCCCAGTGTTTTTCCAACAGCACAGTTACCTCTCCTCCACAGGACAATCCAACAGACAAGGCCAAATCGTCTTCAACTCCAAAACTGAGTTTTCTGGATTTTTCACTCTCCAGGACGTCCAGAGCTTCCTCGATTACGGCTCCCTCGATACAACCGCCGCTGACGGAACCAAGCACTTTTGGAAGCGAATCTTTAGCCGTCCCTTTTCCGATAAGCATTCCTGCTCCGGATTTACGAGGCGCAGAACGCCATGTCCGGATCACCCTCGCGAGTACAAAAGGCTCTCCTGATTCAAGCCACTTTAACTGCTCTTCCCAAATATCTTTCATTTTATTCTCTGTTGCATTTCTAATCAGCCACTGATTTTCACAGATACTCACGGATAAATAATCAACTGTGTAGAGCGACTGATTTTCACAGATACTCACGGATAAAAAGTTTTCCCTGAAAGTCCGTTGCTACGCGTAAACCGTTGCTACGAGTTATCCTTGTAATCCGTGGCCAAAAGTCAACCGTGTAATTCTTGTTTACAGTATTTATCCGTTTTTTTTATCCGTGAAATCCGTGGCTAATAGTTTTCCCTGAAAATCCGTGGCAAAAATTTGCAGATTATTGATCTAAAAGTCCTGTCAGAAAACTCGCTATTCCTGCAGCACAAATTCCCCGGAAAGCAATACACTTTGCTTCTCCAAGTTTCTTGCCGTCAGGAGCATAAACGTATGACCAGAAAGTTGTCCAATCGTAATGACCGATTAATTTTCCATCATTGTCGAAAAGTCTGCGGTTTTTCGCGCTTCCCACTAAATTTTGTTCCCCGTCATCACGTACCACGAACATTTGGAAACCGCCTTGAATGTTAACGAACCCCAGTCGTCCCAGTGGAGTTCCGTCCAATTCCTGAAGTTCTACATAGTCAATGTATACCAGCGCCAGTCCGATGGGTTGTTTTTCAGGATTGAGGATCGTCGTCTTCAGCGGCAGGGCAAACAGATGCTGAGAAAGTCCAACACAAAAAAAACTGATTAGCAACAGTAGACGAAACTGCAAAAAGGCATCTTTAAAGCTGACTGACATATTAGGCAATAAAACAAAAAAGGGAAGGCAAGCTTGGATCTATAAGCCTACCTTCCCTCTGGAGAAAGTGCAATGAAAAGCAAATTTTGTTTAAACTATCAGCTGCCTTTCTTTTCTCCGCCAACAACCAAAGGCGGTCCGGTTACAGTCGGTACGTCTCCTATGGCAGGATCACTCCATGAGGTGCTGTCAGGAAGACTTACACCACCAAGTGAAAGACCTGCGCTAGTACAGACCGAAGCAGAACTGGCCTTCTTCATTGTCTGTTCAATTTCCAGCGGTTTGACAACATACTCCGTCGTACCGTCTGCTACTTGAGTCACAAGAGATGTTGCTGGAATAACAAACTCATTGACCCAGCGAGTGCTACCGTCATTGGAACATGACGTTTTTTCACCCGTTTTGGCGTTTACGCAAAAAGATGGAACTCCCCAAAGGTCACCAAAACCACCATATTCGAGGTAGAAACTGGCGTCGTTATAACTCTTTCCGCTATTGCTGCTGGATCCGCTGTGCGTATATTTGACCATCATTGGAGCATCAAATTTCACACTGCTGTTGTCACTGCCTACCAGGACTGTCAGTTTATTCCAATCATCGGCACCTGTTTCCCAGGTATAGAAAGTAGACAAGGCTCCGCGAGCTTCATAAGGACAAATTTTGGAACTATCCCAGGAACATTGCAGGGCTGTGAAATTTGCTGATGTACTGTTATCAAACATAATCCCTGAATTTATACCCCAGGAAAGATTGCTGTTGGCGCTGCTCAGGACAACTGGTGTTTTGGTTCCGTTATCGTACTGGAGCACCATTCCACTGGTGGTATTGTCAAAGGTGTAAATGTATGGATCCGGGGCACTGGCATTATCGATATTCTGACCGTAGAACCAACTGCTTTTATTCGCATGATAAATGTTGGGGCTGCCCCACTCTGATCCTGTTGCCAGATTAGTTGGATTAGGACAGCGCTCATAACAGGCCAAAGTTGTCGGCGCGGAATCTCCCGGAAAGACAGGTTCTCTTGTATTGAAAATGACACTTGAACTTCCGCTTGGAGCTGTCGGCGCGGATCCTTGACTTGCGTATGTCAACTGTAACTGACCATCACCTCCCAGAGCTCTGGACCAGAACCAGAAACCCCAGGGAGCGTTACTGGTCGTGAGTGTCAGCGTCTCTGCTGTTTGATCAGTCCACTGCCAGGTTGTAGTGTCACGCACAGCATCTATTTTCAGATTGCTGCCGTCCCAATAAACCCGTTTCTCAGTATTGGCAGTGCTATCCCACCAAGAGAGTGGAATATTCTTGATGTTGTCCAGAGTGATTGTTTGTTTGGTGTGTTTGAAGAGTTTTCCACCATATGAACGTACTGTATAAGCAGTTCCGGAACTATCAGGATTACTATAATCCATTTTGTAAACAGTACTGTTGTCTGCCACACTCGCCGCTGTAGGCATCCACAGTCCATGATAACCGATGTAGCCATTGTAGGTCGTACTGCTGACTGTTGCTGAGATTGGAAAACCGGAGTTGACTGTCACCCTGCTGCCGGCGCTGTCATACAAACCATAGCGCCAGGCGGAAGTTAGATATTTATTACGGTCAAGGCAGACAGCATCTGCAGCTACACCTGCTTTTGTTTCTTGCTTGTAAAAATAATCACTGTTGTAAGCTATGTTATAGGTTAATGCTCCAGAAGCCTGATTTTCCCCTGTCCAGTTAGGCATTGTAGTCACGCCGGTGCCGGAACCATCACTGTTAAAATTGACGGCGGCTGAATATTCGTATGTTGTTCCTCCCATGCTCATCGGCATGTAAAACTGTAAAACATTTGATGTTCCGGATTTGCTGGTGTTCATGTATCCTTTCATGCCTTCCACTCCGGCATCTGAAACCGACTTAAAGCTCATGTTGAAGTATCCAATCGGATAGTCAGTTGAAGGCGGTTGATAGACATTCATCTTGGCATGAATCAAACCATCGTCTGTACCATCACCATCTTCATCATTCGGCACCCAAACTGTAACGACCATTGGTTCACCTTTGGTTCGAGATGAATTAACGGTCCACATTTCATATGCGGGGGCGTTGCTTTTTGAATCACCGCTACCTGCCGCACACTTTTTTGTATCAATCTGAGCTTTGTAATTTCCAGCGTTGAGCATCAAATCTGCACGTGACTGGCCAATTTGACATAAAATATCGTTAACCGTATTCAGCACATCCGCGGACTTTTCAAAAACAAAAGTGTCTGTTTCATCCACGTTGTAGTCTACAGTAGAAGCAAAAGCGGTTGTGTCTATGGCAAACGCGGTTCGGTCAGCCGAGCGGGCGGTGGAGGACGTCGATTTGGACTCAACTACGCTTACCTTTGATGAAAGCGCAATCGCACTGCTACCGGATGTGGCACTGACTGTGTCAGAAGAAGATGATGAAGATGAGGCAGAACTGCTGTCGTCACTCTTGGAACAACCAAGAAAAACTAAACTGATGATACCCAGTACTGGGAT
>Ga0209774_1000611_pt1 | contig 27800 bp, 17 predicted proteins | sample SaaInlV_150m_DNA_2_FD_184648 | JGI IMG/M metagenome (GOLD analysis project Ga0209774, IMG submission 184648) | Marine microbial communities from expanding oxygen minimum zones in the Saanich Inlet - SI037_S2LV_150m_DNA (SPAdes) (version 2) | ecosystem: Environmental > Aquatic > Marine >... | reverse complement strand
TCCCGGTCCATTTCATCTTTACCCCAGATAAAACCACCATCCCAAGGTGGATTCTTGGCTTCTTGTGGATGCCCCTCATATTTCACCCGAAAGGTGAATTCGGTACCTTCTTTTACTTCAGGAAAATCAATGAATACAGCATCTTCACTTCGGCTTGTGGTTAGTTGTTTTTCTTGATACCACACGCCATTCAATTGCATTGCTTTGGCCAAATCCACTTGAAGTTTAGTAAAATCATTTACCGCAATAGCAGTGAAATCCACATATCCTTTAACAGATTTATTTTCCACATCAATATCCATATTGATATCATAATGCTGAACATCGTAACTACTGCGTTCTGGGAGTAACGCCCCTAACAACCGATTTCGCTCTGTTAGCTTCGGGATGGTCGGTTTATGGGTGGATGAAGGTACTTTCATTCCTGGCTGTGGTATAGTAACACAACCAGCAAAATATGCCGCCATTAGAACGGAGAGAAGTTTTTTCATTATATATACTGTTTACTAAAAGCTGATATTGAGGCCAATAGACATAAAGGTATCATCACCTTTATAATCTTTTATATAATAATTGCCGAAACCATCTTTTTCTGATTGCTCAGAGGTTCTATCGTATACTATCAAGTCTTTTGCATTGCCTGGATTTTCAAATGTAATAGTCTGACCGGGCGTATACCATTTTGGGTCATAATCCATAAAAACTTTTGGCGCTGGACGACTATCGTTCTTTATACTGTATTTTATCACAATATCCAGCCATTCTTCAGCGGTATGGATTGTGAATGTGTTTTTCCAGTGGGTTAATATATCGTCGCCAGCTGGTTTGTAGTAATATTCAGATTTAATATGAAAATTCTCACCGATTGGCATATTCAACTTTGGCCTAATTGAAAATCTTGAATATGATATTGGTTTTAAATCTGTATTATCTAGGAATTGAGTCACGCCCAATGAATCTCCATAATCTGCATAAAGGTAAATGCTGTTTTTACCAATTGTTTCTTCTTTTTCTGAGAGGAATGCAGCACTTACAGAAAGTACATTACCAATAATTCGATATTTAAATCCTAACCCAAAATTTGTTCTATCTTTGATTCCTCTTGCTTCATCAAAAGATGTTTCAGCAATTAGAAAGGGAGAGAATCTTCCATTTGCCCATAAGTCAAACTTTAGAATAATATCCTGATCATTCTCATATGGTTCCCCTTGCCAGGTTGAATTATTTTTTTCAATTGCAAACAGGAATTCAGAATCTTTTAAAACCATTCCTCCAAATTGGAGGTCCCCATTGGCAACTGTACTGAAACCCAAATTGTAATATTGATAATCTGAATTACCGCCACGACCGTAATAAGAAGCCGATGCGTCGTTTCTGAATTGCGTTTGGCCTACAACAATCCCAACCATTACCAATATTGATAAAATACCATTTTTAAACATATTTATTCTCCAATGAACGTAATTACCCAAAAGTCTTGTTGTAATATTAAATATAAATTGGCAAAAAAAATAGGGTGAGACCAAATTGGTTTCACCCTATTTTATTAGATTAAATCTGAATCAGTCCTAATCAGGATTAGATTCTTTTTTTGTTTTATCTTTTGAAAATAACCTTTTCAACCAGCTTGACTTTTTCTCTACTGGTTTATTATTACTTCTTCGTGCCTTTTGGCCTACATTAAAATCTTTTGGTTTCTTCGCGCTTGATATTCCATCAGGTTTATCGCCTTTAACAGTGCCTCCACCTTTGTTGTCATCCTTAACAATTGTAGTTTTATTTCCATCACTTTCGCCTCTTCCCTTGTCTTGCCCAACTGCAAAAGATACAGTCGAAACCAACAGAAAAAGAACTAGTGTTTTTAATGTACGATTCATAATGAGCTCCTTTATGATTTGTTCACCTCAAAAGAAGACCATCTCCTTTTAATGCTTGACTCAAGTTACTTTATTCGACAATTATGTTCAAGAATCAATTTTAGGCATGTGACCTATGTCACAAAAGGCCAAATTATGTTATAGTTTTATAGAGACTTTGAAGAAACTAAATTCTTCAATCCTTCAGGAAGAGCAATGACTCCTCGATGGAGGTCGGTTGATGCACTTTTAGATACAATAAATTCCCCGGCACTATTATTATATCCAAATACTGATTCCACTGTTATCATCCCCGGCATATCCAATGTAATCCACACCTTTTGTTTAACAATATATTCAGCGCCAGAATCTTGATCAAATACACCCGTCTTCTTCCAGTCCGTTTCAATATATTCTGCAGATAAAAATCCGTTTTGACTCATCATTGTCATTCTAGTGTCGTTCGGATTAAGAACCTTATATCCCATCGATTGTATGTAAGTAATGAATTCATCCACGACAACCTGTGAATTCGTTGAATATTCAATTTGAGTTGGGAAAACAACTTTATTTGAACTGCAACTTATCAATGTTATTGCTATAAACAGAACTGATAGTTTTTGAATTTTATTCTGATTCTTTTTCATAATTAACCTATTTTTATTTTTTATCCTTTTTACAATCAGCACTATTGAAAACATTTTCAATGCTTGTGGCCACATCTTCAAAAATGTCTTCAAAACTATTTGAAAAACCAGCGCCCACCTCGTTCACCAGTTCACGCAATGTTTCCGCAGGATTTTTTTCTATTTCTTTCTTTTTGGCCATATATCTTTGAATTAATTTAACTCAATTTAAATAAGATTAATTTAATTGCTAACTAGAGAAATCATTTTTAATTAAAATATAAAATAATAGTGCCCTAAAGTACATACAATCAATCTTTTGGGGGTCCATAATTAAAGGGTAATTGGTCTCCCACTCGCTCCCAACCCATATATCCCTGCTGTTCTATCATATATACTTCAAAATATCTTCCATTTTTATCAATAATAACTGAATCCTTATCTAAAATTATATATGAGGTTTGTTGGTATGTAGGTGTAGACCAATTGTCCAAGCCGTAATTCATTTCTTCTGATTCTTTTCTATATCTTACCTTCATTCTTTTTTTAAAGGAAAGCATCAATTCGCTTTCAACGCTTGCCAATGAAACCAAACTATCACTACCCAACACCCTAAAATGAGTGTTTAATTTTCCGCTTTTTTGATCCTTTATTAAATAAACTTCGAATCCTTCTTTCACCAAAGGATCCCTCTTAGTCCCTGATATTGATAACCAATCATCTTTTTCGATAAGACTATCGGTCTCTACTCTATATCGTCGATCAAATCGATTTCCCAACGTTGCAAGAAAATGGCGCAATGATCCTTTATAAGCTATTTGCCTATTTTTGTCCCATTTCTTCTTTTCCCTTTTTGTTCTCGGTTTCAATTCCGTAAAAAATGAATCACCCGCATAGCGGACATATTTATTATCCAAGGTGAATTCTTCTAAATAATATTTTACCATATAGCCTAGTCTACGATTTTCGATCTCTAGTGGTCTTGATGAAGATGCAATGAAATCTTTCCCTACATCCTTAAAAGACAAAACATATTCATTTATAATAGTACAAGACACACCGTTTCTACTATTACCTAAAAACGCAGCTTTAAAAATTTCATAATCTTTTTTCCATTGCTTATTAGATTTTGCCGTAACCATGATTTCTTTCATATTAATTGGTTCAGGCGTTAACCGAAAATCCATGCTAAACTTCTCATCACTAAAAATGATCATATCTTGTTTTTCTAATTCATAGCCAATCATGGAAACAACCAATTCGTAGCGACCTTGAGATATATTATTTATAGTGTAAAATCCATTTTTATCTGTCGTTGTACCTATGGATGTTTTAGAAAAAAATATATTTACACCAATAAGGGGGATTCCAGTTTCTTTATCAACAATGCGACCATCGATGCGAGATTGAGCGCCAAGAGCACCAAGAGTTACCAGAAGAGCAATTAACCTCGTCAATGGCAGAATTTTCCATTTAAAGATAATTTGTAAGTGAATCATGATTGGTGAATTTAAAAACAAAACCCCCAAATCTCGAGAAGAGAAAAGATAGCTTTTCTTAAGTACTAGGACCAAGACCTCCTAACATACCTTCTTTTAGTTGAGAGCAATCTGTGAGCGGAATAGAACGGCTTATTCAATCAATAAAAAAACCACCAACCTTGTTTCCAAGATTAGTGGCTTTTTTGTACCCGGAGCCGGACTTGAACCGGCACGGCTTATTCAGCCAATGGATTTTAAGTCCATCATGTCTACCAATTCCATCACCCGGGCAATTGCGAGGCGTCGGCCGGATTCCCTGCCAGCCCTTCCTCTGGTCGGGAGCAGGCTGGGAACTGGCGATTCGCCGGCAGTTCATTTCTTCAGTGAGGCGTCGGCCGGATTCGAACCGGCGAATAACGGTTTTGCAAACCGGCCCCTTAAACCACTTGGGTACGACGCCAATGTCATGAAATAATCCAAATGTCAAATTATTTCAGGCTTGAAATTAGGGTCTTTTCAATATAAATCAATTAGACAAATCGAAATAATAGTTCCCTCACAGATTCCATCTTTAACTTCAATTCATTAATCGCTTGTGTCTGCATCCATAATTGAGTTGAAATTGATAAAAAACCAATTATTATCAAGCCGTATAGGATTTTAGTATGCTTGTCCACTTAAGTACTCCTTTCAGTCCATTGTCGGACTGGTTTAATTTCTAGTATGGATATAAATAATTTAAACATCTATCAGCGACTTCGGGACTTTAAAGTCCCCACCACTATTCTTGATGAAATCTTCTCAAATAAAGAGGATCTTGGAACACTATTAAACTCCTGGAAATCTCTAGAATCGAGTGGTCTTAATGGCGATGAGATTGCCGAAGAAGTCTCCAAAGTGATATTTGATGAATTGGGCGATGAGATCAGTCAATCCTCCATAGAGGATGAAAAATAATTATAACGGATATTGGGATATTTTTTTGTCGGCATTTTCTGATTATATTTAATTTTTGAAAATTCTTTAGCACCCTTCTCAATCTCACTTCCCCTCAAATTTATTGCTTTTTCTGAAGCGCTAAGATCAACCAAATCCATGTATGCGATACTGGAATAATCCACAGAATTCATAACTGCAGATTTAGGTTCATCCATATAATTTAATGGATTAACATCTATCCGTAGCTTCATCCTTAAAACTATTTTGTATTTTTCATACTGATCTTTTTCTTGAGCCAACAATGAATCATTTAATATAAATAAAAAGCCAACTATTTGTAAAATTAACTGCGAATGTCTTGTTATAATTTTATTTGGGAGAATTTTCATGTTATACCAGCGCTAGATACACGACCAAAGCTACAGCGCAATAAGCACACCCTGATGTCCAACCTGTAAATCTTTTTGATTTTTCAGCATCCTCTTTGAATTGTTTTTCATTGTTTGTTTTTTTAATGGCATTCCGTATCTGTTTATTTGGGCACTTTTTCAAATCCCGATGAAGTGTTATACGTTGGCCAAAACTCAAGCTTCGAAGCCCTTCTTTGGACGCTTTTTTAATCATGTCTGTATTACAGGGAGAAGACTTTGGATTTAATTCCTGCTCTCCTGCACTTAATGAACCTATTAGTAGAAATATAAATATATAAATAAAAAGCCCCTTGATTGGGGCTTTAAATATTAAGTTTATTTTTTGTTTAATCATCACTTCAATAGAACGAGTTTCTTTGTTTTTGAAAATTCTTTCGTTTTTAACCTATAGAAATATACCCCACCTGATAATTGCCTGCCATTTTTATCCAACCCATTCCAAATGGTTTTATAAGTCCCCGGAGCTTGGTTCTTTTTAACCAAAACAACCACCTCATTTCCAAGCACATCATAAACGGTTAAGTTCACCTTTGTCTGATAAGGTAATTGATATTGAATCTGGGTGATTGGGTTAAATGGATTTGGGTAATTTTGACTTAAAGAAAATGATTCCGGCACTTGTACAAGATTGACCTCTTGCTCCCCTTCTGATATCACATTTTGCCCAGCACTGTAAAACACATACGACAAAATAACAGGTGACTCATTATTCTCAACCTGCCCCATATCAACCCGAATCGGTTTTAAATCAAATTGCTTAAGAGACCCAATCTCGTAAATGGCTTGACCTGATTTTTGTTCATTCCTTGATAAAATTATTTCAGAATCATTTGTCGCATTGGCATTTGAAAAATTGAGCGTTACATTTTCTGAATCATATTCAAAAAAGAGTTGGGCTGTTTTCGCGCCAATCGGTGGTTGAATTTCAAATCCATTCATCCGCATTGAAATAACCGGTTTCTCTGCCGTATTCAATCGGAATAATTTTGCCAGGCCATGGTGGGCTACAGACCAGCCCCAAAATCGACCAAATACCATGGCATCATCCAAATCATAATCAGAATTTCCATCAATAACCATATGAGGATACAAACCCTGGGTTGGGCCCAATTCGAATTCAGAATCATTACTTTTCCAACCGGAAACCAATTGATTTAAATCTAACACATTGATTTTCATATCCATATTATAATCCCCTAATGGAGGTGTATAATAATTTATAATATAATCATCAGCCGCACGCCCAGCAGAATCCACCATGTTGGTGATGGTAATTTCAATTGTATCTAAACTTACCAGCGGCGGGTCAATTGTTATTGTTAATTCTGTCGCCATTGAATCCAAGGCATAGTTAAAACCGGTAGTATGAAAAGATTTCGAATCAACACTGTATGATTTGACCGGTTCCGAAAATTCAAATTTTATCTGGCTGATTTTACTTGTATTTACATTGGACATATTTAAAATTGACCCTTCTTGCGGAGTAACACTGACAATAGTCGGCTTACCCAAGTGAGGATCTACAATAAAACCATCACTCGACTTTACAGACGATTCATTCCCTGCTTGATCAACAGCTTGAACTAAAAAGAAAATTTCTTCATAAAGCGGCAGCGTAATTGTTTTACTAAATGTTGAATCAATATTACCTGTATTCACCCAATCCATTAGATCTGTGGAATAATCTTTGGATCCCAATGCAATATTATAAGAACTCACCACACCCAAACGATCGATAAATCCATGCCAGTTACCAGCGACGGATAAGTTACTCTCTACATAATCTACATCTTCGCCAAGACCATCGTTGACTATACCAACTTCTGGCTTCATACCGTCAATTATTATTCCGTCACTCACTACAATTTCTGAAGTATTCCCCACTTTATCTTCCGCTGAAATACTTAAATAATAAGTTCTTCCTTCAATAAGAGAAAGAGGATTGTACTGAATAGTATCCTGAAGTCCGAGGTATCGCCAGTTTACGGTGTTACTACCTCCGGGATATGTGCCTAAGGCAGCTTTAATCTGGGAGATATTATCGAGATCTTCATTCAATGTCCAGGATCCAATATACATATTTTTAGAAGATTGGTAATCCATATCTGTAATACCATCCTTCGTACCATCTACAACATATTTAATGCTCGGCGCTAAGCCATCATAAGTAACAATTAAGGCAGCGGCAACATTCACATCATTTACATTGGCAACATTATGACAAACATTTTTAGGTATATTTATTGTGATGTCACCCTCGGCACTAGGGACAACTTCGAAGAAATAATTTTTATTTCCACCAGAGAACGATTGGCCCGTTCCACCGCTAATCTCAATATCACTTAATGTAAAATCAGTGACGGAAGTGCCAAAGGAAACTTCAATAGGAATAGCGCGACTGTTTGTTGGATTAGCAATGGTCGTGATATAAGTTTGAATTTGTCCATAAACAGTAGTGAATGCACTGGATGCCGGCAGCAATATATTCCCTGTTTCATCCCTTAAATTTTTAACAGAAACAATATAATCCTCAGCATAATACAAATAAACTTTTGGATCAATTGTATACACTAGCCCATCAGTGCTGTTAGTTAAATCATATGCTACATTGAATCGAGTACGGTTCGGATTATTGGTTTGAAATACTATGTTTGAACGAATACTCGCCAGTGTAGGTCTACTGCCATCTAAATGAAAGATCGGTTCACTGAATGTTAAAACTATATTGGTATCTACGGCCACATCGGTGGAACTATCTGCCGGTGTTATGGCAACCATTGGTAAGGTCATATCTCTGATGGTGAAATTCCATGTATCCTTATCCAATATACCGGTTGATAAGTTTCCACGACTATCTGTTACTACAGCATTACCAACAATTACATAATAAGAAGATAAACTATTAAATAATCCATCAGGATTAACAATAAGACTATTTCCACTGATGGTAATTTTTGAATCATCAATTTCTATTTTCTCAAATTCATTATCCGCTGTGTATTCATAAATGATGAAGTAGCCAGGATTAGTAATAATATTTTCATCAAATTTTATAATTAAATTTTGATCGCCAGTCACGTCAATACTATTGTCCGGTGGAATAAGACTAACTATGCTCGGCCCCTTTAAGGTGTCATCTGTGGTGGTAAAAATACTGCTCCCCACATAACCTACATTATCGGATGTATCTTCAATCTCGCTCGTGATGGCCGCATAAATTGCTTGTTGGTAATCAAAGTCATTTCCGGGATCTACAGTGATTACTGTCATTGTTTCATTAATGGTGGCATCAAAGGATAAATCTTCTCCATCCGCATTGCCTTTTTTAAGAACAACAACATCATCAATTGAGCTATCTGTAAACTGGAGATTTGAAATCTTTCTTATCGGTTCATTAAAGGTGATTATGACTGATTTATTTCGTGGCACATCCACGGATTTATCCTGTGGATCAAATATAGCAAATGGCCTTTGCGTATCCTTGGCAGTGAATATGACGCTGTGAGCGCCTACGATATTATTGAGGGAATCTTCTGTACCAGCACCTAGACCAACATAGATGGACTGTTGGCTAGTAAAATCAACATAAGGGTCAATGGTTATCATTACCATTTCTTCGCTGATCACTGCATCGAAAAGGAGATCTTTTCCGTCACCATTAGTATCTTTTAGAGTTATTAAGTCATCTACGCTCACATTGGAAATTCGATCATTATTCAAAAGTCTTACCGGCTCAGTAAATGTAATGGTAATGTTGCTTTCTACACCAACATTTACATCACTATTAGCAGGGTTGAACGCCACCAAAGGAAATTGATCAGACTGAGAGGTGAATACTGCAAAAGCAGGGCTAATTAAATTTCCCACAGTATCTTCCACAGTTTCGCCAATGCCCACATAAATATTTTGCTGATGTCTGAAGTAATCCACCGGATTTACGGTAATAATTGTTTTGGATGAATTGATTGAGGCTGTGAAGCCCAATACACTTCCGGTTGAATCTGTGTCCCGTAAGTCAATGATTGTATCCAAAGCAGCATCAACTAAAACTTGATTATTTTTTAATCGTATAGGTTCGCTAAATGTTAAAGTAATATTTGAATTGTAAGCGACTCCTGTATCACCGTGAGCTGGATTAAATACGACCGTTGGTGGATCCACATCTGCGACTATAAATGTAATACTTGAATCGGGAGTAGCATTATCTAGAGAATCTTCTAACGTTGATCCAATAGCAACATAAACTGTTTGAAGACTTTGAAAATAATTAGTGGGATTAATAGATATAATCTTTTTATTTAAACTAACCGTAGCTTCGAATGGAATATTATCGCCACTGATATTTGTATTCTTCAGAGTTAATAAGGCATCTATATTATCATTTGTTATGGCACTATTGTCTGTATGGCGAACTGGTTCAGAAAAAGCAATGGTTACATTACTTCCAATTCCGACTCCCGTAGCATCTTTCCCTGGAGAAAAAACCATAATGGGTGGCGCAAGGTCATTCAATGGTAATGGGCCCGTTGTTTGGGCTGTACCCATAGCCAGAGCAGCTATGTCAAATATTGATGACCCATTGGTTGGTTTAAATGCAACTGTCTCAACACCATTTGGTGTACCAGTGATACTTAGATTGAGCCGAATTATTGTTTCTCCACCTGCCAATGCGGTGCCATCAGACTTACTAATACCCGTGACTGAAACTGCTGTAGCGGTTCCGTTATTTTGATTAAAAACCATATTGAAATCGGAAACTTCTAAAGCGCCCGAATTACCATTTGTATTATAAACTGCTTCACTAATTGAAATAAGTACATAACTATTATCATTTGCAAGAGAGCCGCTAACGATTCTAGGGGCATCCACATTGGCAATAGTGAAAGTAGTACTAGATGCACTGATGGCATTGTCAGATACATCTTCAACAGATGAACCAATTGCAGCGTAAACAACTTGAGAAGAAGTAAAATCACCGGTGGGATTCATGGTAATTATGGTGTATCCGCCGCCGCCATCAGAATTCCATACAGCGCCATTAATTGTACCATCATTAGCGCTTGCACTGCCATCATCCGCTACAGAACCAGATCCATCATTTAACTTCCAATAACCCATTATATTCCCGGAAGAAGTATAATTTCCTGCGTCGGCTAAAGTATTGAGAGGCGACCCTGAATTATATAGTGCAGCAACACCAGCAGATGAAACCGTACTATTCCACACAGCAACCTCTCTAATATTACCTTTAAAATAACGAGAGTCTATTGTGTTAGCTCCAATGTTGATTTGAGTTGGTGAGGACAATGCCATTGTATTGGTAGTTACCAATGAATTCTCTAATGCACCATTCACATAAACAGAAATTGTACCAGTGGCTTTCTCACGAGTCGCAACAACATGATGCCAATTGCCATCGTCAATCGAACTTGTGGATAAAATAGTTTTGTCTGATGTTCCCGTACCAAATGAAAATTTTCCATTTAGGATAGATGTTCCAAAATCCATTCCCCATCCTGCAACATCGGCATAAACGATACCCAATCCTTGATAAAACCTTGAACCAGTTCGGGAAGTTGTTGTTTTGACCCATGCCTGAATTGTGAAATCGTCCTGTATCTGCCGTTCAACAATTACATAATCGTCGTTACCATCAAAATAAAGTGACCCCACACCACCGGCAGAACTCACTGTAGCATCGAAGCTAATATCGCTTCCATTAATATCGGAATCTTTTAAAGTCAACAGTGCATCCACATTGGTGTCGGTAAGGTCCGTATCGTCTATATTTCGGACCATTTCGGCGAAAGTAAGCCTCACATTTGAAGCAGGTGAAACACCCGTGGCACCGTTGACCGGATTCCATATATAAGATGGTCCTTGTGTATCAATAGTTACAAAAGAGGCATTGCCTCCAGAAATTGCATTGTGCGAAACATCCTCAACCGTAGAACCAATCGATACATATACAGTTTGAACGGAACTGAAGTTGCTTACAGGATCTATTGTAATTACTGTTTTAGCTGTATTAATCGTTGCATCAAAAGAGATATCACTGCCGTTTCCATCCGTATCTTTAAGTGTAATTAGGGCATCAATATTGGTATCAGAAATTCCTGAGTCATCTATTAACCGTACAGCTTCAGAAAAAGTTATCGTTACGTTATTATTGATGGCCACACCTTGCGTTCCATCCGAAGGAGAGAAAGTAATCGTTGGTGCAATAATATCTGCAGTGGTAAAAGTAGTATTGGAAGCGGAATTAGCATTGTCTGAAAAATCTTCTACTTCCGTTCCAATGGCGGCATAAACCGTCTGATTGGAACTAAAATTACTGACAGGGTTAATAGTGATAACCGTATTACCACCGGGGGAAATAGTCGTCCAAGATGCGCCACTGATTGTACCATTGTTTCCTATACTGCTGCCATCAGCAACGGTAGAACCGCTGCCTTCATTAAAACCCCAATATCCAACGAGAGATCCGGAAGATAAATAGTTGCCTGAGTTTGAAGTTGATAAAATAGGACTTCCTGAATTATATAGTGAAATAACTTCATTGGAAGTCAACGCGCTATTCCAAACGCTTATTTCATCAATTAATCCATAAAAATATTCGGATAGACCGTATCCATCGTTTCCAATAATAAAATTTCTATCACTAGATGTAGAAGCGCTGGATGTGACAGTTCCAACCAAAGCACCATTTAAATACATGCTAACCGACGAACCGGACCGCGTTATTATGACATTATTCCATACATTTGGTGATACTTGGGCATTACTGGAAAAACCATCCACACCAATCCAAGATGATAAGTAACCATTCGGACTAATTTGAACCTCATAATTTCCAATTTCTCGTTTACATAATATTTGCTGGGTGGTTCCTAGCGCATTTGTATTAAACCATACTGAAAATGCATAATCACCGGTACCAAAATCCAAACTTCCATCCGAGGGATCCGAAATTTCAACATAATCATTTATTCCATCAAAACTCAAAGCAGATCCGCCACCACTTACAGTCGCATCAAAAGGAATATCACTTCCACTGGCATCAGTATTTTTAAGTGTGATGAGTGCATCCACATTGATATCTGTAAGGCCAGAATCATCCGTATTCCTCACCGATTCATTAAACGTAAGTGTTACATCACTTGAAACTGCAACATTGATTGAGCCGTCTGTTGGCACCCAAGAAATTGTTGGGCCGACAGCATCTAATGTGGCGAATGATGCATTTGCGGCAGAAATGGCATTGTCCGCGCCATCTTCAACAGTGGATCCTATAGCTACGTAAATTGTTTGGCTCGAAGAAAAATTACTCGAAGGTGTGACAGTAATTAAGGTTTTGGCCGAATTGATTGTAGCGTCAAAACCAATGTCAGCACCGCTGGAATTATCCAATTTTAGTGTAATAAGACCGTCAACATTAGAATCGGTGAGTACACTATTATCCGTGTTACGGATAGCCTCATTGAAGGAGATTAATACATTCGCGCTCAGAGAAACACTGGTCGCACCATTGACCGGAGAAAAGGTTACGGTGGGCGGCGTATTATCTATTGTAATAGAAAGGGCTGTAGTCGCGGCACATATACCTGTCCCTAAATCAACCGATGCTAGGTTGTTACCCATTTCACCGGAACCGTCACCGATTGTTGTATTATTTCCTATACCCAGTTCCCCAGCTAAATTAAAACCAAAAGCCTTGACAGTACAGTCGTCTAAAATAACGGACGTATAATCAGAGCCGCCTGATATGCCTAGAACTACCCTTCCCGTGCCTAAATCTATTGCAGATAGGGCATCGCCCATTTCGCCCGCATTATCACCTATATTATTGGTATTGCCTTGACCTAACTGACCACGGTCATTTAATCCCCAAGTTTTAACCTTACCATTATCCATAATTACTGTTGTATGGTTATATCCCGCATCTATAGCGATGGCGGTCCGGCCCGTTCCTATATTTACTGAGGGTAGATAACTTCCCATTTCATTAGAAGCGTCACCTATGTTGCTATTATGCTCCTGACCCAATTGACCATAGTTGCCTCTTCCCCACGTTTTAACAGTACCATCATCCAAGATTACAGCATAATGATATTCGCCAGCGGTGATTGCAATGGCAGTCCTTCCTGCGCCCAAGTCCACAGCTGCTAAATTATCGCCCATTTCACCCGGTCCGTCACCCAATCTATTGTTATGCCCCTGACCTAATTCGCCATATTGATTCAAACCCCATATCTTTACTTGTCCATTATCAAGAATGACGCCAGTACTATTACTACCAGCAGCGATGGCAATGGCAGTCCTTCCTGTGCCCAAGTTAACAGCAGAAAGATTATCGCCCATTTCACCCGATCCATCGCCTAAATTATTTTTATGGCCTTGCCCTAATTGTCCATAAGAATTTCGTCCCCATGCTTTAACATTGCCATTATCAAGTATGACAGCTGTATGAAAAAGACTTACAGCAACAGCTACCGCTGTTCTTCCTGAACCCAAGTCAACAGCAGAAAGATTGTCACCCATTTCGCCTGACCCATCTCCCAAATGATTTGTATGCCCTTGACCTAATTGCCCAAAGGTATTTTTACCCCAAGCTTTTAATTGGCCATTGTCAAGAATGGCTGCTGTGCTATTTCCCACTGCAACAGCCGCCGCTGTTCTTCCTGAACCCAAGTCAACGGTAGAAAGATTGTCACCCATTTGACCGGCGCCATTACCAATAGTATTGTTATGCCCCTGTCCGGTGGCACCAAAAACGTTAGATCCCCATCCTTTGACACTTCCATCAGTAAGAATGACATTTGTCGTATAATAACCACTTGATATTTGGTTATTCAATTGCCCCGGAATCAGCGTTCCCGTAGTAAATGTTGAGCTTTTGGCAAGTATAGGATTGTTTTGAAGATCCTCAACAGTAGCACCAATGGCAACATAGATGGCTTGACTTGTTGCGAAATTGACAACTGGATTAATAATAATGGCTGTTTTAGCCGCATTAATAGTGGCATCAAAAACGATATGGGTTCCAGTTGCATCTGTTTCTTTTAACGTAATTAAAGCATCAACATTTGTATCGGTAATTCCAGAATCATCTAGATTCCTGATTGCTTCATTAAAATGAATTATAACATTGGTTGTGGGGGCCACATTGGTAGTACTATTATCTGGGTCAAAAGTTATGGAGGGGCCGCTAGATATGGGTGTTAATTTTGTAGCTGGACATTTTCCTGTACCAAGATCAATGGCTGATAAATTATCACCCATTTCATTGGCGCCATCTCCAATATTAGCCGTGTTACTTTGACCAAGTTGACCTGCATTATTTAACCCCCAAGCCTTAGTACCACATAAGTCCAAAATGACAGACGAATGCAAATAACCAGCTGAAATGGCTGTGGCTGTTCGACCGGTACCTAATTCAACGAAGCCCATTTGATCTGATGCATCGTTACCGATATCATTGGTATGTCCGAATCCTAATTGCCCATAATTATTCCAACCAATCCCTGTAACAGTACCATCGTGTAAAATTGCGAGCGAATGATTTGCACCGGCGGCAACTGCCAATGCTTTAATATTATTGGCTAAAGTTGGAAGTGCATCACCCATTTCACCTGCGCCATCACCCAAATTATTGATATGCCCATATCCAAGTTGACCTCTATTATTATAACCCCAAGCTTTAAGGGTGCTATCATTTAAGATTGCAATAATATGATTTGTCCCAACAGCAATATCGATGGCTGTTATACTTGTACCAAGATTAACAGCTAAAAGATTATCACCCATTTCATTGGAATCATCCCCTATAGAGTTAATATGCCCTTGGCCTAATTGTCCAAAAGTATTTTTACCCCATACTTTTACGGTACCATCATCAAGGATAACGGCTGTATTTCCTCCACCCGCAGCGAGATAAACCGCCGTTCTGCCTGTACCCAAGTTAACTGTAGAAAGATTACTGCCCATTTCACCGGAGTCATCGCCCAATTGGATAGTGTTTCCTTGACCTAATTGGCCAAAAGCATTTTGTCCCCACACTTTTATGGTACCATCATCTAATATCACAGCTGTATGGTTATCTCCAGCCGCAATGGCGACGGCCGTTCTACCGGTTCCCAAATCTACTGCAGAAAGATTATCACCCATTTCACCGGCACCGTCTCCAATGTTATTGGTATGGCCTTGCCCCAACTGACCATAGGTATTATTACCCCAAGCTTTAACACTCCCGTCATCAAGAATAACGACTGTATGATTTGCGCCAGCTGCAACCCTAACAGCTGTTCTGCCAGTACCTAAATCAACTATAGAAAGATTATCACCCATTTCACCTGCACCATCACCCTTATTTAGAGCATCTCCCAATCCAAGCTGACCTGATAAGTTTGACCCCCAAGTTTTCACCGTGCCGTCACTAAGGATTACGGCTGTATGATAGTCTCCGTTTGCGATATTGCCTTGGGCGGTAGTTTGCCCTACAGATGATGCAACAAGACCCAACATAATAATTCCATAAAATGATAATTTTAAATTTTTAATCATAGTTGATTTGTTGTTTTTTTTCTTTCATAAATAATTTAGCGAGCATCAATAATAAAATATCCAAATGTGTTCATTAGAATTCCACTATTACCAGCATCAACAACGCGGGATTCATCTGAAATAATGAGCTTAGATTTACCTTTTTTTAAGGTTTTAAACTCAACTGAAACGACCACGCCACTTCCGTTTACCGATTGCGTAACACCTTCCGGTAGAAAAACAGTATAAATATCTAAATAGGACCCTTCATCCTCTACAATTATCAAAGGTTGATTTGCGTTTTTAAAAAACTCGCCTGCCACTACATCTTCAATAGAAACATATTTCGGATCATACTCCATTTTAATATGTATGCCGGCGGCACCATTAATTTGAAGAGCTTCAATATCTACCCAGGACGATGTTCCAGACGGAACTTTTTTCAGAAACGGGTCAAACAAAAGCGCTGGTGGATCAGCATCCCCAAATTCATTAAAATCAAATTCCGGTACATCGCAAGCGATGAAAAGGGTGAAGCAAAAACAAGTGATTATTTTAAAAGCAATTTTCATCATGGCAAATTAACACTCAAAGTTATTAAGGGCGCATTTAGGTAAGGATTATAATTCATTCCCATTTTCATATTAAGGGCTCTGTTCCAAGGTAAATCATCGCCTTTAGGTTTACCGAGCTTATATGCATTATATATATTCAAAATCCATGCTGTTGCAATAATTCCTGTAAAAGTCTTTATTTGGTTATTGTGCCACTCAACATCCTTAACAGCTCGCCGGACCTTCTTTTCTGATGTGAGCATATCAACTGAATTATTCTGTTTCAAATAATTATCATTATACAATTCATAAGACCAGTCATAGGCGCCTGAATATTCACTATAATTATAAAGTATCATACCTACGCCAAAGGCTACCGTTCCAAAATACAATCTAGCTGCTTTCTTCTTTCCAACTGAGAGTTGCCCAAGACCGGGCACTATGGTGGATAACACCATGGGTTTATAACGATCTGATTGCAACATTTCCATCATGGTTGGCCCAATAATTTTCCCCTTCCTTGCAGAGGTCAAAGATTTGGGCGGTTTAAGCCCCATGATATCCCATGCTAACAGCCGTATCTCAGTAACCAGCCCATCAACAGGTCCTTTATAGGTAATGTCTCTATTCGCTTTCATCATACCCGTAACAGTTGAAAATAATTTGATTATAATATTATATTTGTCACCATCCTTGGTTATTTCGCCACCGATGACATATTGGGAACCGATTACAGCACCATTATCTTTGGCACATTCACTATTTAAACAGGGCGCAAATCCCCAACCTTTGGATTCAAGCATTATTTTTTTAATGTTTGAACGAGAGATTGAAACCACTCTCCCCGTTCTATCGATCTCCGTTCCAAATTCATCTGTGAGTGATGCCGCTTCCATTTGGATTATACCAATACCATTAAAATCCATAACACCGATTGTGAACTTTTCCCCCGTATTGATACCCATTTTTCTTGCCATAAGTTCAGGAGGTGGCTTTAACCCCATTATTTCATATGCTAAAAACTCCATGATGGTGAGCACACCTTCTACTGCACCTGTATAAGTGGCGCCAATACTTCGTTCAGAAAGTCCTGTTTCTACCAAAATTATTTCAGTCTCTACAGAATATAGATTTCCAATTTGGGTGATGGAACCATCGATGACAAATTTTGCTCCAAGGACTTTACCAAATTTATCAGCGCAATTATCAGCAATACACCCACCTTGGGCTTTGGCAGCGCCCTGAAGTGTTTTTATAGTTTCGGTACGATTATCTATCGTATAGAGATTTATATTATCAATTTCGCTACGAAACCGATCAGTTAGAATTAATACTTCATTTGTATCCAACCCAATGGATTCAAATTCCAAAATTATAATATTATTTTTACCTTCTTGAGATAAACCCATAGAAGGAACTGAGATAAATAATATAAATGGTATGAATAATTTTTTCAAAATGAATGTTGCCTGCACCGCATTAACGGCGGACTTAAATTAATATAATTCTATAACAGTATTACCATAAAATGTTGACCATGTGATTTACTTCACAAATATCTAAAAACCGAACACATAAAATAATTGAAACACGGGCATTTTATCTATGGCCATTTTAGGTCCAAGCACTTTGCTCTTTTCTAATTCCCAATTTTTTGAATTATAGAAATTTTTATAATATCCCAATCGACCTTCAATTGACATGGCTGCGGTCAAATAATACCTCGCCCCTACCATACTTGAAAATCCAAACCAATTCTTAGACATTATACCGCCAATTACTAAACTTACATTTTCATTATCTTTATCGAGGTTTTTTAGAAAATCATCCCAATCCTTCGAAGTGGCGCTGGCCGTGAGTTCAATAGTTCCTTTATTTAACATAGGCGCTAAAGTAAAATTCAATTCCAATTTTTCACGGGGAAAGAAGAAAGTCTCGATACTTAAAACGCGATAAGTCAGGGAACGACTAAAATTAGATTCACCAATCGTACCGGTGTGAAATGAATGGGATTGACTGTACCCAATTCTGGCGTTGGGATAAAATTGATATTTAACACCCCAATCCATTAGAATGTTGCGGTTGAATAAATTCATACTTGGGATAACGTCGTTCGAATCTGGATCGAGTCCCACCAATCCAGGATTATAAAAACCGCCTCCGAGATAAAAAGATAACTTTGGTTGGGCAGATATGCAGGAAATGACACCTACAAATAGGGTGATTCTGAAAACCGATTTGATAAAGATTTCCCGTGCATAGATTGACGGCAAACCTTTTTTGGGTAAGGTTTTTTGGCGTGCAGAAAATTGCACGCAAAGGTGTGACTGTTTTTTGGGAGTATTTTTATTCATTTGGTATGTGGCGTTATACCATTCTTTATCTGCTCCCCAGACAAAGAAATTCCGCATCTATTACTTAATGAGGAATTTCATATAATTCCGCTATAATAAACAATAATTATTATTAACCTCAATTAACACTGATTGTTTACTCTTTCGCCATTGATTTTTCATATTTTTCATAAACACTTTGTGTTATAAATTTGCACTTACTTCTTTTAAGTGATATAAAATAAATCAACCAAAATGAAAAAAATCTTCCTTATTATAATTATTTTATATGGTTGTGGCCCTGAGCTACAGTCCGTTATCCATAGAGATGAATTCAATCGTGTTGTTTTAGAGGGGGAATTAAAGGGCGAATCTGATACGTTATGGACTCACATCTATACCTATCACCCACTAAAATTGGCAGAAAATTCATCGCTAGTTGACACTGCAGAAAATATATCCGTCGATGACGATGGCGGACTTGTATGGGGGGAAGAACCACCCTCACCTTCCCCCAGCGATACTCTTCCAATCGTTGATGCGAACATTTCTCAATTGGACTCCCTTCAAATCCCCATTGACATTGACACCGTGAGAGCTTCGTTATCCATTTTCACAAAGACCAAACCTGATGGAGAATGGAAAACGTGGTATCCTAACGGTATACTCAAAACAACTTCACATTATTCAAAAGGAATTCTATCTGGAGGATTTTCATATTATGACAGTACTGGCGTATTAATCCAAATAGATACTTACATCAAAGGAAAAAAGAATGGTCTTTCTACGTTCTTTGTAGATGGAGAAATAATAATCCATGAGAAAACCTTTAAGAATGATAGTTTAGATGGAGCTTGGACTACTTGGCATTCAAATGGGAGCCGCGAGGTAATACGATTATTCAAAAAAGGAAAACCTATCGGTAATTGGATATTTTCTAACCGTGGCGGAGAATGGACTCGAGAAGAACAATACAAGAAAGGAATTGCCCATGGTATATGGACATTCTTGGATTCTGCCGGGGTTAAAGCGCATCAATACTATACGAATGGAAAACTCTTAGCTGAATACAAAGAAACAAAATGGGCAAATGGCCAATTAATGGAGATCCCTTCATTTAAAAATGGCCTCCCCCATGGTACTTGGAATGGGTATTGGGCAAATGGAAAAACACGTTATTCTTTAAATTATAAGAATGGAGAAAAAAATGGAAAAGAAATCCGTTATGACTCAACAGGTGTAATCTTATTAAAGATTAGTTATACCAAAGGTCTCAAAGAAGGAATTGCGATCGAATACTATAAGAATGGGAAAATAAAACGATCCGCCAAATACAAAAAAGGACAACTAAATGGTAAGACCAAACTCTTCAATAACTTTGGCATTAAGACAGAAACCATTACGTATAAGGATAGTCTCAGAAACGGAAATCATATCTACTGGTTTCAGAATGGACAACGATATAAACAATTTGAATTTATCAATGACGAATTGAATGGTGAATTTGGCGAATGGGACAGCTTAGGGCTTAATATTGTAAATGGATTTTATTATGACGGTCACCGTCATAATAAATGGCTTTATTTTGATACCAAAGGTCGTCGGGATAAATATATTTTTCTAGATATGGATTCAATCAACACGGATTATATTTTTAATTATTATCCGAACTGGCAAATAAAAGAGGAACCTAGTTTTAATAATGATGGGCTTTTTGATGGTAATTGGAAATCTTTCTATCAAAGTGGAGAGCTATTGAAAAAATATGGTTATAAAAATGGACTTAAGAATGGTGTTTGGCTATCGTATCATGAGGATAATCGACTCAATAACTACAAGTATTTCAATTCGGATTCTTTGGTCACAGATTACAATTATCAATATTATAAAAACCTCCAAATCAAGGAAATGCCAAACTTTAGCGAGAATGGCCTTTATGATAAAAAATGGATATCATTTTTTAATAATGGAAAAACATGGAAAACGTATCACTATAACAATGGAATAAAATCTAGCATATGGACGGTATTTAGAGATTCTACCTACAATACGCATACAGAAACAATGTATGGAGATGATAAACGAAACGGCTCGTATTTTGAATGGTATTTAAATAACAATCCAAAAGAAGAAGGTTCTTATAAGAATGATAAAAAAGATCTCTTATGGACCTATTGGAATGAATTTGGAGAACGACGATTTGAGGAATGGAACAACGGCGAATTAAATGATACTTTTGAATTCGAGTATTATCAAAATGGGCAAGTCAAGGAGGAACCATCTTACGAGAATGGTAAAAAACATGGCGAATGGGTTCGGTATTTTCCTGACGGCACAGTAGGTGGAACCAGATCGTACAAAGAAGGTCTTAAAGATGGTATTTGGATTGATTACTATCGATCAGAGCAAATTGCATTTGAAGGGAAATATAAAGCAGATTATAGAACGGGTGAATGGAATTGGTATTGGCTGAATCGGACACTTATGAATAAGTCGATTTATGACAATGGCAATCCTACATTTGAAGAATGTTATGACCGCACAACAGGAAACATTAGAGATTGTTCAAAAGTTGTTATTCCATCAGATTTTTAATCAATAAGACATCGAAATGAAATACATCATTTCTATTTCATTTCTTTTCGCTCTCTCCTTTTGTCAGGAGGAGACGTTCACCATTCATGGTAAGGCAGCTTTTGCCCATGGGGTACTCATCCCCGATGCCAAAGTCATGCTTTTAGATACTACCCAAAAATTAATCCAGAAAACAAAAACTTCTAAAAAGTTTTTAAAAAAATACGGTGGTGGTAAATTTGAATTTTCTAACGTGCCACCCGGTGAATATATTTTATCCATAAGCTTTGAGACACGTTTAAATTTAAAAACTAGAATTACGCTAAAAAATATAAATTTAGACTTGGGAGTTATTTATAACAAGATCCCGTTCCCTAAATATGACATCACTGAATATCCCGTTAGTGATATGAAATATATGCGCCCCATTCCAACAGAGCCCATCCCGGAGGATACCATAAATATTCGCCATATATTGGTTGAATTAAACGGGCAGGCGAATACCGTAATTGTAGATTCTATCACCCAAGATTCTGTCTATTATACACAAGTCAAAGATTTAGCACAAAAGTCTATAGACCTTTACAAAGTTTATCTTATTTACAACCATTTTGGAAAACCCATATTTCAATCGCGATCGTTAAAAAATAGAATGAGTGACTTACAAAAAAGAGATGGATACATTCTTTTACATAGCGGTGATAGTGTACAGTACAATATGATTTATTTTGGCGAAGGACGGATTGGTCCAGAAGCGGCAACCTTTCAATTGAACGACGATACAACGATGAAAGCAGTTTATTACTCCTTGTATGATATTTATAAAATAAAATCAGGCCCCTCCTATTTGGGCAATTCAGTACGAAAAGGGTTTATTACTGGATCAATCGGCATTGGGAGCGTTATTGCACTTCAAATGTATCAAGCTAAATCATTCACGCCACTTTCATATTACACCCCAGACTTCTCCCCCATTCGCCGGGAAACGGGGCAATATTTTTACCCTGCTATAACCACTTTATCACTTTGTGCCATTGGCTGGATAGCATACGATTTATATAAAGATAAACGGACAAACTATATGGTGCCTAAATATGAAAAGAAACCATTCCCTCGAAATATGTTTGTCTTTTCTCTATCGGAATGGATGTGGAAAAAGTCACAGCCAGTCATTCGGCCTATTATGAATAGTAAGCCTGTGAAATGGTGGACTAATCGAAAATTAAGAAAGATAAAAAAACAGGCGACTAAAAGGAAATCCGTTTCCGGCTGAGCGCCGGTACCCCAAACCAGCGAACGATTTTATCCGCCAGTTTCCATGAAATTTGTCCCAAGGCTAACAATGGACGAATTGGCCCAGAATTCACAATAATTTCACAGGAACCTTTTTTCAGAGCTTTTATGACTGCATCAGCAACCTTTTGTGGCTTTGATGATCCCAATAAAGGAGGAGGATCAATTTGACCATCATTAAACATACCAGCTTCTGAAATAAAACCTGGGCAGACTACCGAAATATCAATGGGTGAATCGTTATATTCTTGGCGCATGCCATCAGCCCACATGAGCAATCCAGCTTTCGAAGCAGAATATATTGAATTATAAGCCACACCTTTTTTCCCTGCCAAGGAGGAAATATTTATGATATGCCCCTCACTATTATCTAACATTCTAGGCATTATTGCACGCGACAACTCCAATGGACAGTGAAGATTTATATTTAGAATAGACAATATTTCTGATTTCTGGATGCGGTCATAATGTTGGTAATGTTCAATCCCGGCATTATTTACTAGAAATTGTATTGGACCATGATTAGACCAGATGTCCGCCACCAATCCCTCTAATCCATCAATGTTTGAAAGATCAAATGGAATAATTTGGCATGAGCCCCCTGAATTCTCAATGTCTACTTTTGTTTCCTGAAGACCCGCTTCGGACCTGGCAACGGCAATTATATTTGCTCCATGCCTAGCCAGCGTTTTTGCGATATAGGTTCCAATGCCACGGGAAGCACCCGTAACTATGGCAGTTTTGCCATTTAGATCCAATTAAAGAGAGCCTGAGAGTGCTTGGATAGCTGCCAGAAGTGTGGCTGGATTGGTAGAATGGGGAGAGTTTGATGGATCTAAAATATTCATTTGTGCAGCAGCTTCTGTATATTTGCCTAAATAGTAATAAGACTGAATAAGAGCCATACGCACGTCTTTATGATCCACAGAAGTTTTATGGATAAATTGGTAATTTTGATCTTGATTTAGTAAATCTAATGCAGCGGATACAACAGTGTCATAAACTTCAACAGATCCACCAATCAATGCACCGCTTATGGCTTTCCCTGCAAGGCAATCAAGTTTGCTCCTTCCAGAAATTTTAGATCCATAATCATTTATTACATTTACAAAATCTATAAAGGCGCCTTTTCCATGGTCATTCATGCTTTGATCAAACAATGTTCCCCAACCTCGACCATACATGGCTTCACCATATACGCTATCATAGGTTGCGTGAATTCTTGCTTTATTCATTGCATCCTGAAATTTTTTCCGACTGTCATTATAATTTTTGTTCTCAAATTGAGTCCACCCTTCAGATATCTTAGACATAATTATACTTGATTCATCCATAATTCCAGTCAATTGTATATTTAGTGGATTGGATTGAACAGAACTATTATGGGTAACCTTTAACGATTTGGTTGAACTTGCCAGTGTAGGTGTAAAACTAATGGAAACAGTCTGGGATAGGCCTGGTGCAATAGTCAATGAATTATTACCACCTATAACAGAAAAATCACTGGATGGAATTGATAATGCCAATTCTAGGTCAAATCCTGAAGAAGCATTGTTTGTAAAAATTAAATCTAAATCTTTTGTTTCACCGGACTTAACCATGCCGAATTCCAGCTTAGTTTGATCAAGTGAGAATGATACTGGAGCAACACCTTCTCCGTAGAGATACATTTCACTAAATGCATAATCATTACTCACAGATATTTTTGCATTATATTTTTGGGCAGAAGTAGGTCTAAACGTAATGTAGATTTCTTTTGATTCATTTTTTTGAAGCGTTAACACACCGCTAAAGTCCATGATAAATGCAGGTGAATCCAATATTATAATTTCTCCTATAAAAGCTTCAGATGATTTGTCTGTGTTTTTAACTCGGATCTTTTGTGAGACTGTTTGGCTTACCTCAACTTTTCCATATTGAAACTCCAAAGGTTCAAAAAGAATTTCAAAACGTGGATCCTTCTTATCTTCACATGCTACAAAAATTAACAAGGACCCAACAATGAGATGAATTGTTCTACGAAAAATCATCTTGAGATAATCATTTTCTTTGTTTCAGAAAAGTTACCTGCATTCAGCTGATAAAAATAAAGACCGCTACTTACTGGATTTCCTAATCCATCTACACCCTTCCAAAAAATATTGTACCGTCCGGGCGACTGTTCACTGTTCACAAGTTGGATTAATTTCCTCCCAAGTATATCATAAATCACTAGAGATACATGCCCACTCTCAGGAAGATCATAATGGATACGAGTTTCCGGATTAAAAGGGTTTGGGTAATTTTGTTTCAGTGCATATTCTGTTGGAATTAGGCTTCCTAATTCGACGGCTAATGGCATCCCACTCCCACGGGGAATCAATGTGTAATGACCTAGATGGGTACCAACACCAATAATTGATGTACCATCATTTGAAACAAAAGAGCGAATCTCCCGCCAAACTTCACCATCCCAATAACCAATAGATACAAACTCAGGGTCTAAACCGTTTAATAAGAGCGAAATAGTGGCGCCTGCATTCAGTTTTTTACCCGCAGGACCCACTGTATAAATTGATCCTAGATTAAACTTATTGGCCATTCGCATTTTTTCAGTCCCCGGACCAATGGCATCTTTTCCAGCAATCACATAAATATCTTCGTCCAAACTATTCTCAGGAATTGACATAATATAGTTTCCATCCCGGGAAGAAATATCACCACCCACTTGGGATGATGTGAAATTCACATTATATTTGAATGTTGTATCAATGGTTGCCCTACCATACCGCATGGTTCCTTTTACATTTATATCCAGGGTTCCCGAGGTATTTAATTTGAACTGTTCTATCATTAACAATGAGTCATTCGATGCAACCGGATTTACTTCTAATACCGATTCGAAGCCTGCATTGTTGGCCGTTACGGTCATGTGATCTGAACTCATAACAGAATTTCCTACAACATAAATTTTCATCACATCCGAAAATATTGAATGCTGCATATAACCAGCTTTTATTTCAGGAACCGTTGAATCGGCTATATAAAAAGATGCCCGAAACATATAATTCCATCCGTCGAGCGATTCACCTCCGATTGAAAAATTATTCATAGGATCAAGACCACCGCTACTATTATAGTTAAAGGCATAAGTATAATTTTCACCATTAAGATTCTTATCCATGGCAAAATAAGTACCCACAGAATCATCTTCAACAATACCAATTACAATTGGGCCTAAATTGGATAATTGCTCCTTATAAGGAGTTAAGTCAATTCTTGTCCAATCACCCGTTAATGAGGCCCTTGAGGTTGACCAAAGAATGGGTGACACAACATCTGTTACAGTTCCATTCGCATCACTCATTTCCCAGACGTGAATATAAAAATCTTTATCCGCCGATGCAGGCGTTCCTGATCCAGAAAATTCTTGATCAAATGCCATAATAACTTTCAACTCCACCAATTGATTGGTGGCCATTTTTGGGTCAAAGGCTACACCCCAGCCCGATCCTTCGAAATTATTGCCCCATCCCAAAAATCCGAATGAACTTCCATCGGATGTGGTGAATGAATCAGCCGTACCATCATCATGGGCAATTTCTTCAAATCCTGTCCATCCAGATGCATCCGTACCTTCAGATGCATAATCATAATTGATGGATCGATTTTCTGTACTAGCAATAATAAATAATGCGCTGTTTACTTTTAAACTGTCATGATAAAGTAAATGTTTTGTCCCATTTGATAGAGTGTTGACTACAACGGTTGAATCATTGAATTCTAAAGAGCGAAAATTGGGCGAACCGCTACTGGTCGTATTGAAAGTTATTTCCATCGAATCTGCTGAAGATTCATATGCGATATAATTGGCGCCATAATCCTTAACAGTATTCCCAGCAGCATCCACTTTCCCGGATAAATGTTTGGCGGTTAATCGTGCGCGCATGGGCATCCATTGGTCATATCCAAACTTTGGGTCGATCAATTTGTTATGAAGATAATTGGCTGTGAACCAATTAACAAGCCACTCCTTATGAGTAAGACCGGTGCCATAATTTGTCATCAACTGATCGAATGCTTGCCAACTTTGTTTTGGATTACCTCCAGCATTCATTTGAACAAAAGCTTTGATGGATGCATCACCAAGTTGCTCCACAAAATAGAGGACAAATAAAGAAGCCATTGAATAATTGGCCGCACTCCCATCCCATGTCCAGCCCATTTGATCTGCTTGATTCAAATAATGGGCATGAGAAATATAATCACCACCTGAAATAATTGTGGCCATTTCACTGAGACCTTCATTGAATTGAACCGTTTCATAAGTATCATAATTATAATGGATTAAATGTTGTAATTCGTGAGAGAGGGTACCTTCTGTATATGAAACACTAGCGTAGGAATCGATGTAGACAATATCCCTTTGATTGCTACCGGTACCTGTTGTTTGATCCAATCCGTAAAAATAACCACCGGCTCCTGAAAAAATATCGGTAAAAAGGAAATCAACAATACCATCGCCATCATAATTAGGTGGTGAGCCAAAATATTCTAATTCAAGATCGTAAATACCTTTTGTAGTATCCCGAGATCCTAAAGGAGTGTTGCTTTCTAAAAGTGTAATGTACTGAGAAGCCAAAGAGGACGAAATATTGTTTGAAGAACTGATCTTACTTGTGTCGGCCCAAATGGCCGTGTGGTCACCTTTGGCTAATAATTCAGCAGAAACCTCTTCAGATTTGGTCCCACCCTGATCGTCATCGACAATCACCCAAAACTTTTGAATTGTGCCCACGCTTGCAGTTTTATTTAGAGTTGGTGGTGCAAGCATTCGGTTGTAAACATCAGGATAATACCGTTTCATTTTTTCTAAATGCGCTTTTGTGAATTCATTCGTCAATGTTGGTAATGCGCAAAGCGGTCGTTCGGGCAATGTATCTATATAGTCAATAGGTCCCGATTGAATAGTCGCACGTGATTGCTGAGCCCATGAAATGGACATTAAAAGTAATAATGTAAATTTAAGTGTATTATGTTTCACAATGAGTGTCTTATAGAATTTTAAATTAGGGCTTTCGTGTTTAAGGAACCAAAGTAAATAATGATTAACTACCGAGGTAGACGCTCAGGCATATCCGCCACAACATAGGCCATCACCGCCATGGTAGCTACACAACGGTTAAATTCAT